>OJRV01004324.1_pt1 | contig 10676 bp, 8 predicted proteins | sample 1599241 | NCBI WGS metagenome assembly OJRV01 (sample SAMN04168656, study PRJEB22393) | human gut metagenome | biome: human gut microbiome; feature: stool | host: Homo sapiens | collected 2014-03-17 | reverse complement strand
GTCTGGTCCCCTACGGCGATATCCGCCCCATCACCGCTTACGATCCCACCCTGACCTTCAACACCATCGGCCGCCACCAGAGCATGCTGGTGCGCACCCGCATTGCATCCACCGGCAGTCCGTGGCTGTCCAAGTGCGAGGTGGGCGAACAGTTCACCGTTGCCATCAGCCATGGCGAGGGCCGTTTCGTGGCTCCGCAGGAGGTGCTGGACACCCTCATGAAGAATGGCCAGATCGCCACCCAGTATGTGGACATCGAGGGCAACCCCACCATGGATCAGAGCTATAACCCCAACGGCTCTGTGCTGGCGATCGAAGGCATCACCAGCCCGGATGGTCGTGTGTTCGGCAAGATGGGCCACTCTGAGCGCAGCGGCGAGTACCTGTACAAGAACGTTACCGGTGACAAATATCAGCCGATCTTTGAGGGCGGCGTGGACTATTTCAAGATTTGATGGTAGAATAGAGAAAAACTCCTTCCGTCATCGCTGATGCGATGCCACCCCCCCTCGGAGAGGGAAGCTGAAAGGCCCCCTCCCCGAGGGGGCTGTCGCCGGAAGGCGACTGGGGGAGTCACTTTCAGGAGGAAACAATCAATGTCTCAGCATGATCGTTATATCAGCCCCTTTTCCACCCGCTATTCCTCGGACGAGATGCAGTATATCTTCTCGGACGATAACAAGTTCCGCACATGGCGTCGCCTGTGGGTGGCGCTGGCCCGGGCCGAAATGGAGCAGGGCCTGACCAACATCACCCCCGATATGGTGGCTGAACTGGAAGCCCATGTGGACGATATCAACTATGAAGTGGCCATCGAGCGCGAAAAGCTGGTGCGCCACGACGTGATGAGCCATGTGTACGCCTACGGCCAGCAGTGCCCCAAGGCAGCCGGCATCATCCATCTGGGTGCCACCAGCTGCTATGTGGGCGACAACACCGACATCATCGTGATGCGTCAGGGTCTGGAACTGGTGCGCAAAAAGCTGATTGGTGTGTTGGCAAAGCTGGGCCGCTTCGCCGAGGAATACAAGGACATGCCCTGCATGGCCTACACTCACTGCCAGCCCGCTCAGCCCACCACCGTGGGCAAGCGCGCCACCCTGTGGGCCAACGAGCTGGTGATGGACCTCAGCGAGATCGACCACCGTCTGGCTACCCTGCAGCTGCGCGGCGTCAAGGGTACCACCGGCACCCAGGCTTCCTTTATGGAGCTGTTCAAGGGCGACGCCGACAAGATCCGCGCCGTGGATGCTTCCATCGCTGAGGAGATGGGCTTCGACAGCGAGGCTGTCATCCCGGTGTCCGGCCAGACCTACAGCCGCAAGGTGGACGCCTTCATCCTCAACGCACTGGCCGGCATCGGCCAGAGCTGCATGAAGTTCGCCACCGACCTGCGCCTGCTGGCCAACTTCAAGGAGATGGAAGAGCCGTTTGAGAAGAACCAGATCGGTTCCTCCGCCATGCCTTACAAGCGCAATCCCATGCGCTGCGAGCGCATCTGCGCTTTGAGCCGCTACCTGATGGTGGATGTGCTCAACCCCAGCTTCACCACCGGTACGCAGTGGTTCGAGCGCACGCTGGACGACAGCGCCAACAAGCGCGTTGCCATGGCTGAGGGCTTCCTCGCCGCCGACGCCATCCTGAACATCATGCTCAACGTCACCGACGGCCTCGTGGTCTACCCGAAGGTCGTGCGCAGCCGCCTGATGGCCGAGCTGCCCTTCATGGCCAGCGAGAACATCATGATGCAGGCCGTGGAGAAGGGCGGCAACCGTCAGGAGCTCCACGAGCGTCTGCGCCAGCACGCCATCGCCGCCGGCAAGCAGGTCAAGGAAGAGGGTCTGCCCAACGACATGGTGGACCGCATCGCCGCCGACCCGGCCTTTGGTCTGACCAAGGAGGAGATCGTGGCGGGCCTTGTGCCGGAGAACTTTGTGGGCCGCGCTCCCCAGCAGGTGGAGGAGTTCATTGCTCACATCCTCAAGCCCATCTTTGACGCCAACCCGGATGCTGTGGAACAGCACGCAAACCTGAGCGTCTAAACGTGATTTTACAGGAAAAGAGGCTGTTGCCGCAGGCAACGGCCTCTTTTCTGCACACAGAAGGAGTTTTCATGCGACTCGATAAATATTTAGCCGAGACGGCCCAATGCACCCGGAGCGAGGCGAAGGCACTGCTGGCGAAAGGCCGCGTCACGGTCAACGGCGCGGTCTGCAGGAAAGGGGACACCCAGCTGAAAGAGGCGGACGCCGTGGCGGTGGACGGCAAGGCGCTGGCCTACCGGCAGTTCGTCTACCTTATGCTCAACAAGCCCGAGGGCGTCGTCAGCGCCTCCACCGACAAGCGGGACACGACGGTCGTGGATCTGGTGGGGGATGCCTATCCCCGGCGGGAGCTGTTCCCGGCCGGGCGGCTGGACAAGACCAGCACCGGTTTCGTCCTGCTGACGGACGACGGCGGCTTTGCCCACGACATCCTCGCGCCCAAGCGCCACGTCTCCAAGACCTACACCGTCGTCATCGACACCCCGCTGACAGAAGAGATGAAGGCCGGCTTTGCCGCAGGCGTCACCCTTGCCGACGGCACGGCCCTTTCGCCGGCAGAAGTGTCCGCCCTCACCCCCGACGGGCTGACGGTCCGCGTCCTGCTCAGGCAGGGCGTGTATCATCAGATCAAGCGGATGTTCGGCGTCTACGGTGCGGGCGTCAACGCCCTGCACCGGGACGCCATCGGCGGGCTTGCGCTGGACGAGAGCCTTGCCCCGGGCCAGTGGCGGGAGCTGACAGCCGACGAGGTGGCGAAAATTACCACGGGGTAAAGGACTGCTTTTCACCCGGTTTTCAAAAAAGTATCACATTTTACCGGTAAAATAGCCCTCAGAACCACGCAGAAAGGCCCTTTTTGGCCCGAAAATGACCCCGAAAGATAATTTCAACAAGAAAGAAGAATTTTTTTTGGTGAAATATGTTGCAAAAGTAAATTCTTTTGTGTAAAATATAAAATGTAATGCGGCGAAATTGTTAAAAATCACAATCCCGCCCACCTGCGGTTTGCACAAGAGAGGAAAAGGGGTATCCATTTATGGCCAATAGAGTATTTCAGAGCGTGATCTACCAGATGAAGGACGCGATCGACCGCGTGGTCGGCGTGGTGGATGAGACCGGCGCTGTCATCTCCTGCTCGGAGCTGAATCTGATCGGCGAGGTGCGCGAGGGCTTTATGGCAGAGCGTCTGACGGCCGGTGACCGCTTCGTGCGGGATGGCTACACCTACCAGCAGTTCTCCAGCGCAAAGCATAACGATTATGCCGTTTTTGTGGAAGGTGCGGACGAGACTGCGGGCCAGTTTGCCGCCGTGCTGTCCATCAGCCTGCAGAGCATCAAGCAGTATCACGACGAGAAGTTCGACAAGGCCAACTTTATCAAGAACGTGGTGCTGGACAACATCCTGCCCGGCGACATCTACGCCAAGGCCCGTGAACTCCACTTTGCCACCGACGTCTCCCGCGTGGTGTTCATCGTCCGCGTCACCAGCGGCGGCGACATCTCCGCTTACGACGTGGTGAGCAGCCTGTTCCCCGACAAGCAGAAGGACTTCGTCTTCAACATCAGCGAGACGGATACCGTTCTGGTCAAGGAGATCCGCAAGGGCATCGACCGCACCGATATGGAGAAGCTGGCCGCCAGCATCGTGGACACCCTGTCCGGCGAGCATTACATCAAGGCTGTCGTGGGCATCGGCACCCCCATCGCCAACGTGAAGGACCTGGCTACTTCCTTTAAGGAAGCACAGATCGCCATGGAGGTCAGCAAGGTGTTCGACACCGAGAAGCAGATCATCCGCTACGACAACCTTGGCATTGCCCGCCTGATCTACCAGCTGCCCACCACTGTCTGCGAGATGTTCCTGCGCGAGGTGTTCAAGCAGGGCAGCATCGAGAGCCTGGATCAGGAGACCCTGTTCACCATCCAGCGCTTCTTCGAGAACAACCTGAATGTGTCTGAGACCAGCCGCGGCCTGTTTGTCCACCGCAACACGCTGGTGTATCGTCTGGAAAAGATCAAAAAGCTGACCGGTCTGGATCTGCGTGAGTTCGACGACGCTATCGTGTTCAAGGTAGCGCTCATGGTCAAGAAGTACCTGTCCAACAACCCGGCCAAATATTGATATTTCGTCTCAGCCGCTCCGGCTGCGGACGCCGAAACCGGCCGCTCGACCCCGATGCTGGCCGGTTTCTTTTGTAATGGTCTGGAACTTCTGTGCCAAATAAATTTTTCAGGAGCAAGATACTCATGATAGATTTTGAACATGTCACCAAGATATACAAACGGAGTGACACTCCCGCTCTGGAGGACATCGACTTCCATGTGGACGACGGCGAGTTCGTCTTTCTGGTGGGCCACTCCGGCGCCGGAAAGTCCACTCTGCTCAAGCTCATCCTCCGCGAAGAGCTGCCCACCGAGGGCCGCGTCATGGTGGACGGCAAGGACGTCGCCCGGCTGCGCCGGGGCAAAGTGCCTTTCCTTCGCCGCCAGATGGGCATCATCTTCCAGGATTTCCGCCTCATCCCCACCATGACGGTCTACGAGAATGTGGCGTTTGCCATGCATGTTACCAACATCGGCAAAAAAGACATCAAAGAGCGCGTCAACTATATGCTGGAGCTGGTGCATCTGGAAGATAAGGCAAAGGTCTACCCCGAGTTCCTCTCCGGCGGTGAGCAGCAGCGCGTGGCCGTGGCCCGCGCTCTGGCCCACAGCCCCCGCCTCGTCATCGCGGACGAGCCCACCGGCAACATCGACCCCGAGATGAGCCTTGAGATGATGGAGCTGCTGGAACGTGTCAGCGAGATGGGCATCACGGTGCTTGTCGTCACCCACGAGCATGAACTGGTGCGCCGCTTCAACCGCCGCACCATCACCCTGAAGCAGGGCCGCATCATCTCCGATGTTCCGGCCAGCTTCGGCGAGGAGGTACACGTATGAAAATCTCTACGTTTGGGTTCCTTACCCGGCGCGGCGTGCGCAACCTCGGCAAGCACTGGGCCATGACCATCGCCTGCATCGCCTCCCTCAGCGTCTGCATGACCCTGAACATCTTCGCCAGCCTCATTGAAGTCAATGTGGACAGCATGGTGAGTTATCTGGGCAGCCAGAACGAGATGGTGGTCTACGTGGACCCCGAGGCCGATGACGCCACCATCCAGTCTGTGGGCAATGCCCTCAGCGGCACCGCAGGTGTGAGCCGGGTGCAGTATATGTCCAAAGAAGACGTCCTCAACCAGTACAAGGGCTATATGTCCGACTATGCCGCCCTGCTGAACGAGTTCGAGAACGACAACCCCTTTAAGGCCAATTACCGCGTCTCCCTGTCTGATCTGAGCCAGATGGAGACCATCAGCAAGCAGTTCGAGAACATCAGCGGCGTCTACAGCGTCACGGCTCCCATCGAGATGACCAAGACCTTTGTGGAGGTCCAGCAGGCTGTCACCAAGGTCGGGCGTGGTCTGGTGCTGGTGCTGATGGCTGTCAGCATCATCACGGTGGGTACCACCATCCGGCTGAGCGTCTTTGCCCGCCGCCGTGAAATCGAGATCATGAAGTATGTCGGCGCTACCAACGCCCTCGTCACCCTGCCTTTCGTCATCGAGGGCCTGACCATGGGCCTGCTCTCCGGCATCCTGACGGCAGCTGCCACCATCGGCGGCTATGCCTACATCGTTCAGCTGTCGCCCACGCTGGGCGGCCTGTGGCAGATGCTCATGGGTACGGCTCTGGTGCCGCTGGAAAATGTCTGGCCCACCATCCTGACCTACAGCCTCGCGGGTGGCGCTCTGGTGGGCGGTCTGGGCAGTATGTTCTCCATCCGAAAGCACCTGAACGTGTAAGGAGGGCCTACTGTGTACCATGACAAGCATTCCGCAGGCTTTGTCCTGCACCATCCGCCCCGCCACGCAAAGCCGTCGGGCCATTCGGCCATGATGCGCGCCGCTTGCGCCTTTCTGGCCGCCGCCTGCCTCGTGCTGAGCGTGACGGTCTATCCGGCCAGTGCGGCCACCAGCATGAGCTCGCTGCAAAACAAGCTGGACAAGATCTCTGCGTCCATCAAGCAGCATAAGACGGAGCTGAACGACGCCAAAAAGAAGGAAGCTGCTGCCAAGGCCCTCGAGTCTGAGCTGAAGGAAAAAGTCTCGGTGCTCCAGAGCCAGATCAGCGTCCTCAAGAGCCAGATCTCCGAGGTGCAGAACAGCATCGGCGTCAAAGAGCAGGAGATCACCGCCAAGCAGAATGAGATCGCCCGGAAAGAGCAGGAGATCGCCGACCAGTGGGACGATTTCAAGAGCCATATGGCCGCGATGCAGGAGCTGCGGGACGGCGGCAGCGTCGCCATGCTCCAGTCTGTGAACGATCTGTACGAGCTTCTGACCTTCAATGAGGTCATGCAGGACATTTCGGTGAAGGACACTGAGATACTCGACAACATGAAGGCTGCGAAGGAAGCCCTTGTGGCCGACCGCACCCAGCTCGTGGAGGAGCGCACCCAGCTGCAGAACAAAAAGGCTGAGCTGGACGCCCAGAACAAGCAGATGCAGTCCAAGCAGAGCGAGCTCAACAACAGCGTCAAGGAGGCCCGTCTGAGCGCCGCTGAGGCCCAGCAGGCCCAGAAGAACGCCCAGGCGGCCATCGAGTCGGACGAGATGAACTACGAGGCCGTCAAGAAAGAGATCCAGAAGCTCATCGCAGCGGCAGCGGCCAGCAAGCCCCAGCTGAGCTTCAGCGGCTTTATCTGCCCGCTCAAGAGCTATACCCGCATCTCCAGCGAGTACGGCTGGCGCAAGAACCCGGTCTCCGGCGTCAACAAGCTCCACGCCGGCATCGACTTTGCCGCCCCCGCAGGCACTCCCATCTACGCAGCCGCCAGCGGCTATGTGCAGGTGGCCGGCTGGTCCAGCGGCGGCTATGGCAACTATGTCATCATCTATCACGGCAAAATGACAGACGGCAACGCCTACTCCACCCTCTACGGCCATATGCGCTCGGTGGCAACGTCGGCGGGCAAGTATGTCAACCAGGGCGACCTCATCGGCTATGTGGGCTCCACCGGCAACTCTACCGGCAACCACCTCCATCTCGAGGTGTGGAAGGGCGGCTCCAAGGCCAATGCGGTCAATCCCCGCGGTTATATTCCGATAAGATAATACAACTGTAATTGAAGTCGAGGGGTCAAAGGAGGCCACAAGGCGAAATGAACGAGCAAAAACGCAAGCGTATCCTTCGGGTGGGCTGTCTGATTCTGGCAGGAGTGTTCCTGCTGTCGGTACTGGGCAGTGTCATCCTGATGTTTTTGGTCTGAACTGGGGGAGGACATTGAATGAACCGCAAAATTTCCGTAGGGATGACCGTGACCATCGTCATTCTGGCAATGACGGTCACTTTTTCCATCACGATGCTGATGGCGATGCGGCTGTTTGACCACACCGTCACCAGCGTGAAGGAAAAGGAGAGCATGTACAACAAGGTGGCCGAGGTAGACCGCTATGTGCGCGCCAACGACTACTACGACATCGACGAGACCGTGCTGTACGACCGTCTGACTGCCGGTTATCTGCTGGGTACCGGCGACAAGTACGCCCGCTACTACACCGCCTCGGCCTACACCGACCTGCTCAACGCCCAGAGCGGCAAGCTGATGGGCATCGGCGTGGAGTTGGCCATCGACCAGTCCGGCTACGCCAAGGTCATCAAAGTGTATGACGAGTCTCCTGCCAAGGAGGCCGGCCTCCAGCGGGGCGATTACATCACCACCATCGACGGCGCAGACATCAAAAGTCTGGGCAGCGTGGAGGCTGTCCAGAACAAACTCCGGGGCGAGAGCGGCACGAGCGTCAATGTAGGCTGGCTGGACAGCGAGAACGCCCAGCACACCGCCGATCTGACCCACTCCGGCTTTACGGCCAACAGCGTCGATTCCGCGCTGGTGCAGGGCAATGTGGGCTATATCAAGATCTGGCAGTTCGATAACTCCACCCCCAGTGAGCTGGACTTTGCGCTCCGCAGCCTGACCGCCAGCGGCGCCCAGAGCTTCATCTTCGACCTGCGCGACAACGGCGGCGGCATCCTTGACGACGCCATCAGCTGCATCAAACTCGTCGCGCCGGAAGGCGTGCTGGCCTACGCGGAGGATAAGGCAGGCAACCGCACCCTGCTGGGCAGCAGCACCGGCGACTCGGTCATCAGCCAGCCCACCGTCTGCCTCGTGAACGAGAACACCGCCAGCGCGGCAGAACTCTTTGCGTCCAGCCTGCGCACCCTGTGCGGCACCCGCCTCGTGGGCAGCACCACGATGGGCAAAGGCACCATCCAGAGCAGCCCCCAGCGCCTCTCGGACGGCAGTGCCGTCGTGGTCACGGTGGCAAAGCTCATCTGCGGCGACGGCTCCTGCTTCGACGGCACCGGCCTGACCGTGGACGTGGAGCGCCCGCTGACTGCCGACGAGCAGGCCAGCTACTATGACTACACCCTCGACACGGACCCGCAGATACAGCGCGCCGTCAGCTGCGCACAGCAGCTCACCGGCGTCACCACCGTGGGCGGCGTGAACGACGCTGACATCGCCGCCGACTCCGCCGCAGCCTCTTCGGAGGCCGCAGCCGAGAGCACCGCTTCCAGCGAGGCCGCAGGGGAGGCAGAGGCTTCCTCTGAGGCAGGCGCAGAAGGGGAGCAGGAGGCTTCCAGCACGGAAAGCGCATCTTAAAAAAGGCTCTCCCTTTGGGAGAGCTGGCGCGTGAGCGCCTGAGAGGGCAAGGATGCTGAAATGGAACAGTGCAAGGCTATGAGGGTCTTGCTCTGACAAAGGCCGCTGCCTATCGCTGTGCAGCGGCCATTTTTCTGCGGCCTTGCCCTCTCCGTCATCGCAAGCGATGCCACTGTCCGGGTTGCGGCTCCCAGCGTCTGCTTCGCTGTCGCTCGCATCCTGCTGGCCGCGGCCCCAACAGCTTCTCCCTGTTTCCGCCGCTGGCGGCGGTCATCGCTGTTGCTCCCAAAGGGAGAGGCTTTGGCATGTACGTTACCAAATGACAACCGAAAAACAGAAAGGAAAACCACTATGCCGGAGCTGACCGACCTCTCCGTTATCCGCACCCTGTGCGAAAAATACGATTTCGCGCTCTCCAAGGGCTTTGGACAGAACTTCATCATCAATCCCGGCCTGCCGCCCAAGATCGTGGACGCCAGCGGCGTCGATAAGACCTGGGGCGTGCTGGAGATCGGCCCCGGCATCGGCGTGCTGACCAAAGAGCTGGCCCGGCGCGCCGCGAAGGTGGTGTCCATCGAGGTGGACGAGCGCCTTCCGCCCCTGCTGGCCGAGACCATGGCGGGCGTGGAGAACTTCAAGCTGGTATTGCAGGACGTTCTGAAAGTAGACCTCCGCGCCCTCATCGAGGAGGAGTTCCCCGGGATGCCGGTGGCTGTCTGCGCCAACCTGCCCTACTACATCACCAGCCCCATCGTCATGAAGCTGCTGGGCGACCGCCTGCCCATCCAGAACCTCACCGTCATGGTGCAGAAGGAGGCCGCCGACCGTCTGGCCGCTGCCCCCGGCACCCGGGCGTCCAGCGCCATCAGCTGTGCCGTGAGCTACTACGCCACCTCAAAGCTGATGTTCACCGCCGCGCCGGGCAGCTTCTACCCGGCCCCGAAGGTCACCAGCGCTGTGGTGCGGATGGACATCCGCCCCACTCCCGCCGTACAGGTGGAGGACGAGGACGGCTACTTCGCCCTCATCCGTGCCGCTTTCGGCCAGCGCCGTAAGACCGCTGCCAACGCCATCGCCAGCGGCCTCGGCCTGCCGAAGGATAAGGTCATCGCGGCCATCGAGGCGGCGGGCTTCGACGCCCGCATCCGCCCCGAGGCCCTGACCCTCGAGGACTTTGCTGCCGTGCAGCGGGAGCTGAAGTAAGATTTTATCAGAATAAAACGCCAAGGCCCCCGCAGTCCGGAACAGAACTGCGGGGGCCTTGGTCGTTATGCGGAAGGAATGGAGAATGGCAATGTGCTTACCTCAGCAGTGCGGTGTGGTCTGCGCCGCCCACGGTGAAGGTGGCGGTGGAGCCGCTGTGGCTGAGGGTGAAAGGCGTATCGCCCGCACCGAGGGCTGCAACATCGGAGAGGGAGAGGGTGGAAGTGCAGCGTTCGGTGGAGAAGACAACGGTCTCGATGTTCTCAGAGCGGAGGCCGGTCAAATCGGAAAGGACGCCCTGCAGGGACGCCGTCTCATGGGTGACATCGATGTAGAGAACATCGCTGATCTGGTTCAGCCGGACCAGCTGGGCGTTCTGGAGGATGTCGGCCTGGGCCGGGTCGAGGACACGCAGGCCGGTGGAGAGGGTGCTGTTGTCACTGCTGTCGCTGTTGTGGGAGACATCGCGGTACTCCACCGCATTGCAGAACGCGCAGCTGCGGTACTCGCGGCTGCCGCCTTCGACAGGCGTCCAGCCGCTCCACTGATGGCCGAGGGCGGGCAGCTCCTCCGTCTCAGTGACGACACAGCCACTGACCGTGCAGCTGCGCTGGCGCTCGCCCTTCTCGGTGCAAGTAGGCTTTTTGGTGATGACCCACTCACCGAGGGGGTGGGTCTCGCTGCCGGCGTCGGGGCTGGGGCCGGACAAAGATATTGAC
>OJRV01004297.1_pt1 | contig 10727 bp, 8 predicted proteins | sample 1599241 | NCBI WGS metagenome assembly OJRV01 (sample SAMN04168656, study PRJEB22393) | human gut metagenome | biome: human gut microbiome; feature: stool | host: Homo sapiens | collected 2014-03-17 | reverse complement strand
ATGCCAAGGAGTTGGGGGCCTCTGAGGAGAAGATGCTGCGGGCGGTGGTGCTGTCCGACCTCATCACCATTCATCAGAAGTCCGGGATCGGCCGTTTGTCCGCCTACTGCGGGGCCATCAGCGCCGGCTGTGGAGCGGGGGCGGGGCTCGCCTATCTGTACGGGGGCGGCTATGAGGAGATCGCCCACACGGTGGTGAACGCACTGGCGGTGGTCTCCGGCGTGGTGTGCGACGGCGCCAAGGCCTCCTGCGCGGCCAAGATCGCCGCCGCGGTGGACGCCGGTATCCTGGGATACTGGATGTACCGGGATGGAAACCAGTTCTTTGGCGGGGACGGAATCGTCTCCAAGGGCGTGGAAAATACCATTCGGAATGTTGGCCGCCTGGCCCGCGAGGGCATGAAGGAGACCGACAAGGAGATCATCAAGATCATGCTGGAGTGATCCCGCGGCCCAACTGAAACGCAAGGAAGACCGGCCCCGCTCCAGAAGAAGCGGGGCCGGTCTTATGCAGAAAGGGGGATGGAGCCGGAGCGCAATGCTCCGGGCTGGACGGGGAGCGGGGCTGCTCAGCCCTTGAGGGTCTCCGCCCAGGCGGCGTACTTGGCCACCTTCTCATCACAGAAGGCCTTGTTCTCGCCGTTGGCCAGGATATAGACCTTCACTTTAGGCTCAGTGCCGGAGGGGCGGACAATGAGGCTGGTGCCATCGGCCATCTCATAGCGCAGCACATTGGAGCCGGACAGCTCCATAGCGCTTCGGACGCCGTCGGATACCCGGACCACGCTGCCGTCCTGATAGTCCTTCTGCTCCCGGACGGCCACGCCGGCGATCTCCACCGGGGGCTTCGCTCGCAGGCCGGCCATCAGGTCGGCCATCTTTTTCAGGCCGTCCAGGCCGGGCATGACCAGATTCAGGGTCTTTTCGCCGTAGTAGCCGTACTTCTCGAACAGGGCCTGGAGCGCGTCATACAGGGTCATGCCCTGGCTAGCGTACCAGGCGGCCATCTCAGTGAGTTCCACGCTGGCGGAAACGGCGTCCTTGTCCCGGACATAGTCGCCCAGCATATAGCCATAGCTCTCTTCATAGCTCATGATCACATGGCCCAGTCCCTGAGACTCCAGCTGGTTCTTTTTCTCCGCCATGAACTTGAAGCCGGTGAAGGTATCGCAGCAGGTGACACCATTGGCCTCGGCCACCTTCCGGGCCATCTCCGTGGTGACGATGGTCTTGAGGAAGTAGGGATGCTCCGGCAGCTTGCCTGCCCGGCGCATGGCCCCGATGAGGTAATCCAGCATCAGAACGCCCGTCTGGTTGCCGGTGACGGGGATGAAGGAGCCATCCCGGCTGCGGACCATGATGCCCACCCGGTCGCTGTCCGGGTCGGTGCCCAGAATGAAGTCGGCGCCCACCTTGTCCGCCAGCTGGATGGCCAGATAGAAGCCCTCCGGATTCTCCGGATTGGGGGAGACCACCGTGGGGAAACTGCCGTCCAGCACCATCTGCTCCGGAACACAGTGCAGATGCTTCACGCCCAGACCCCGCAGAGCCTCCGGCACCAGCTTCCAGCCGCAGCCGTGGAAGGGGGTATAGACCATATGGAAGGTATCGGCCACCTTGGCCATGGACTCCCGGTCGTTGACCATGGCCATGACGTGGGACATGAACCGTTCGTCCGTCTCGGCACCCATGATCTCGATGAGGCCTTGGGCCTTGGCATCGTCAAACTCCATCCGGCGGATGCCGGTGAAAATGTCGATCTGCTCCAGCTCACGGGCAATGGCGGCAGCGTGCTGGGGCGGCAGCTGGGCGCCGTCGGACCAGTAGACCTTATAGCCGTTATACTCCTTGGGATTGTGGCTGGCGGTGACATTGATGCCCGCCTGACAGTCGTATTCCCGCACGGCGAAGCTCAGCTCCGGCGTGGGCCGCAGCGACTCGAAGATACGCCCATGGATGCCGTTGGCGGCGCAGACCTCTGCGGCGGCTCTGGCAAACTCCATAGAGTGGTTGCGGCAGTCCATGCACAGGGCCACGCCCCGGCGCTTGGCCTCATCGCCCTCAGCGCAGATGACGTTGGCAAAGCCCTGAGTGGCCCAGCGGATGACATGGATGTTCATCTGGTGCAGGCCCACCTTCATGGTGCCACGCAGACCGGCGGTACCGAATTCCAGCGGCCCATAAAACCGCTCCCGGATCTCCTTCTCATCGTCCCGGATGCTCTCCAGCTCGGCGTGCTCCTGCTCGCTCAGGGCAGGGGATGCCAGCCACTTTTCATATTCCTGCATATAAGACATGATGGATGCTCCTTTCGGTTTACTCGTCTGCCTCGTTGGGCATGGGCATGGAGGCCAGCAGATTCTGGGCGTCCTCCGCCATGGAGGCAGGGACGTACAATCCCACGCCGAAGCCGGAGAAGCCGTTGATGACCTTTCCGGCACCGCCCTCCTTGTCGTAGTATTTGAAACATGGGATCCCGTAAGCCGTCAGCAGGGAGATGGTCACGTCTGCGTCGGCAGGGGAATCGAAGGTGTGGGCAAGCAGGACTGCCTGCTCCCGCTCACCGTTTTCGTCAGTGGGCCAAGCGGGGATATTGGGGGAGATACCCCAGTAACTCAGTTCCATGGATAGGCCTCCTTTATATATGTCCTTGTATTATATCACGAATTTTCTTAAAAGGGAAGTGTTTCATTTGTGATATTTTGTTCCGGCGGAGATTTGATACGCCCGATAGATCTGCTCCAGCAGCATGATCCGGGCCAGATGGTGGGGGAAGGTCATGGGGGACATGGACAGCCGCCAGTCCGCCTGCCGCTTCAGGCTCTCGTCCAGCCCCACGCTGCCGCCGATGAGGAAGGTCAGCTGCGTCTTACCGGCCACGGCCAGTTCCTCCATCCGACGGCTCAGCTCCACGCTGGAACAGGGCTTTCCCTCGATGCACAGGGCGATGACTGCCCCGCCCTTGGGGAGCCTTTCCCGGATGGCCACCGCCTCCGCCGCCAGCGCCCGCTGTACCTCCGCCGGGGAGGGAGACTCCGGCAGACGGCTCTCCGGCAGCTCCACCAACTCCAGCTTGCAGAAGCGCTGGAGCCGCTTGACGTACTCTGCCGCCGCCTCCAGATAGAATTTCTCCTTCAGCTTGCCTACGCACAGCACCGTCACTCGCTGCATACCGGCACCTCCATCCCATAGGGGAGACTGACCTCGCTGCGGGGGGCCACCTCCAGCAGTACCTCCGCCTCCACCGTATTCAGGCGTCGCTGCACCGTATCCCAAGCCCGCTGGGGGGTGTTGTTCTCCCGGCTCAGGTGGGCCAGAATGATGCACCGTGTGCCGCACTGGGCCATTCGGGCGGCGAACTCCGCCGCCGCATCGTTGGACAGATGCCCCTCGTCCCCCAGGATGCGGGCCTTCAGGGAATAGGGATACGGCCCGCTGCGGAGCCACTCCACGTCGTGGTTGCTCTCCAGCACCAGCGTATCCACCCCCGCCAGAGCGGCTTCCGCCTCCGGGGTCACAAAGCCCGTATCCGTGAGAAAGCCCACGGCGGCGCTGCCGTCCACCCGGTAGTCCACGCTCTGGGCGGCGCCATGGGAGGTGCGGAACACCGTCACCCGGCAGTCTCCCACGGAAAATACCGTCCCCGGCTCCACCGGACGCAGCAGGGGCTCGATGCCGGCAATGCGGTAGGCCAGCTGCCGGGCGGTGCCGGGACTTGTGTAAATGGGGATGCGGTGGTGCTTCACCATGGTTTGCAGGCCGCTGACGTGATCCGAATGCTCATGGGTGATGAGTACGCCGTCCACGTCCGCCATGGTCAGCCCCAGCTGCAAAAGCCTCGCCTTGATGCGGCGTGTGGAAATTCCGGCGTCCAGCAGCAGATGCACGCCCCCGTCCGACAGCAGCAGGCAGTTCCCCTCGGAGCCGCTGGCCAGTGTATGTATAGTCATCAATGTGTCTTTCCTCGCAATAAACCGACTTTCCGCCGCAGACTGCCAACAGCCTGCGGCGGAAAGCTTATGTCCTATCAGCAGATGTGAGCCTCGGTCTCCTCCGGCTCCGGAATCTCCTCCACCCGGATATCGGCGCCCAACTGGCGGAGCTTGCCCACCAGATCCTCGTAGCCACGCTCGATATACTGTACCTGCGTCAGCTCCGTTTCGCCCTGAGCGGCCAGACCGGCGATGACCAGAGCCGCACCGGCCCGTAGATCACAGGCCTGCACCGGCGCACCGGTGAGTTGTGTGACGCCCTCCACCACAGCCACCCGGCCGTCCACTTGGATCTGAGCGCCCATGCGCCGCAGTTCCTCCACATACTTGAAGCGGTTGTTCCATACGCCCTCCGTCACCAGACTGGTGCCTTGGGCCAGACACAGCGCCACCGTGATCTGGGGCTGCATATCCGTGGGGAAGCCGGGGTAGGGGAGGGTCTTGACGTTGGCCCGCTGCAGCGGCCCGCTGCGGCGGATGAGCATGGTGTCGTCCTGCTCCTCCACCGTGACGCCCATTTCCATGAGCTTGGCGGAGATGCAGTCCATGTGCTTGGGAATGATGTTGCGGATCAGCAGCTGTCCGCCTGTGGCGGCCACAGCGGCCATATAGGTACCCGCCTCGATCTGGTCGGGGATGATGCAGTAGGTGCCGCCGCTGAGGCGCTCCACGCCCTTGATGCGGATGGAGTCCGTACCGGCGCCCTTGATGTCAGCCCCCATGGAGTTGAGGAAGTTGGCCAGATCCACGATGTGTGGCTCCTTGGCGGCGTTTTCGATGGTGGTGGTGCCGTCGGCCAGCACGGCGGCCATCATGATGTTCATAGTGGCGCCCACGGATACCACATCCATGTAGACGTTGGCACCGGAGAGCCGGCCGCCTCTGGCTGCGGCATGGACGAAGTTGCCCTCCGTCACCTCGGCGCCCATGGCCCGGAAGCCCTTGACGTGCTGGTCAATGGGCCGCACGCCGAAGTTGCAGCCGCCGGGCATGGCCACGGTGGCCTCGCCGAAGCGGCCCAGCAGCGCTCCCAGCAGATAGTAGGACGCCCGGATGCGCCGTGCCATATCATAGGAGGGATGGGTGCTGCGGACGGTGCGGCAGTCGATCTCCACGGCGTGCTGATTCAGCACCCGCACCCGTGCGCCCAGCTCATCCAGAATGGAGAAAAACAGGGTCACGTCGCTGATTTGGGGGATGTTCTCGATGCGGCATACGCCGTCCACCAGCAGGGCGGCAGGGATGATGGCAACGGCGGCGTTCTTGGCACCGCTGATCGTGACCTCACCAAACAGGGGACGGCCACCGTGAATGATATACTTGTTCAAAACAGGCATCCTCTCTTTTTACATATAGCCGGGACAAGGGTAGCTTGCCCGGAGACGGTAAGCTTCATACGGCTGCGGCCGGAAGCGTTTTAACATAAGGATACCCTCGGCTTTTCACGAGGGATACATAACATAGTATACCACAATTTTTTCTAAAAGCAATGACAAAGACATTACAGAGCGAAAAAATCTGACGGAAAATTTCGCTCCGCAATGTCTTTTTTGCTACCGTTTTGTTCCTTTCCCGTCAGCCCAGCCAGCGGAAATGTCCTGTCACCGTCATGCGGGGGATGTCGTTGCGCTCCACCGCCTCGTCGATGGGGTTGCCGTGGTGGATCAGGAAGGGGATACCCTGCCGGTTCCGCCGATCCGAGCACAACCCGATATGAACCCGATCACCGAACACCACGATGTCCCCCGGCTGCCACTGCTGCCCATCCGACAGGTCGCAGGTCAGCACCTGCGCATGGCGGCGGAAGAAGGTATCCAAGGTGTTGACCCGGCGGAAGTCGATATTGGAGTCGGGGGTGGTGATGTGGGGATACGCCTCCGGACAGGCGGCGATGTCCGCATCCACCAGCGCCTTCAGGTCATAGCCTGCCGCCTGAAGAGCCTGCCAGATGACGTCGGTGCAGACGCCCAGTCCGTCGTCGGGATAGCCCCCGGCATAGTACTTGCTCTGATAGTGGGGATCCGTGGCGATGTAGGCCCGTGCGCCCAGCACCGCATCCGTCCAATCGTCCACGCCGTCGCCGTCGGCGTCGTTGGGGCTTTGCAGGTCTGTCAGTCCCAGCTGTCGGGCGGTATAGGACCGCTGCGGTCCGAAGCGCCACAGGGTATAGCCCGCCGCCAGCACCGGGATCATCAGCAGCCACAGCCACCGAAGGTGCCGCCGTCTGCGGCCGGAGTATCGCTTTTCCATCCGTCCTCCCTCCTTGTTGGGGAGAAGTATACCAGACGTCTGGCGAAAAATCCATTACATTTCCGTCACCGACAGCTGCTCCGGGGAAAAGTGCAGCCGGAAGGAATTGCGGTAGAACTCGATGAGCCCCTCCTGCTGGAGCCTGCTCAGCTCACGGGACAGGGCGCTGCGGTTCACCGCCAGATACGCCGCCATCTCCTCACGGGACAGGGAGAGCCGGAAGCAGTCGGATCCCTGACGGCTGCGGCAGTCTTGCAAATACAGCAGCACCCGCCGCCGCAGGCTTGGCTCGGAGAGATAGGTGACCCGGTGCCGCATCTGCCAGAACTTCTGGGCCGATTCCCGCAGCAGATTCATCCGCAGCCGGGCATGGCCCTCACAGTGGCGCTCACAGCCCGCCATGATCCGCTCCAGCGGCAAAAACAGCACCTCCGCCCCCTCCGGGGAGAGCACCGATACCGGGCTTGCCTCGCCTGCTGCCATGAGCATTTCCCCGAACACGCCCCCGGCGGTGTGGCGGGCCACCAGCTGCATGGCCCCGTCCTCCCGGTACTGTACGGCGTCCACGGCCCCCTGCAGGACGATGCCCGCCTGCAGGACCGTGTCCCCGGCGTGCCAGAGGAACTCCCCCCGGCCATAGCGGCGCACGGAGCCGCCAAGGCACGTCAGCAGATGCCGCAGCTCCTCCGCCTCGATGCCGGAGAAGAGAATGGTTTGTTGTAACAGAGGGATGTCCGGCTGCATAGACGGCTCCTTTCGTTGCACGGGCAACGTAAGCCCAGCGATAGTGTGGTAAAATAGGGAAAAACTTCTGGAGGTATAAACCCATGAACAAGAAAACACTCTGGATCACGGAGACCGCCGTGATGATCGCCCTGCTGGTGGCGCTGCAGTGGGCCACCAAGCCCTTGGGGCAGTTCGTCACCGGCTCCTGCGTGAATCTGGTGTTGGGGGTATCGGCGCTGGTGGGTGGCCTGTGGTGCGGCCTGACGGTGGCGCTGGTGAGTCCCTTCTTCGCTTTTCTGCTGGGCATCGGCCCGGCGTTTCTGCCCATTGTCCCCATGGTGGCCGTCGGCAACATGGTGCTGGTGGTGATCCTGCACCTTCTGGCAAGCCGTGACAAGATTGCCACACGCAGCTATCTGGCCGTGGCTGTAGGAGCCGTGACCAAGTTTCTGGCCCTGTGGCTGCTGATCGTGAAGCTGGTGCTGCCTACACTGGGACTGGCGGAAAAGCAGGTGGCGGCGATCTCTGCCAGCTTCTCTTGGCCCCAGCTGGTGACTGCCGCCATCGGCGGCGTGCTGGCCGTGACCATCGCCCCCCTGATCCGCAAGGCCCTGCGCTCCAAGTAAGAACGTATCAACCTTCTTTTAACGGAAAACAGCCTGCCGGTGTTACCGGCAGGCTGTTTTATGCTTGCCAAGGTCGGCGCTTGAAAAATCCTTGGATTTTCGGGCAGCGCTATTACCGCTCCCGCCACATCCGTGGGGAGAGCATCACCAGAATGGGCATCAGCTCCAGCCGCCCCAGCAGCATCAGCAGCGACATGACCACCTTGCTGAACCCGGAGAAGGGGCTGAAATTCCCCGCCGGGCCCAGACGGCCCAGCCCCGGTCCCACGTTGCCGAGACACGTCAGCACGGCGGTGAAGGACTCCGTAAAGCCCAGATTGTCCCAAGCCAGAAGGGTGGCCCCACCCAGCAGCAGGATCATATACGCCACCATGTAGGCCGCCGCCGAGGAGACCACCCGGTCCTCCACCAGCTGTCCGTCCACGGTGATGACGGAGATATGCTTGGGGTGCAGGATCTTTTTGATCTCCCGGTGCAGCAGCTTTCCCAGCAGCAGGATGCGGGAGACCTTGATGCCGCCGGAGGTAGACCCGGCGCAGGCGCCGGTGAACATGAGGATCACCAGCAGCATCTGTCCAAAGACCGGCCACTGGGCAAAGTCCGCCGTGGCGAAGCCGGTGGTGGTCACGGTGGACACGGCGTTGAAGACGGAATCCTTCAGCGCCCGACCCAGCGGAACGCTCTGCTGCACCATGAGACTGGCGGCGATAAGGCCGATGGACCCCAACGTCAGCAGGGTATACAGCCGCAGCTCCTCGCTGTGCAGCGCCTCCCGGATGTGTCCCCGCAGGGAGATGAAGATCAAAGAGAAGTTGATGCCCGACAGGAACATGAAGATGGCCACGATCCATGTGATGGCCGGGGAGCCGAAGGCGGCGATGCTGGCGTTGCGGGTGGAGAAGCCACCGGTGGAGATGGTGGCAAAGGAGTGGACCACGGCGTCGTAAAGGTCCATGCCCGCCAGACACAGAGCCACGATCTCCGCCGTCGTCAGACCAATGTAGATGCCATAGAGCACCTTGGCGGTGTCGTTGACATGGGGCAGCAGCTTGCTCTTGATAGGGCCGGGGCTTTCGGCCCGCATCAGGTGTACGGCCCCCGCCCCCGTCCAGGGCATCAGGGCCAGAAACAGCACCAGCACACCCATGCCGCCCATCCACTGGGTCAGCGCCCGCCAGAAGAGGATCCCCCTTGGCATGGCCTCCACATCCGTCAGGATGGTGGCTCCGGTGGTGGTGAGGCCAGAGGCCGTCTCGAACAGGGCATCCGCATAGTGGGGGACAGCCCCGCTGAGGACGTAAGGCACCGCCCCGAACAGGCACAGCACGACCCACGCCATGGCCACCACCGTATAGCCGTCCCGACCCTGCAAACGGTTCTTCCGGGCCGGGATGTGGGTGAGGATCAGCCCGCACAGGCTGCACAGCCCCAGCGTCCACAAAAACGGCTCCCAGCAGGCCTCACCATAGCCTACGGACACCAGCAGCGGCAGCAGCAGGCACCCGGCTTCCACCCAGAGGGTATAGCCCATGATGTTCAGTATCAAACGAAAGTTCATGTCACTTGTCCTTTGCACATTCCGTAAATATTATAATAAGAAATAGCCGTATCGCAAATGGTCATAAGTATTCAAATTATATTCCCCCGGACTGTCCCTGTCAAGTCCAGCCCGATGCCCCCTCCGGAGAGGGGAGGGGACTGCGTGGGACGAAAATTTTTGCACAAAAAACATCGCCGCAGGAGGGCAGGACGACAGGCCCCCATGGGATGAAAAGCCATGTTCCATGGAAAAATCTCACAATTTCCGCGGAATTGTATACACTTTCGTGACTTTTTCAGGAAACTAATGATAATTTTTCACTGCAACAAAAGATTTTATCCCATTGACTTTGGCTGTGAATTATGTCATTCTTAACATAATTCAATCATATGCACCGGAGAATGGGGTGCTATTCTCCGTGCCGACGAAAGGAGTGTCCTGCTTTGAGCAGACTGGATATCAAGACACCCAGCCGGGCCCAGACCGTGGTGGAAGGGCTTTACCGGGATATGGAGCGGCGCATTGCCGCCAGCCCTCCGGGCCTGTGTCCGGTGGATATGTCCCTGTCATTTCTGCAGCTGTGCCATGCACAGACCTGCGGCAAATGTGTCCCCTGCCGGATCGGGCTGGGGCAGCTGACGCTGCTGATCAATCAGGTGCTGGACGGCGAGGCTACCATGGAGACCATCGCCATCATCGAAAAGACCGCCCGCAGCATCGTCAACACCGCCGACTGTGCCATCGGCCGTGACGCCGCCCGTCTGGTGGTTGAGGGGCTGGAGGGCTTCCGGGATGACTACGAGGAACACATCCTGCACCACCGCTGTCTGGCGGGCTTGCAGCTGCCGGTGCCCTGCGTGGCCCTGTGTCCCGCCGGTGTGGACGTACCCGGCTATATGGCCCTGATAGGCGAGGGACGCTGCGCCGATGCGGTGCGGCTGATCCGTAAGGACAATCCCTTCCCTGTGGCCTGCGCCTATATCTGCGAGCACCCCTGCGAGGCGCGGTGCCGCCGGAATATGATCGACGATGCCATCAACATCCGCGGGCTGAAGCGCTACGCCGTGGACACTGCCGGAGACGTGCCCCAGCCCCCCTGCGCGCCGCCCACCGGCAAGAAGGTGGCCATTATCGGCGGCGGGCCCAGCGGCCTGAGCTGCGCCTATTACCTGGCCCTGATGGGTCACAAGGTGACGGTATTCGAGGAACGGGAGAAGCTGGGCGGTATGCTGCGCTACGGCATCCCCAACTACCGCTTCCCCCGGCACCTGCTGGATGCGGAGATCGCCTCCATCCTCTCTTTGGGCATTGAGGCACACACCGGTGTGACCGTGGGCACCCAGCTGTGGATAGAGGACCTGCTGAAGGAGTATGACTGCCTGTACATCGCCATCGGCGCCCATCAGGACAAGAAAGTGGGCATCCCCGGCGAGGACAGCAAGAACGTGATGTCCGCGGTGGAGATGCTGCGCTCCATAGGCGACGACGTGATGCCGGACTTCACCGGCAAGCGGGTGGTGGTCATCGGCGGCGGCAACGTGGCTATGGACGTGACCCGCAGCTCCATCCGCCTGGGGGCGGAGAAGGTGACGTG
>OJRV01004293.1_pt1 | contig 10736 bp, 10 predicted proteins | sample 1599241 | NCBI WGS metagenome assembly OJRV01 (sample SAMN04168656, study PRJEB22393) | human gut metagenome | biome: human gut microbiome; feature: stool | host: Homo sapiens | collected 2014-03-17 | reverse complement strand
TGCCGCTTGAGCAGATCGATGAGATGGACAAATGGGAAGGCAGCCAGTTAAATACTGCAAAAGAGATCCTGGCTTACGAGCTGACCAAGCTGGTACACGGCGAGGAAGAGGCTGAGAAGGCACAGGCAGCAGCGAAAGCACTGTTCTCCAGCGGAAATGCAGCCAATATGCCGACCTACGAACTGACTGAGGATGATTTCAACGGTGATGAGATCGATATTCTCTCCATCCTGCAGAAATCCGGTCTGGCTCCGTCCCGTTCCGAGGCAAGAAGAAATGTCGAGCAGGGCGGCGTATCTGTAGACGGAAACCAGGTAAAAGATATCAAGGCAGTCTTCACGAAGGATCAGCTCGCTGGCGAAGGAATGGTTGTCAAGAGAGGTAAGAAGAACTTTAAGAAGGTTGTTTTAAAATAAGTGGAGATGTTCCGCCAGAATCTTCACCCCATACAAATCAGAATCACGCCGCCGGCGATCTCTGCCGGGCTTTCAAGCGAAGCCCGGAGAGATGTCCGGCGGCGGTTCCGATCATGGAGAGAAGCAGAGCAAATCCGAAACCATATCTTACATTCACTCCCACAAAAATTACCCAAATTTTACATAAACGATACCAAAATATGATTTCTGTAAATCCAGGAATCTTTTATACTGCGTACTGTAAGAAATCAAGGATAAAAAACTCTGAGAGAAAAAAGAGAGAGGAAAGAGGAATTTTATTATGAAGAAAAATATTCAGAAAACAATCGCAGTATTAGGAGCAGCCGTTCTGGCAACTGGAATGGTAGGATGTGGTTCCAGCAATACAAATACAAGTGCAGCAGACACAAGCGCAGACAGCAGCGCAGCTGAAAGTGGTGCAGCAGCAGATACAACCGAGAACAGCGCAGATACAAAAGATTTAAGTGGTTCTATCACCCTGGCAGGTTCCACTTCGATGGAAAAATTTGCAAATGCACTGGCAGAAACGTTCATGGAGAAATATCCGAACGTGACCGTACAGGCTGAATTTACCGGCTCTTCCGCAGGTATCGAGTCCGTGCTGGCAGGTCAGTGTGATGTCGGTGATTCTTCCAGAGCATTAAAGGATGATGAGAAAGCAAAAGGTGCTGTTGAAAATATCGTAGCCATCGATGGTATCGCCGTTGTCGTTGACCCGTCCAACGCTGTAGATGGTCTGAGCAAGGACGAGCTGACCGGCATTTACGACGGAAGCATCACAAACTGGAAGGATGTAGGCGGCAGCGATATGCCGATTGTCGTAGTCGGACGGGAAGCAGGTTCCGGTACAAGAGGCGCATTTGAGGAGCTTCTGGGTCTGGAAGATGCCTGCAAATATGCAAACGAGCTGGATTCCACCGGTGCAGTTATGGCAAAAGTAGCATCTACACCGGGTTCCATCGGATACGTATCTCTGGATGTAGTTGATGATACCGTTAAGGCAGTTAAACTGGATGATGTAGAGCCGACGGAGGAGAACATCAAGGCAGGCAGCTATTTCTTAAGCCGTCCATTCGTAATGGCAACCAAGGGAGAAATTTCTGAGCAGAACGAGCTGGTACAGGCGCTGTTTGACTATGTATACTCTGCAGAAGGCGATGACCTGATTAAATCTGTAGGCCTGATTACTACGAAGTAAGAAACTGCATCGGAATTTGTGAATGTGGATAAAATTACCGGTGAAAACCGGTAAGGATAGAAAAATCAGAAATTCACGAATACACATAATATTGAATAGATTCAAATAATATCGAGTCGCTTGCAGTCAAGCCGCAGAAAGGAAACTCTGCTTTGACCGAAAGCGGCTCGCTGTTCAATCCGAGACAGGAGAGACATATGCACGAAAAGAAATTTACCATTTTTGGAAGCCATGCCACGAAATCAGCGGTAGAGAGGGCAGCGGAAATTATTTTTACCGCCTGCGGCCTGCTGGCAGTGGTGGCAGTTTTTTCAATTACCTTATACATGATTATCAGCGGCACCCCGGCACTTTTTAAGGTGGGTGTTCCGGAAATCTTATTTGGAACCGTCTGGAAGCCGACTGGAAATCCGGCGTCTTTCGGAATTCTCTACGTTATTTTAACTTCCATCGTTGGAACCTTTCTGGCGATCCTGATCGGTGTTCCGATAGGGCTGTTTACCGCTATCTTTCTGGCAGAGGTTGCGCCGCCGAAGGTAGCGGCAGTGGTCCGCCCGGCAGTTGAGCTTCTGGCAGGTATTCCGTCGGTTATCTACGGACTCTTAGGAATTTTGATTTTAAATCCCCTGATGTATAAGCTGGAAATGAAAATTTTTGCCGGTTCCACGACGCATCAGTTTACCGGCGGTGCGAACCTGATATCGGCGGTTCTGGTTCTGGCAATTATGATTCTTCCGACCGTCATCAATATCAGTGAAGCGTCGCTTAGGGCAGTCCCGAAACATTTAAAAAGCGCATCGCTGGCGCTCGGTGCAACGCATATCCAGACGATTTTCAAAGTAATCGTTCCGGCGGCGCACTCCGGCATCATCACGGCGGTGGTTTTAGGCTGCGGACGTGCGATCGGGGAGGCAATGGCGATCAGCCTGGTATCTGGAAGTTCAGTCAATCTGCCGCTTCCATTTAACTCCGTCCGTTTCCTGACAACCGCGATCGTGGCGGAAATGTCTTATTCAGAGGGACTTCACCGGGAAGTGCTCTTTACCATCGGTCTGGTGCTGTTCGTATTTATCATGTTTATCAACACGGTGCTCAGCCGGATGTTTGTGAAGGAGGGCGGCGCAAATGACTGATAATAGAATGAAAAGTATTTACCAGAAGCGCACCCGCATCGGGGACAATATCTTAAAAGTGCTGATTTATCTGGCAGCTGGCGTGGCGATCGCGCTGTTAGTTGGCATCATGGGGTATGTGTTTGTGCGCGGCCTGCCGCAGGTTTCCTGGCAGCTTCTGTCCACGGTACAGAGCTCCCTCAAGGGCACCTTTGGTATTCTGGGAAATATCATCAACACGATTTACATCATTGTAATTACCCTTATCATTGCAGCGCCGATCGGAATCGGCTCCGCCATTTATCTGAACGAATACGCAAAGCCGGGAAAACTGGTGCGGACGATTGAATTTACAACCGAGATCCTGTCCGGTATTCCGTCGATTATTTTTGGCTTGTTCGGGATGGTCTTTTTCGGAATGACGCTGAAGCTGGGTTATTCGGTTCTGACCGGATCCTTCACGCTGACCCTGATGGTGCTTCCGCTGATTACGCGGAACACACAGGAAGCACTCAAAACCGTTCCGGACAGCTACCGCAGCGGCGCACTGGGAATCGGTGCAACGAAATGGTATATGATCCGGACGATCCTGCTGCCGAGCGCGGCACCGGGTATTCTGACCGGCGTCATCCTTTCGATTGGCCGTATCGTGGGCGAGTCGGCGGCGCTTCTGTTTACTGCCGGAAGCGGCTTCCAGCTTCCGAAAAACCTGTTTGGAAAACTGTTTGAGTCGAGCGGCACGTTGACTATCCAGCTCTACCTGTCGATGCAGAAAGCAAAATACGATCAGGCGTTTGGAATCGCGGTCGTGCTTCTGATTATCGTGCTGGGAATCAACCTGCTGACGAGATTTTTGACCAACCGGTTTGATGTGACAAAATTAAAATAAAGTAAAAAATGAGGAAATGATATGGAGACAAAAATTTCTACGTCGGATTTGAATCTGTACTATGGAAACAATCATGCATTAAAAAATATCAATCTGGATATATATGAAAATCAGATCACAGCGTTTATCGGACCGTCCGGCTGCGGTAAGTCTACCTATTTAAAAACATTGAACCGCATGAACGATCTGGTGCCGAATGTAACAATCAATGGAAAGGTGTGGATCGACGGCGAGGATATCTATGATCCGAAGGTTGATACGACGCTTCTTCGCAAGAAGGTCGGCATGGTATTTCAGCAGCCGAACCCATTTCCGATGAGTATTTATGACAATATCGCGTATGGACCGCGGATTCACGGCATTAAGGGAAAAGCAGAGCTGGACGCGATTGTGGAGAAGAGTCTGCGCGGCGCGGCCCTGTGGGATGAGGTCAAGGATCGCCTGAAACGTTCTGCACTGGGACTTTCCGGCGGACAGCAGCAGCGTCTCTGCATCGCGCGTGCGTTGGCGGTTGAGCCGGAGATTCTCCTGATGGATGAGCCGACCTCGGCACTGGACCCGATTTCCACGCTGAAAATCGAGGATCTGATGGGCGAGCTTAAGAAGAATTATACCGTTGTCATCGTTACCCACAATATGCAGCAGGCGACCCGTATTGCGGACTACACGGCATTTTTCCTGGTGGGAGAGGTAGTCGAGTATGCACCGACGACGGATCTGTTCTCGCATCCGCGGGAGAAGAAGACGGAAGACTATATTACCGGACGGTTTGGATGATAACCGGATGGTTGGAAATTTGGAATGGGTAGAAAATCAGGCAGGAAACAACATAAACGGAGGAGACGCGGGATGGCGACAAGAGAAACATTTTTACAGGAGTTAAAGAACCTGAATCAGGAAGTAATCACGATGAGCCAGATGGTGCAGGATGCGATTGACAGCAGCTTTCAGGCTCTCAGCGAACATAATACGGAATTGGCAGACAAGATAATCAAGGGAGACCGCGATGTGGACAATATGGAACGAAAGATCGAGACACACTGCCTGATGCTGATGTTAAAGCAGCAGCCGGTCGCCAGCGATCTGCGCCATATCTCGACGGCACTGAAGGTAGTGACCGATCTGGAGCGGATGGGCGATCAGGCAGCGGATATTGCCGATCTGTCCCTGCGCTTAGAGGCAGCGGATTACGGTCTTGTGAGCAAACACCTTCCGGCGATGGTGGCAAATGTAAAAACGATGGTTAAAGATGCAATTCGCGCTTTCATCGAGCGCGATACCGAAACCGCAGAAACCTTTGAGCAGAGAGATGACCTGATTGATGCCTTTTTTGAGCGTGTCAAACGGGAAGTCATCGAATTTCTGAAAAAAGATGGAGACAAATCCGATGTGGCGGTGGATGTGCTGATGGTTGCCAAGTACTTGGAGCGGATCGCCGATCACGCGGTCAATGTGTGCGAGTGGACAGAGTTCTCGGATACGGGGGCCGTGGGGGATGTGATGATTCTTTAGGTTTAATTAAAATCCGGGCATGAAAAATGAAAATTAGATGCCTGGATTTTTTCCGTTCCGCATAAAATACATAGAATATGTGGAAATAACGTGGAGTGCGATATATCATGCGTGATATAGTGCTGGAACTTTTAAGTTCATACGGATATGCGGGAATGTTTGCCCTGATTCTAATTGAGAATTTGTTTCCGCCGATCCCGTCGGAAGTGATTTTAACCTTTGGTGGATTTATGACAACATATACACGGATGAACATAGCCGGGGCAGTTCTGGCAGCGACGGCGGGCTCGGTGCTGGGGGCGCTGATTCTGTATGAGCTGGGGCGCCACATTCCCGTGCAGAAGTTTTATGCATTTTTGGGCGGGGCATGGGGAAAACGGCTGGGAGTAGAAGTGGAAGATGTGAAAGATGCAGACGGATGGCTGGAGAGAACGGGACGGTCAGCCGTCTTTTTTTGCCGGTTCGTTCCGATCATCCGAAGCCTGATCTCGATCCCGGCGGGGATGGCAAAGATGGAACTGCTGCCGTTTCTCCTTCTGACAACAGCGGGCAGTCTTATCTGGAATACGGTGCTCATCGGAGCCGGCGCGGTGGCGGGGGCATCGTGGGAACGTATTCTGGTGCTGTTAAAAACATATTCCCGCTTCGCCGTGATTGGAGCGGGAATCTTGGGATTTGCGGTGGCGAGTGTGTATTTTCGGAAACGATAACAACAAGAGGGGAAAATGTGCAAAAATTCCCCAAAATCGTTGTTTATAAAGAGTGATAATTCATGCAGAAAGAGTTTATTCATTCAAGTAAAAATATATCGTGTCATTCTTTACTTCCAGCCGTGCCGTCCCATCGATCACCAGCTGTTCCAGATATGGGCGCAGGTGGCGTTCCTGACGGATGAGCTGGTCGTAGGTACCGATGTGCATTCCGATCAGGCGTCGGCTTTCCTGATAAAATTCATCACGCGTCATCGGTCTCTGCAAAAGCTTTGCCAGCTCTGCGAGACGCAGACGGACAAGATCCATATTTTTGTCCGCCAGTTCCCGGATATTGCCATCAAATGGACCTTTGTGCGATAAAATCCAGTGCTGGTAAGGCAGTTTTGTGATTGCTTCCTTGCTTTCCAGATCCAGACCGACGTGGTCGCAGTATGGAAGCTTGACGTGACGCAGGACATTTTCGGTTAAAAGCGCGTCCCCGGCAAAGCAGACGCCGTCCGGTGTGCCGATGACGATGTGGTCGAGGGAATGCCCTGGCAGATGGTGAACCGGGAAGGTTACGCCGCAGAGTGTCACGGAAGTATCCTCCGGCTGGATGATACAGTCAACCGGGCAGCGCTGCTCGGTGTCGATGGAAACCTTTTCCTCCTCGGAGCGCCCGAAATAATTGGTATACCGTTCCAGCGCCGCCTGGGAGGCGATCAGCCCGGCTTCGCCAAGCGACATAGCCAGTGGAATCTGAAAGGCTTCGCGCAGGCGTTTGCTGTTTCCATGATGGTCGATGTGCGCGTGGGAAACGATCAGCCCCGCCGGGGTCAGCCCGGCGTCTTTCAGAGAGCCGACCAGCTCGTCATATTCCTTTGAGTAACCATTGTCAAACAGGATGCAGCGGGTGTCGTCGATGCGGTAGATGCCGACGGCTGTTTTGCCAAGCAGGCAGTCTGTATTTCCAGAAACGTGTATGAGTTCCACGGAAAGAGTCCTCCTTTTATCATGAATAACACAAAAAGCGACGGCTGAGATATCTCCGCTGTCGCTTTTTAAGAATGCGTCTGATAGGAATCGAACCTACGCCTCAGGCTCCGGAGGCCGGCGCTCTATCCACTGAGCTACAGACGCATTACTTGTATGATACTATAATATTTAGAAAATTGCAAGTTTTTTTTCGGAAATACCGCTTGCCGAGTAACCAAATCACCGCTATAATATTAACAATCGAATAAGTCAGGAGGCGGTCGGGTGGGAGAACCGAAAAAGAAACCGGGACGCAGCCGGAAGAACGGAACGGACTGGGAACTGCGCCGCTATGTGATGCTGCTTGCGGCGGTGATTGTATTGATTCTGATTGGCGCGGTGGCGATGTTTTCCGGGAAAATAACAGACATTCTGGGGAAAAAGGATGGCTTACCGGCAGAAATGGTGGATACAGGCGGATCTGGAATGGTGATTGAGCCGGACACGAAAGAATATATTCAGGACTTTGGCGGATGTATTCTGACAGAGAATGGCGAGCCGGGGATCACAGAGCTGATGAATACTTATTTTCAGGCGGTTTCCGACTGTGATATGGATACGTTTGTGAAGTTGTTTACCTCACAGGATACGAGTGAGGAAGAACACTACCGTCAGGAATTTGAAGAACAGAAGCAGTACATTTCCGGGTACCAGAATGTGAAATGTTATACGACGCCGGGGCTTAGGGACGGCGAGATGGCAGCGTATGTGTATTATGAGATTTTGTATACGGGCGTGGAGACACCGGCACCGAGTCTGGTGCGGATCTATGCGGTCCGGGCGGAGGACGGAAGCTGGCAGATCGATGACGGGAAAATGTCCGAAGAGCTGACGCAGTATTTTGAAGAGCTGTCGGTCAATGAGGATGTGCGCCTTCTCAGCAAGCAGACGGATGAAGCAATGGATGCGGCGATGGAGCAGGATGAGGCGTTGAAAGAGCGCGTGGAATTTATGAAACAGGGCGCATCTTATATGCAGGAGGAGTCAGAACCGGCTGCGTCAAATCCTTAAAATGCTTTATTGAATTCGTCTGGCTGGAAAAATAAAGTTTTTAAGGTATGGAAAGCTGAAAAGCGGATATGCCGGAGTATAGAGAAATGGTTGATAGCATATAAGATATAAAGCCGATAGATTTAATAAAGTGAAAGTACAGATATAGAAAGACAAAGAGGCACAAAGAATGGATGTAAAAGATTTTTATTATGATTTACCGCAGGAGTTAATTGCACAGGATCCGCTGGAAGATCGTTCTTCTTCCCGGCTTTTAGTGCTGGATAAAAAGACGGGTGAGATGCAGCATAAGGTGTTTAAGGATATTGTCAATTATCTTCATCCGGGCGATTGCCTGGTGATCAATGACACAAAGGTTATCCCGGCGCGTCTGATCGGAAGCAAGGAGGGAACGGATGCACACATCGAGATTCTTCTTCTGAAACGCCGTGAGAACGATATCTGGGAGACGCTGGTAAAGCCGGGCAAAAAGGCAAAACCGGGAACCGTAATTAATTTTGGCGATGGTTTGTTAAAAGGAACCGTCATTGATGTGGTAGAAGAGGGAAATCGTCTGATTCAGTTCTCCTATGAGGGGATCTTCGAGGAGATTCTTGACCAGCTTGGCCAGATGCCGCTTCCACCGTATATTACACACCGTCTGAAAGATAAAAACCGTTATCAGACCGTTTATGCAGAACATGAGGGATCCGCGGCTGCTCCGACTGCCGGACTTCATTTTACCAAGGAACTGCTGGCACAGATTCAGGAGATGGGAGTGAAGATCGCGCATGTGACACTCCATGTGGGTCTGGGAACCTTCCGACCGGTCAAGGTTTCAAATGTTTTAGATCATCATATGCATTCGGAGTTTTACCGCATCGAAGAAGACGCTGCTAATATGATTAATGAGACGAAGAAAAATGGCGGACGCATTATCTGTGTCGGTACGACAAGCTGCCGGACGCTGGAATCCGCAGCAGCCGAGGACGGCACGATCCGCGCATGCAGCGGCTGGACGGACATTTTCATTTATCCAGGCTACCAGTTCAAGATTCTGGACTGCCTGATCACAAACTTCCACCTGCCGGAGTCCACGCTCGTCATGCTGGTATCCGCACTGGCAGGCAGAGAACATGTGCTCACGGCGTATGAAGAGGCGATCCGGCAGAGATATCGGTTCTTTAGTTTTGGGGATGCTATGTTTATCCAGAAGAGAAAAGGGATGTATGAAAAAGACTCATAGTGAAAGGCTATGGGTCTTTTTATTTCGAAAAATGTTTGAAAAACGGCACACCGCGTTCTCGTTACTTTAGCCTGCAAATAAAAAGTCAAGACTTAATGGGGAAAAAAATATAAAATTTTACATGGTTAAAATTAGGCACTAAAATAAGACCACCACAAGCAGTGCTGGTCTGCAAATAAAAGTTTTGAATTAGCTTGACTCAGAAAGAATACAGAGATATTCCTTCACTCGTCCATAATAAATTCTGAGAAATTTATTAGCGCCTGCAGTCATGTAAACATAGTACGGTTTACCCTGGGCACGTTTTCTGTCCATGAATTGATATACAGGATCATCTTGCGGCATTGTTTTAATAAGAACATCCATTACTTGAAAAAGAGTCTTTCTTAAATTTGAAGACCCACGTTTGGATGTTGGAACACTTTTTTGTGCATAGGAGCCAGACTCGTTTACGCCAGGATCTACCCCGGCGAAAGCAGTAAGGGCTCCTTTATGTGTAAATCTGGTTATATCACCGATCTCAGCCATAAGCTGTGGACCAAAAGATGGACCAATCCCTTTAAACTGCATAACAATCGGGTACTCTGGAAGTTTTGAGGCGGTTTCATTCATGAGAATGCGTATTGTTTCGACGGTAGCGGAAGTGCTGTTAAGCTGAGCGATAGCTTGTCTAATGATGCGTTTGGTTATTTCGTTTTTAGGAAATACCGGGACAAGTTCCGTTGCCTTGGTATAAATTTCTTCGGCTTTTGATTTATTGAAGATATATTTTTTTTGCTTGCACCAGTTTTGATAGTGTTTAACAAAAGAATTTAGAGACATTTTACGAACGCAATCTACATGCCAATACGTATAGACAAAATCAACCCATTTTTGGGAGCCATCACTGCGGGGTGGACTATTAAAATAAGTATTTGCATTTGGGCATGTCTGGTCAATGAGATTAATAAGATTATTTTTCATAGCCGTTTTTTGTTTCACATAGAAATGAAACTGACGATTCATGGCCTTTAGTTGTGTGCGCAATTCATCCACAATACTATATGGTTTAAGATTTTGCCATTTGTCAAGAGCATAGCGGGCGATCTTGATGGAATCAGCTTTGTCAGATTTAACTTTGCGAAGAGAGTCATTATTAAAGTTTTTGACTAGCTTAGGATTAACAGCACTGACAAACAGACCAGCTGCTGAAAATTGCTGAGCAAGTACTTCGTAATAGTGTCCGGTGTGCTCCATTACAATTCGTGATTCACCTTCGATAGAGTGAATAAGTTTAATTAGTGAAAGGATATCACTGGATGTGTGCTTGATCTCAAAAGGAGAGGATACAATCTCACCAAATGGTCTTAGAATTGTAACCATGCTTTTACCTTTTGAAACATCAATACCTACTGCGTTCATAAATTTGTCACTCCTTAAAAATATTACAATGGATAAATACCAGATTTACTCATTACCTGCTCAAACTACTGTGTGTGACACGAATGCACTTAATGTGATTCAACCTGCATAAAACGAACACTGTGAATGAGGAGCTGGTTATCAGTCTAAAGTACGGACGCTAAGTCCTAGTGATGAAGTCGATATACCATTGCATCCTACATTCTAACAGTTTAAGTAATGAG
>OJRV01004284.1_pt1 | contig 10749 bp, 9 predicted proteins | sample 1599241 | NCBI WGS metagenome assembly OJRV01 (sample SAMN04168656, study PRJEB22393) | human gut metagenome | biome: human gut microbiome; feature: stool | host: Homo sapiens | collected 2014-03-17 | reverse complement strand
CCATCACCATGGCAAAGACCAAGGTGCTGGCAGGCCGCAAGCTGGCTCTGGTGCCGATCCTCCGCGCCGGCATGGGTATGCTGGATGGTATGCTGACCCTGCTGCCCGCCGCTAAGGTCGGCTTCATCGGCCTGTACCGCGACGAGACCACCCTGCAGCCCGTGGAGTACTTCTGCAAGCTGCCGCAGGACATCGCCGAGCGCGACGTTCTGGTGCTTGACCCGATGCTGGCTACCGGCGGCAGCGCCATCGACGCCATCACCCAGATCAAGAAGCACGGCGCAAAGCGCATCAAGTTCATCGGCCTCATCGCTGCTCCGGAAGGCATCAAGGCCCTGCACGAGGCACACCCCGATGTGGACATCTACCTCGGCGCACAGGACGACCACCTGAACGAGAACGGCTACATCGTCCCCGGCCTGGGTGACGCAGGCGACCGTATCTACGGCACCAAGTAAATCTCTGTATAACGGAAAAGTGCTCTGCCGGCCGGCAGAGCACTTTTTGCGTCTTGAGGCTTATTTTCTGCGTTTCAGGATCTCATCCAGAATGGCATCCGCTACATCATCCTTGCTCATCAGGGGCAGCTCACGGGCGCCGTCCGGCGTGATGAAGGTGACAACATTGGTATCCACGCCAAACCCGGCACCGGCCACCTTCAGATTATTGGCCACCACCATGTCGAGGTTCTTTTTCTCGAGCTTGGCCGAGGAGTTGGCCAGCATATCCCGCGTCTCCATCGAGAAGCCGCAGAGGAACTGGCCCTTCTTTTTGGGGCCGATGGTGCCGAGGATGTCGGGCGTCCGCTCCACGGCGATGGAGAGGTCGCCGTCCTTCTTCTTGATCTTGTCGTCGGCCACGGCGGCGGGGCGGTAATCGGCCACGGCAGCGGCCATGACCAGAACGTCCATCTCGTCGAAGCGGCTGGTCACAGCCTCGTACATCTGCTGGGCTGTCGTGATGGGGACGTCCTCGGTGAACCGCACCGGCTGCAGGGCCGTCGGGCCATGGATGAGGGTGACTTCGGCACCCCGCATCACGGCGGCACGGGCCACGGCATAGCCCATCTTGCCGGTGGAGTGGTTGGTCAGGTAGCGCACAGGGTCCAGCGGCTCCTGAGTGGGGCCGGCCGTGACGGCAATGCGCAGACCGGCGAGGTCCTTCGGCTTTGCGATGGCGCGGAAGATGTAGTCCAGCAGGACATCCTCTTTCGGCAGGCGTCCGCTGCCCACGTCCTTGCAGGCCAGCACGCCGCTCTCGGAGGGGATGACCGTGAAGCCGTACTTTTCCAGTGTGGCGATGTTGTCCTGGGTGATGGGGTTCTCCAGCATCCCGGTGTTCATGGCAGGGGAGACGAGCTTGGGACATTTGGCCGCGAGAACGACGGTGGTGAGCATATCGTCGGCGATGCCGTGGGCCATCTTGGCGATGACGTTGGCGGTGGCCGGGGCCACGAGGATGACGTCGGCCTTCTTTGCCAGCGAGATATGGGTGACTTCGAACTTGAAATCCCGGTCGAAGGTGTCCACCATGCACTTGTGGCCCGTCAGGGTCTCGAACGTGATAGGGGTGATGAACTGGGTGGCGTTTTTGGTCATGATGACCTCCACGTCGGCCCCCAGCTTGCGCAGTGCGCTGGCCACATTGGCCATTTTATAGGCGGCAATGCCGCCGCTGACGCCCAGAAGGACGCATTTTCCCTTCAGATCCATCCCAAATACCTCCTATAAATAGGGATAATATAACTACAGTATAATGCAAAACGGCCCAGAGCACAACAAAATCTTTGATTGGGGTTGTATCTTGGCCCAAAATGCGGTAAAATACAGCTTGACTTATACAAAAAAGCTCTCCGTCAGCGCTGGCGCACACAGGCCTCTCCCTTTGGGAGAGGTGTCACCGAAGGTGACGGAGAGGGCAAGGACGCTGACAGGAAACCGCAGACACGGCGACAGCATCGCTCTGACAAAGAGGCTGCTTATCGCTGGGTAGGAGTCCTGTCGTACTGGCCTTGCCCTCTCAGGCGCTTCGCGCCAGCTCCCCCAGAGGGGGGAGCCTTTTGCGGAGAGGTTCGACCCTGCGAGGAACTGAATTATGATTTTAGCCATTGACATAGGCAACACCACCGTCGCCCTCGGGGGCATCCGGGACGGACGTGTATGCTTTGTGGCCCACATGGACACGGTGCGCACCCGCACAGCGGCGGAGTACCGTGCCGAGATGGAAAAGGTGTTCTCTCATCGGAGACAGCCGGAAAAGCCCATCCGCTTCGAGGGCGCTGTCCTCACCAGCGTCGTCCCCCAGATCACGGGGGCGCTGGCCGAGTGCGCCCGCCACTACACCGGCAAAAAGCCGGTCATCGTTTCGCCCGACATCCGCACCGGCCTCACGATGGGGGTGCCTGACCCTCACGCCGTCGGCAAGGACCGCCTTGTGGATGCGGCCTACGCGGCGGCGAATTTCCCCCTGCCGGTGGTCACGGTAGACCTCGGCACCGCCACCACGTTCAACGTGATAGATGAGAATAAGGTCTTCCGGGGCGGCGTCATCTGCCCCGGACTTTCCACCGGTCTGCGGGCGCTGGGGGAGCGGTGCGCCCAGCTGCCGCAGGTACATCTTTCTTCGCCCAAAAGCGCGATCGGCGTCGATACCGAGAAGTGTATGCTCTCCGGCTCTGTGCTGGGGACGGCTGTCCTGCTGGACGGCATCACTCAGCGCATCGAGGAAGAACTGGGCCGTCCGGCCACGCTGGTGGTCACAGGCGGTCTGGCAAAGTATGTCATCCCGCTCTGCCGTCACCCGCTCACCTATGACCCCGAGCTGCTGCTGAAGGGACTGGCTCTCCTTTACCAGCTCAATGCGCCGCAGCATGAGCGTCACCACGAGCCGCGCAGCGACGGTGAACACCGCCGTCCCCGCCCGGCAGGCAGACGCCCTTACAACAACGGCAGCAGCCCCCGCCGCCGCAGCCACAATAACCGCCGTCCCCGCCGGGACGATGAGGCCAAAGCGGGCTGAGCCCTGAAAGGAGAGACCTTATGATGAAATTAGGCATTCTCGGCGCAGGCATGATCGTCCGGGAGTTCCTGCCCTGGCTCACCGGGCCGGAAAGCCCCTTCAAGGTCGAGGCTCTTTGCAGCACGGAGCGGAGCGCCGGTGCAGCACAGGCCCTCTGCGACCAGTATGGTGTGCCGCGCCACACCACCAGCTACGACGAACTGCTGAGCTGGGTGGACGTTGTGTATATCGCCGTACCGAATATCCTGCACGTAAAATATACCCGTGCCGCTCTGGAAGCGGGCCGCCACGTCATCGTCGAAAAGCCGATGGCCCCCACGGCGGCGCTGGCCGAAGAGCTGGCCGAGCTGGCCCGGAGCAAAAAGCTCTTCCTCTTCGAGGCTGTCACCACGCAGTATCAGGACAACTACGCCAAGATCCGTGAGGTGCTGCCCAAGGTGGGTGCCGTCACGATGGTGCAGTGTAATTTCAGCCAGTATTCCAGCCGGTATCATGATTTCTGCGCCGGCAAGGTCTGGCCGTCCTTTGACCCGGCCTGCGCCGGCGGTGCGCTGATGGACCTGGGCGTCTACAATGTCAGCTATGTGGTGGGCCTCTTCGGCTCGCCCAACAAGGTCCACTATGCGGCCAACATCACCCGGGGCATCGACACCAGCGGCGTGCTGACGATGGAGTATCGCAGCTTCAAGGCCGTGAGCATCAATGCCAAGGACAGCAGTTCCCCGGCCCGGTACATCATTCAGGGTACCAAGGGGTATCTGCTCCAGAAATCCACCGCCAACTTCTGCGGCGGCGTCACCTTCCACCCCTATAAGGGCAAGGAAGAGCACTTCAACCTCAGCGCAGGCCGTCCCCGGCAGGCGGCGGAGTTCCACGCCTTTGCCCGCGCCATCGAGAGCGAGGATATGGAGCTTTGCAGCCGGATGCTGGACACCTCGGTGGCCGTCAGCCGTGTGCTGGAAACGGCCCGCCGCGATGCGGGCATCCGCTTCACTACTGATTTATAATGCTATCCCCGGGAGTTCCCTGACAAAACATCCCGTATATTTCAGACTGTATTCTACAAAAGACCCCGTGTATTTCACGGGCAGGTTTGCGCCGTATCCGACAATTTAGGGCGGAACGGCAGCAAGGAGGAAAACTGAATTATGAAAAAGAATGACATTCGCACCCTCACCCGGCTGGCACTGCTGGTCGCCATTGAGCTGGTCATGAAGGCCGTCGGCCTGGGCAGTGTCCCTGTAGGCCCGCTTTACATGAGCTTTTTGACCCTGCCGATCGCCGTGGGTGCCATCACCATGGGTCCCGCCGCAGGCGCTATCCTCGGCGGCGTGTTCGGTGCCGTGAGCTTCTATGACGCCGTCACCGGCGCTTCCGCCATGACCGGTGCGCTGTTCCAGGTCAGCCCCGTCAACACCTTCATCCTCTGTGTGGGTATGCGTGTGCTGATGGGCGTGTGCGTCGGCCTTATCTTCAACGCTGTCAAGAATTTCGATAAGCCCGGCACCTGGAGCTACCTTGTCAGCGCCATGTGCGCCCCGGCCCTCAACACCCTGTTCTTCATGGGCTACATCGTGCTGGCCTTCTACGGCTGCGATTACGTCCAGAACCTCGTGTCGGTCAAGGGCGCAGCCAACCCCCTGATGTTCGTCGTCCTGCTGGTCGGCGTGCAGGGCGTGGCCGAGTTCCTTGTCTCCGGCATCCTGGGCGGCATCGTCGCCCGCGCTGTCCACAAGTTTTTGAAGTAACAGGCGGTGTCGGTCAGGGACATCCGCTGATAAACCTCTCCGTCACGGCTGACGCCGTGCCACTGCCCGGGTTGCGGCACCCAGCATCCGCAGCGCTTTGCTTGCGTCTTGCTGGCCGCGGCCCCAACAGCGACTCCCTGTTTCCGCCACTGGCGGCGGTCGTCGTTGTTGCTCCTATCAAGGGGAGGCTGAAAGGAAAGATCATATCATAGGCCCCTCCCCCGGCAAAAATGCTGAGGGAGGGGCTTTTGTGTTGATTTTAGCCTACCGGTGCGGTATACTTATCATACTTTATTCAAAAGAAGGAGGCGGCAGAAAATGCCCATCGGCCCCAGCAGACCCCTGAATTTAGCAAAGCCGGAGTCCATCGACATCCGGAAGGCCGCGCGGTATTTCGGCGCGCGGGGCGAGGCTGACAGCGCTACCCTCACCCTTCTGGAAAAGTGCGCTGCGCCCCTTCTCGCCGCCGCCACGCCCCGGGCCGTCTGGCTCGAGGCCGACGTGGAGAGCCTCACGCAGGCCGGTATTTTGAAGGGGGAGGACATCTTCCGGCATCTGGAAGGGTGCAGCGAGGCCCTGCTTCTGGCCGTGACAGTCGGCCCCGGCGTGGACGGACAGATACGCCGGGCCGGTGTGGGCGACATCGCCGCCGGTGTGGCGTCGGACGCCATCGGCTCTGTACTGGCCGAACAGGCCGCGGACGCCGCCGAGGCCGAGCTGCGGCAGTGGGCCGCAGAGCAGGACAAGTACCTCACAGGCCGCTTCTCGCCGGGCTACGGCGACTGGCCCATCGGGGTGCAGCCGCTGGTGGCGGCGGCACTGGACACTGCCCGCCGGGCCGGGCTCTGCGTGACCGAAAATGACCTGATGACGCCCCGCAAGAGCGTGACCGCTCTGCTGGGCCTGAGCGACCACCCGGTGAAAGGACGCCTTGCCGGGTGCGGACACTGCGTGCTGAACACGCGGTGCGAATATAGAAAGAGGGGCAAGACCTGTGCAAGCGAATGAACTGTTTACCCAGCCGAATACCATCCTCCTCGACGGCGGCATGGGGACCATGCTGCAGGCGGCGGGCCTGAAACTGGGCGCACGGCCTGAGGAACTGAACATCACCGACCCGCAGCTCATCGAGAGCATCCACAGCCGGTACGCCGCCGCAGGCAGCCGCATCATCAATGCCAACACCTTCGGCGCGTCGGCCCATAAGCTGGCGGGCAGCGAATACACGCTGGAAGAGATCATTGCGGCGGGCATCGCCAACTGCAAGCGGGCCTGCGCCCCCTACGGCGCACTGGCCGCGCTGGACGTTGGCCCGCTGGGCGAACTGCTGGAGCCCAACGGCACGCTGGCCTTTGAAGACGCCGTGGCCGAGTATGGCCGCATCGTCCGGGCGGGTGTCGCCGCCGGGGCCGATCTCGTCTTCTTTGAGACCTTCACCGACCTGTACGAGCTGAAAGCCGCTCTGCTGGCCGCGAAAGAGAACTGTGACCTGCCCATCCTCGCCAGCATGAGCTTTGAGGCAGGCGGGCGCACCTTCACCGGCTGCACCGTCGAGAGCTTCGCCGTCACGGCCCGGGGCCTCGGTGCCAACGCTGTGGGCATCAACTGCTCCCTCGGCCCGAAAGAAATTTTCCCCATGGCGAAGCGGCTGGCCGAGGCCCTGCCCGGCGATTTCCCGGTCTTTGTCAAGCCGAATGCGGGCCTGCCCCGCGCCGACGGCAGCGGCTACGACATCACGCCCCAGCTCTTTGCCATGGAGATGAAGCCCTACCGCGATCTGAAGCTCTTTGCGGCGGGCGGCTGCTGCGGCACCACCCCCGATTTCATCAAGCTGCTGAACGGCGTCTTCGCCGACTGCAAGCCGGGCCGCCCCGCCCACGCCATGCCCTCGGTGCTCTGCTCGCCGATGGACTTTGTCACCGTGGACGGCATCACCGTGGTGGGCGAGCGCATCAACCCCACCGGCAAAAAGCGGTTCCAGCAGGCCCTGCGCGAGGGCGACATGAACTACATCCTCGAGCAGGCCGTCAGCCAGTCCGAGGCCGGAGCGCAGGTGCTGGACGTCAACGTGGGCGCGCCCGGCGTGGACGAGCCCGCCGTCATGGAGCAGGTGGTGAAGGCTCTGCAGAGTGTCGTCAGCCTGCCCTTACAGCTGGATTCCTCCCACGCAGACGCCCTCGAGCGGGGCCTGCGGGTCTACAACGGCAAGCCCATCGTCAACTCGGTGAACGGCGAGACCGAAGTGTTGGAGCGTGTCCTGCCCCTCTGCAAAAAGTACGGCGCGGCCGTCGTCGGCCTCGCCATCGACGAGCGGGGCATCCAGCCCAGCGCCGACGCCCGGTTTGAGATCGCAAAACGGGTGGTGGACGCGGCGCTGGCCCACGGCATCCCCCGGGAAGATATTTATATCGACTGCCTGACCCTCACCGCCAGCGCCCAGCAGCAGGACGTTCTGGCCACCGTGGAGGCGCTGGCCCGCTGCAAGACGGAGCTGGGCGTCCGCACCATCCTCGGTGTGTCCAACATCAGCTTCGGCCTGCCCTGCCGCCCCTACCTGAACACCACCTTCCTCACCATGGCCATGTACGCGGGCCTCGACCTCGCCATCATGAATCCTTCCAGCGAAGAGATGATGGCGGCGGTCTACGCCTACAACGTCCTCACCAACCGCGACAAGCAGAGCATGGCCTACATCGCCCGCTATGCCGATAAAGTCCCCGCCAGCGCCGCGTTGAAGCAGGCCCGGACGGCTCAGGCGTCTCAGACGTCAAACACCCCGGCGGAGGCGGATGCGGCTCACAGCGGCCCGTTTGCCGCGCTGATGCAGGCGGTGGAAAAAGGCCTCAAGGGGGAAGCCGCCGCCCGCACCCACACCCTGCTGGACGAAAACGAGCCCCTGACGCTGGTGGACGAGGCCCTCATCCCGGCGCTGGACGTCGTGGGTGAAAAGTACGAGAAGGGCAAGCTCTTCCTGCCCCAGCTGTTACAGGCCGCCAGCGCCGCACAGGCCGCCTTTGAAGAGATCAAGACCGCCATCGCCAAGCGGGGCGGGGCCGGGACCAGCAAGGGCCGCGTCGTCCTCGCCACCGTCAAGGGCGATGTCCACGACATCGGCAAGAACATCGTCCGCGTCATCCTCGAGAACTACGGCTTCGAGGTCATCGACCTTGGCCGCGATGTGCCGGTGGAGACGGTGGTGGACACTGTCCGGGAGAAGGATGTCCACCTCGTGGGGCTCTCGGCCCTGATGACCACCACCCTCAAGAGCATGGAGGAGACCATCGCGGCCCTCCATGCGGCAAAGCTCGACTGCAGGGTGATGGTGGGCGGCGCTGTCCTGACGCCCGAGTACGCCGAGAAGATCGGTGCGGACTGGTACGCCAAGGACGCCAAGCAGAGCGCCGATATTGCCAAGAAATTCTTCGGTGAGTCATAAAAACAGAGCAAGAGCCGGTGCGTCCGCACCGGCTCTTTTGGCGTTTACTTATGCTCCACCAGCGCCATGATGCGCTCCGGCGGGGCGGAGAGGCAGGCCGGGGCATCGGGTTCGGCCACGGAGAGGGTCGTCTTGCTCACCTTCCACCACAGACGGGTGGTGCCGTCCGGCAGCCGGAAGATGAGGTTCCAGTCGAAGGGGTTCTCGCTGGCCGAGAGAAGCTCCACCGGCAGGGCATTCTCTGCGCCCGGGGCGGAGGGGGCGAAGTCGTGGGCGCGGATGCCCACGGCGGTGCAGCCCTCCGGCACCTCGGCGGCCAGATGCAGCACCTGCTCACAGCCTGCGAGGCGGACGCTGTGGGCGTCCACCCGGGTGCAGGGCAGGATGTTCTTGCAGCCGGTCAGCCGGGCCGCAGCGGTGCTGCCCGGGTCGGCAAAGACCTCTTTCGTGGTGCCGGTGCGGAGCACCTGCCCGCCGTCCATGACGATCATGTCCCGGCACAGGCGGTAAGCCTCGTCCCGGTTGTGGGTGACGAGGAGAGCCGTGCCGTCGAAACCCGCCAGCAGGCTGCCCACTTCGCCCTCCACCTCCTCGCGGAGGTAGCTGTCCAGCGCGCTGAACGGCTCATCCAGCATCAAGATCTTCGGCTTGCCCACCAGGATACGGGCCAGCGCGGTGCGCTGCTGCTGTCCGCCGGAAAGCTCTGCCGGGCGGCGGCTGGCCAGTTCTTCCAGCCGCAAGGCCCGCAGCATCCCGGCGCAGCGGGCCTTGCGGGCGGCTTTGTCCCTTTCGGCTTTCAGGCCGCAGAGGATGTTCTGCTCCACGGTCATATTCGGGAAGAGGGCGTAGTTCTGGAAGAGCAGGCCCACGCCCCGCTGCTGGGGCGGCAGGTCGATGTGCTGCTCGCTGTCGAACAGCACCCGCCCGTCCAGCACGATGCGGCCCTTGTCGGGCTTCACGATGCCCGCGATGCAGCGCAGCGTCATGCTTTTGCCGCAGCCCGACGCGCCCAGAAGGGCCGTGGCAGTGTTCCCGGCGGTGAAGTCGGAGCGGAGGGTGAAGCCGTTCAGCTTTTTCTCGATATGTACTTCCAGGCTCATGCGCGGCCACCTGCTTTCTGCTTTTTCTCCAGGAGGTTCACAGCCAGCAGCACTACAGCAGAGATGACGATGTCCACCAGCACCCACCGCATGGCACCGGCCTCATCGTTGGTGCGCCAGAGCTGGTAGACGGTGGTGGCGATGGTGGCCGTCCTGCCCGGGGTGTAGCCCGCGATCATGCTGGTAGCACCGTACTCACCCAGGGCCCGGGCAAAGGCCAGCACCGTACCGGCCAGAATGCCCTGTCGGCAGCAGGGCATCCGCACCCGCCAGAATATCCATGCGTTGGACTGTCCCAGCGTCTGGGCCGACCACGCCAGCGTCTCGTCAAAGCTCTCGAAGGCACCCCGGGCGGTGCGGTACATCAGCGGGAAGGCCACCACGATGGACGCAAAGATGGCGCTGTACCAGTTCATGACCAGCTTGACGCCGAAATGCTCCAGGAAGAAGATGCCCAGCGGCCGCTTTGCGCCGAAGAGCAGCAGCAGAAAATAGCCCACCACCGTGGGCGGCAGCACCATAGGAATGGTAAAGACCGAGTCGAGCAGGCCCTTGATGCGGCTCGAGGTACCCATAGTCTTCCACGCGGCGAACAGGCCCAGCGCAAAGGAGATCAGCAAGGCAAGACCGCTCGTTTTGATGGAAACCCAAAACGGTCGGTAGTCGATGCCGCCCAAAAAGGAGGCCAGAGAGGTCAAGGGGCCCTGCTCATCCCGCAACACGACAGACGATGCCTCTACCATTTGAGCGCTATCAAGCCAACGCGCGCCGCCCTTGGCATCACCCGAGGCTGATGCAATCACCACATAGCGGTCCCCATCCGCACCGCGCTCGTCAAAGCCATAGGTATACCCGCCGGCATCAAACGTTGTTTCCGCGGTGACATACCAAGGAAGATCCACGTCCCCCAGCTGCGCACCTCCCATGCAGTTTGTGCTGTCGAGCTCGCAGACGAGGGCCTTGAGACCCGATACGCACTCGTTGTCCTGCGGATCCAATCCATACTTCTCGACCGCCTTGGGCGATATCCACACCACAACGCGATCGGCAGCAGGCGCCACTACAAGGTCCACGTCCTCGTCAACGGGAAACCGGTAGCCTTCAGGCTGGCCCTCCATGGCACGAGCGGTCCCCTTGGCCAGCCGCTCAAAACCCTCAATCCCATAGGAAAGCCCATGAGCGGTCGCAGCAACCTGGGCCCCGTCCTCAGCGTCCCCAGCAAACGCAAATCCCGGCACCCAGCAAAGCGCGAAGATCAAAGCACAGGCGACAAGCATGCGGAATCTATTAAGCACGAAAAGCTCCAAGCGAATACAAGGACGGAGTGAAACACAAAACGATGGAATTATCGCGCCAAGCCGTACTACTCGGAAAGCTCAAAGCCGTACTTAGCCCAAATCTTCTGAGCCTTCTTGTTGGTCAGGCAAAAGTCGATAAACGCCTTGGC
>OJRV01004264.1_pt1 | contig 10807 bp, 9 predicted proteins | sample 1599241 | NCBI WGS metagenome assembly OJRV01 (sample SAMN04168656, study PRJEB22393) | human gut metagenome | biome: human gut microbiome; feature: stool | host: Homo sapiens | collected 2014-03-17 | reverse complement strand
TGGCCGAAAAGGCCGCGAACCCCCATCTGCTGGTGATGAGCGCCACGCCCATTCCCCGCACGCTGGGCCTGCTCATCTACGGCGATTTGGACATCTCCATTCTGGACGAGCTGCCGCCGGGCCGCACCCCGGTCAAAACCCGCTGCATCACCGGCAAAAAGCGGCGCGACCTCTACCATTTTCTCGATCAGGAGATTGGTAGAGGGCGGCAGGTGTATCTGGTCTGCCCCGCCATCGAGGACACACCGGATGGCGGGCTGAACGCCGTTAAGAGCTACTACGAGGACATTGCCAAAGCCCTGCTGCCGGAGCGCCGGGTAGGCCTGATGCACGGCAAGCTCAAACCCAAGGAGAAAGCTGCCGTGATGGAGGACTTCAAAGCCGGACGGCTGGACGCACTGGTGTCCACCACCGTCATTGAGGTGGGTGTGGATGTGCCCAATGCCAGCGTAATGGTGATCGAAAACGCAGAGCGCTACGGTCTGAGCGCCCTGCACCAGCTGCGCGGCCGCGTGGGACGCGGTGCAGCGGAGAGCTGGTGCTTTCTTGTCAGCGACAACCAAAGCGAAAACGTACAAAAGCGGCTGAAATTTTTGTGCAGCACCACGGACGGCTTTGCGGTGGCGCAGTACGATCTGGAGACCCGCGGCCCCGGCGACTTTTTCGGCAGCCGCCAGCACGGCCTGCCCACCCTGCAGATCGCCGACCTGATGAACGACACCCGCACCCTGCACGCTGCGCAGGCGGAAGCCGTTGCCATGCTGGCCGACGACCCGCTGCTGGAAGCGCCGGAGCACGCACTGCTGGAACAGCAGGTGCAGCAGATGTTCGAGAAAGCCGGAGCCATGAACTGATCCGGAGGTTTTTTGCGCACAAGCAACAGCAAATGCAAAAGCCGCTGCACGGCTGGTGCAGCGGCCCCTGTTATCGAACGGAACGCTTTGCGTGCCGTTCGCCCATGCTTATCACATCGCAGAACACGCAGCGGCTTTTGGTGGAAAGCTGGGTATCCTTATGGTAGCAGCCAAAAAACCACTTGTCGTAGGTCAGCTTCAACAAAATTTTATCCAGAAAGCTGTGCAGCTGGTTGGTCTCGCCGCTGGCAAGGGCGGTAAAATCCAAAAATCTGCTTGGCGCATCGTGGGTCAGCACATAATCCACTTTGTAATCGCAGGCTGCAAGGTTCTCCTCACAGAAGGCGTATTCCTCATCCGAGGGCATTTCTTCCTTCCACCAGTTCACGCCGGGTTCCCGATCCTCCACATCCTGGCTTTCCGCACCGCCAAAGCACAGGTATTTTTTATTCTCCAATTCCAGCACACTGCCGCGGCACACATGGTACACATTGCCACCCAGTGCCTGCACCTTCCCGCCAAAGCGTTCCTCGGTGGGATACTGCTTTAAAAGGTCGTAGTTTTCGTGGCTGCCGTCCAGAAACAGCAGGGTATACGGGCGCTTGCGCAGCCAATCCAGCTTTTTCTGTTCCTCCTTGCTGCCGTCCCACACAAAGCCAAAGTCGCCCAGTACCACCACGGTATCCCGTTTGCCCAGCCAGCGCAGCTTGCCGTGCTTGAAGCGGTCGATGTCGCCGTGGGTGTCCCCTGTCAGATATACCATTCCTGTCCTCCCTGACCGGATGTGAAATCGGCACAATAAGCCTTGTCACACCCCGCCAAACCTGTTATTATAAAGAATACAGCCTTCCGCTGTGATCTCGTTCTTACCCGGCGCACGGCGCTTGTGCCGTGCTGCCTGTTGTTTTATATTATCGCTTTTTAAAGGAATTGTCCACATGAAACGTATTTTTGCGCTGGTTTTGTCGTTCGCTGTCCTGTTCAGCTGCCTTGTGCTGCCCGCCGGGGCTATGTTCGACCCCACCCCGGTCTATCAGGTGCAGGCACAGAGTGCCTATATCGTCAACACCGATACCAATATCATCGTCTATGATAAGGACAGCACAAAGCAGGTATCCGCCGGTGGTCTGACAAAGTACATGACCATTGCCCTGCTGCTGACCAACTATGCCGACCATCTGGACGACACCTTCCAGATGCCCTTTGCCATCTCGGATTACGTTTATAACACCAACAACGCCGATATGCGCTCCAACGAGACCTTTACCTACCGCGAAGCCATGTACGCCATGCTGACCCGCAACGCCAACGAAGCCGCCATGGGCCTTGCCTATGCCCTTTCTGGCGGCGACCTCGCGGGCTGGGTGAGCCAGATGAACACCCTGTCCCAGCGCATCGGCACCACCGGCAGCACCTGGACGGATGCCTGCGGCATCGACAGCGGCAACGTGACCTGTGCCGTGGATATGTACCTGATCCTGCGCTATCTGATGAGCTTTGATGCCTTTGTGGAGGTTTCCGGTGCGCCCAGCTTTACCATGCCCGCCAAAGAAAAACACCGTTCTTCGTCTGTTCTGGTCAGCCAGAATGCCGCGCTGAGCAAATCCAGCGGCGGCAAATACTACCGCAGCGCCATGCAGGGCGGCATGTGCGATGTGACCGCATTCAAAAGTGACAGTGGCAATCAGAGCTATGTTTCATGGGCCAATAAGGATGGTGCCACCTATATTTTCTGCGTGATGCAAAGCCCGGACACCTGCGACGATTTCGGCTACGCCAACCGTCGCCCGGCCCTGTGCGAGACCGTGAAGCTGATGGACTGGGTGTTCGACAGCTTTTCCATTCAGGCCGCGCTGGACACCGACCTTACGCTGGCCGAGATCCCGGTGAAGTATTCCTCCGATACCAGCTCCCTGCAGCTGTATCCCGCCGACAGCATGATGACCCTGCTGCCCTCCACCGGCGACGGCAGCGTGACCCAGAAATATTTCCACCTGCCGGATTCCGTGTGTGCCCCTGTCCAGCAGGGCGATGTGGTGGGTACCGTGGAGCTGAAGCTTGCCGGTGAGACCATTGGCGTGGTGGACCTGATCGCCGGGCAGGATGTCAGCCGCAACCCGCTGCTGTTCACTGTGGCGCGTTTTCAGGAATTCTTAGGCAGTCTGTACCTCAAAGTTGTAATAACATTGAGTATTATTTCCATCATCATCTACTTTGCGTGGGTTCTTTTGAACAACTGGAACCGCCGCAAGCCCACCAGAAAGATCCGCCGCCGCTGAGCTTTGCACCGTTCAGCCGCATTTTGTGGAAAAGTGATGCAAAAAGCCCCGTCAGCCTTTTCAGGATGACGGGGCTTTTGATTGCGCCAGCAGGAGTCGAACCTACGATGGGGGAGTCAAAGTCCCCTGCCTTACCGCTTGGCGATGGCGCATCGTGCAAGATATTATACCATATTCTTTGTTTTTTCACAAGGGGAAGGTTCCACTTTTCCGCTTTTGCGGCGGCTCTGTGCCGCCTTTTACAGCCTGCAATTTGTGAAAAACCAATTTTTTTCATCATAATAACAAAATGCGCCCATTTTGTTGCGCTTTTGTTACGCTATATGTGGTAAATATAGGATTGAATAAACCTCCTCTTCCCGGCTTTTTCGTCTACTGCCTCATGGCGGGGACATCGAGGTCTGTTCTGGTGTTTCCGTTCCCGGCATGCACCACATCCCAATTTGTCAGGAAAGCGAGGAGTCATATGAAAAAGATCTTGAAAATGCTGGTCCTCGGTCTGCTCAGCGCTGCACTGCTCTGCTGTGCACTGCCCTCTGCCTTTGCCGCAGAAGACAAGGATTCGCAGGTCTACACCATTGGTCTGGATGCCATGGGCGGCAGCAGCTCCGCTGTGGCAGTCACCACCAATCTGAGCGGCAAACTCAGTGCCCTGCCCGCGCAGCCTGCGCTGGAAGGCTACACCTTTGACGGCTGGTATACCGAGCCGGTGGGCGGCACAAAAATCAGCACCTCTACGGTGTTTACCGGTGATACCACTGTGTACGCACACTGGACCGTGAAAAATGCCACCACTTCCACCAGCACATCCACGCCCGCTCAGCCGGAACAGACCGCGCAGGAATACGATGACGGCCCGATTCTGAGCGTTCTGACGGTAGCCGGTGCTCTGATCACCACGCTGGCCGTGGCTGCCTTTATTTAAGTCTTTCCACACACTGTATCAATTTTATCAATAGAAAGGAAAATCTCCATGTCTACTATGAAACTGCCCGCAAACTATGCCTCCATCAGCGAAGAGGAAATGGTCTATCTGGACGGTGGTGCCAGCGACGCTTATAACAGCTTCCTGAATGTCGGTAAGGTGTTCAACGCCATTGCCCGCATCTTCTCCGGTGCAAGCTCCATCATCAACAATGTCAACGTGATCTACCAGTCCTTCCTGACTCTGGGCGATCTGCTGAAGAGCTTCTGATCCGGCTTCTATTTTCATCTGTTTTTCAAGAACTGTCTCCGTTGTGGGGACAGTTCTTTTTGTTTTTAACGCATTTTAATCGTTTACATCAAAAGAAACAATTTTTCTTTGGCTTTGGCAAAAAAATGCACGGAAAAGGCATTTTTGTTACGCTTTTGTTACGTATACTGTGCTAACATATAAGGTGGAAGGTCATTCATCAAACTGGCGCTTTCACGCCGAAAACTGATATATCAAATGTGATTTTGTGGTGCGAAAATTTTCGTATTTGTCGAAAGTTTTCGTTCGCCCAATCCGACCACTTTTTGCGGGAGAAATCGATCATTATGCCAGACCGTGAACTGCGGCACATGCGCCGCACCGAATTAGTCGAGATCATTCTGGCGCTCAAGCAGAGCGAGGACCGGCTCCGGGCAGAAAACGCTGCCCTGTCTGCCCAGCTGCAGGAACGGCAGATCCATATTGAAAACGCAGGTTCCATTGCGCAGGCTGCACTGGAGCTGAACAAGGTGTTTGAAGCGGCGCAGGCTGCGGCTGATGAATACGTTGCATCGGTGCTCGCAGCAAACAAAAACACCGATGCCGCTGCCAGCGCTCTGCGCGCTCAGGCGGAAGCCGAAGCCCAGCAGATCCTTGCACAGGCACAGACCGAGGCTGCGAACCTGAAGGCCCGTACCCAGCAGCAGTGCGACGTGGAAACGGAAGCCGCCGCACGCAAGCGCGCCCAGACCGAAGCGGACTGCAAGGCAATGCTTGCCCGGACGCAGCAGGAGATCCAGCAGCGCCGGGCCGCTTTTGACCGCCGGGCCAGCGAACTGCTGGACGGCTATCACAGCACGGAATTCCTGCCGGAGGAGCGTGCCAAATGAAAGAGCAAAAGATCAGGTTCACGCCCATTCCATCCACAGCAGAGGTGGAAGCAGAGCGCGAACGTCTGGCCTACCGCAGCCGTTATATGCGGGTGCTGCGCAGCACGGTCTACACGCTGCTGGTAGTCGCGGCCATTGCCGTGCTGCTGGCCACCCTGTTTCTGCCGGTGCTGCAGGTCTCCGGCGACAGCATGAACCCCACTCTGCAGGACCGGGACATCATTCTGCTGGTCAAGGGCAGTGACATGAAGACCGGCGACCTTTGCGGATTTTACTGGCAGAACAAGCTTCTGCTCAAGCGCATCATCGGCCTGCCCGGTGATGTGATCGAACTGGACGAGGACGGTGTGGTCACTGTGAACGGCCAGACGCTGGATGAGCCCTATGTAGATGAACTGGCTCTGGGCGAATGCGACATCAAATTTCCCTATCAGGTGCCGGAAAACCGGTATTTCGTACTGGGTGACCATCGGGCCACCTCCATTGACAGCCGCAGCAGTGTGATCGGCTGTGTGGAAAAAAGTCAGATCGTAGGCAAGGTTTTTTTGCGGGTATGGCCCTTGTCCAACTTCTCGTTGATCCACTAAGGAGGTTTAGGAATCATGCGGGATATTGTGAAAGAATATCAGAAAAAGTTCCGTCGGAACCACCAGCGCGCCAGACGCTATACTGCGCTGCTGCTGGCACTGGCGCTTACCACCAGCCTGTTCGTGAACTGGCAGCTGCACGGCGTGGGCATTGCCAAAACGGCCGAATATCTGTGCGGCGAGTTGGAGCACGAGCACACCGCTGCCTGCTATGAAAAGCAGCTGGTGTGCGGCTATGAGGAAGGCGAACCGGAGGACTGGAACGCCACCATGACGGACGACGGCATGTCTTTTGATGATACATTCGACATGGATGATGATGCGTTCGGCGTGGATGCGGATGATCCCGGCATTGCAGCCCATTCCGCAGAGCCGGAGTACATCTTTGTGCCCCATGAGCACACCGACGACTGCTACCAGGAAGTGCAGGAGCTGACCTGCCGGGAAGAAGAGCACGAGCACACCGACGACTGCTTTGACCCTGAGGACGGCAGCCTGATCTGCGAGCTGTTCGAGCACACCCACGACGACAGCTGCTACACCACCACCTATGAGCTGGTGTGCGGTCTGGAAGAGGGCGAGCTTGTAGAAGAAGTGAACCCCGATTATGACCCGGTGGCCCTGTTTGAGGAGCCGGTGGCCGCAAAGCCCGTGGTGGTCGATCCTGTGATCGAGACTCCGGTGCACCACCACACCGATGCCTGCTACGAGGAAGTGCTGGTCTGCGACCTGCCGGAGCACCACCACACGGTGAACTGCCTGTCCGACCCGCTGGACGACACGCAGGACGAGGACGAATGGCTGGCACAGACCGGCACCACGCTGAGCGGCAACTGGGCCGACGACCTGCTGGCCGTAGCCGAGAGCCAGCTGGGATATGAGCAGAGCGAGCGCAACTTCCAGCTGGACGATGCCGACGGCGAGACCGTGCGCCACTACACCCGCTATGGCAACGACTACGGCAACGACTACGGCCCATGGGACGTGATGTTCCTTTCCTACTGCCTGAAATATGCCAATATCCCCCAGAGCGCTATCCCGCAGGTTTCCAGTGTGCTGTCTTTGCACAGCCAGCTGCGCAGCGCGCTGTACAACGAAGAGACCGGCAGCGGCTATGCCATGGATTTTGACGGTGATCTGCCGTCTGATGCCGCAATGCCCGGTGATATCGTCATTTACAATGGCACCGTGACCAAGGCTGTGGCCGCGGAAAGCCAGCCGTTGCAGGTGCAGGATGATTCCGCCGATGCCGACATTGCCCTGCTCTCCATGGATGCTGCGGCCACCACCGACACCGCGCCTCACATTGAGGAATACACCGTGGATGCCAGCACCGTTGGCATCGTGAGCGATGTAGACGAAGATTTCGGCACCCTGACCGTGATCTCCGGCGATGTGGATGGCAAGGTGGCTAAAGTCACGCTGAATGCTTCGCAGGTGACAACGCTGGTGTCTGTGGCAAATGCGCAGCAGGCTGATTATGGCGTGTCTACGCCGTATTTCAAAGTCGAAGATGACGCAGGTGCCATTACCACCATCAAAGGTCTGGATGCACTGGATTACCTCACTGCTCTGAAGGTGTAGCGCAAGAATGGCACTGAATACGAGGATACCAATGTCACCACCATTTCGGAGCTTCTGCACAGCAGCCTTACCGTCACAGATATCCCGGCCAAAGAGATCCAGGAAAACGACTACTGTGTCCATGTTAAGCTGCCCAAGAGCTTTGATGTGCTGAACGACGAGCTTATCTTCGGCAATCTGGAAGATACCGGCAATTATGACACCTGCGGCAGCTACCGGCTGCTCAAGGGGAATGACGGCTGCTGGTACGCCGTGCTGCGGTACGACCAAAACTATATCCAGCAGAAAGAGGCGGAAGACGCAGGCGCGGATACTTCCGATGCCAAGGTCACCAGCAACGTTTCCTTCAATTTCCAGTGGAACCAGAGCGAGGTCACCAGCAGCGGCTTTAATCAGATCGAGGTCAACAAAGATTACGCCCTTGATATCACCATCAACCCGGATGAAACCCCCGATGAGGATAAAAAAGACGATAAGAACTATGACCTTAACCAGAGCGTGAAGGACCCGCACTACGATGGCAGCGATGCCTACTTGGATTACACTGTTACGCTTGTGGTCAAGAACGAACAGGCCGGCCCGCTGACGCTTGCGGACAGCATGACCCTGCCCACCGGCGTAACCGCCGAATATGTCGAAGACTCGCTCCGGCTCAGCATGGAAGAAGACGATACAACGCTCCGCATCACTTGGGAAGATGATAATGGTGAGCGCAAGATCACCTTGGGTTCTGCCGGTTCCCCCATTGCCGCAGGCACCTATTATATCCGCTACACCGTCAAGCTGAAGGACGTTGGCGAAACGGCTGTTGACGGTGAAGTAATCAATAACATCAAGATTCTGGATACGCCCATCAGCGATGATGCCGAAAAGTCGGTAAAAACCGACAGCCTTGTGATCACTAATCAGGCCGATCCGTCCGACTACGAACTTCCCTCTACCGGCGGGGCCGGTACCAAACTGTATACAGCAGGCGGCGGCGCGCTGATGCTTGCCGCTCTGGTGTGCGGGGTTTGCAAAAAGCGCAGACGCGAAAGGAGGGCACGTTAAAAAGCCTGCATCCTTCCTGACACGGCGGCAAAATTGATTCTGCGCCGGAAGCAGACCCTGAAAATAGGAATCAGAAAAACTTGAAAGGAGACTTTCGCAAATCATGATGAAGAAAGCAATCAAAAAGCTGCTGGCCGCACTGCTGGCAGTTGCCATGGTGTGCGCCATGGCGATCCCGGCGTTTGCATACAACTATTGGGAGACTGAGGAGGACCTCGGCCAAAACCACTGTTACGACGCTTTCCAGATCTTCAAGGGTGATGTTACGGGTAATGATACTGATGGCTTTAAGATTTCCAACGTTGGGTGGGGCAGCAGCATCGCTCATCCTAACGAGTTTCTGGCGCAGTTGACGAAAGATTCTACCATCGGCGGTGAGTTTGAAACTAATTTCACTGCTCAGGAAGCTGTTGCGGTTATCAGCAAATGGCATGATTCCGATAATAACAGCATCGCTTTTGCGCGTTGTGTATGCAACTATGTCTACTCGGATGGAAACTCGACACCCGTCCTTCGAGGTGGTCACACCAATGGCTTCGAACTTGAAGAGGCAGGTTATTATCTGATCGTTGATACTTCCTCCTTTAGCAGTGACGCTGATGGCGATTCCTATCATGCCTACAATTCCTTCCTGCTGAAGGTTGACAAAGCACACCATCACGTTCAAATTACGCCTAAGGTTGAAAAACCCACTGTTGAGAAGAAAGTCTACGACAACGACGATGGAAGCTCTTCTGGTGACAATAACGGTTGGGGCAGTTCCGCTGACCATGCGATCAACGAAGAGTTCCAGTTCAGGCTGATCGCTAAGTTGCCCGCAAGCGAAGGCCGTGCTTACGATTACTATAATAAGTACTCGGTTATCTTTCATGATACCCTGTCCGATGGCATTACTTATGACAGACCCGATAGTGTAGTCATTAAATCCAATGGCAAGACCTATGTTATCCCCAACGATTCTTCGAAGTATACTATCGGTCTTGAAAGTCAAAACTATCTTGTGGTAAAAATTCCTGATGTTAAGGCCTGTGCCAAAGACGCAGGGTTTGATTTGAATGACGGCGCTACGATTACGGTCACCTACACTGCACACCTGAACGAAAATGCCGCTGTCAATAGCTCTGCCGAGAACAAAAACAGCGTACGGCTCCAGTACTCTAATAACCCCAGACCCGACGGCGAATACTGGGGCTACACTCCCAACTACACTCCCGAAAGCGAAGTCTATGTGTACACCTACCAGCTGAACAACACCAAGTATCACGATGATGATACCCCGGGCAACGAGTTGGCGGGCGCCGGCTTCCGTCTGTACAGCGGTAAAGATTGCACTAAGGAACAGGAGATCAAGCTCAAGAAGAATACTACTGACGGCACTTACTCCCCCTACTTTGGAGCGGATGCTGGCGATGAGATGTTCTCTGACGAACATGGTCAGTTCAATGTCAAGGGTCTGGACGCTGGCACCTACTACCTGAAGGAGACCACCACTCCTGCCGATTACAATCCCTGCGATGTACCCCCTGTGATCATCAAGGCAAACCACAAAGGAAATCAGGTTGATCTGAACGGTTCCACCCTGTCTACCACCATCATCAACAAAAAAGCCGGCGGCATTACCCTGCCCTCCACCGGCGGCATCGGCACTACCCTGTTCTATGTGGTCGGCGGCGGCCTGATGGTTGCGGCCATCGTTCTGCTGGTCACCAAGAAGCGCATGGAGAACAAGTAAGCTCCATTTCCCCCCAGAACCCGGAGCAAAGGGGCCGCAAGGCCCCCGCTCCTATCCTTATAACATTAGGGAGTAGCCCATGAAAAAGAACAAAAGCACTATCATCCTGATCCTCGTCTTTTTCGTGGGTCTATCCGTGATGTTATACCCCACCCTCAGCGATTACGTCAACCAGCTGCATCAGTCCCGTGCTGTGGCCACCTATGCCGAGGATGTGGACAATCTGACCGATGCCGACTACAGCGCCTATTTCGAGGCGGCAGATGCGTTCAATGCGCAGATTGCCGCCGACCCGGACGCTTTGTATTTCCCGCAGCGCTTTCCCACCTACGAAAGCACGCTGGATGTGACCGGCACCGGCATTATGGGCTACATCACCATTGAAAAGATCGGTGTGGAGCTGCCCATCTACCACGGCACCAGCGATGGCGTGCTGCAGGTGGCGGCAGGCCACTTGGAGGGCACCAGCCTGCCGGTGGGCGGCGAGAGCACCCACGCGGTCATTTCGGCCCACCGGGGCCTGCCCAGCGCCAAGCTGTTCACCAATCTGGATCAGCTGGAAGTGGGCGACACCTTCACCATCACGGTGCTGGACCGGACTCTCACCTACGAGGTGGACAACATTTCCATCGTCCTGCCCACCGAGACCGACAGCCC
>OJRV01004256.1_pt1 | contig 10832 bp, 9 predicted proteins | sample 1599241 | NCBI WGS metagenome assembly OJRV01 (sample SAMN04168656, study PRJEB22393) | human gut metagenome | biome: human gut microbiome; feature: stool | host: Homo sapiens | collected 2014-03-17 | reverse complement strand
CGCCGCCCTCAGCTGCAACTTCCTTCACGTAGTTGTAAGCCTCGTCCAGCTTCTTGACGGTCTTCTGCAGGTCGATGATATAGATGCCGTTGCGCTCGGTGAAGATATACTTCGCCATCTTGGGGTTCCAGCGGCGGGTCTGGTGACCAAAGTGAACGCCTGCCTCGAGAAGCTGCTTCATAGAAACGACTGCCATAGTAAAATTACCTCCAAAATTTGTTTTGCCTCCGCACACCGTGATCCACCGACATATCGGATGTCTGCGGACTGCCCTCCACTCGTCAGAGCACAAAAGGGCATAGTGATGCGTGTGTAATGCTAAGTAATAATAGCACAAACCTCTGGCCGTTGCAAGGGGTTTTCGTGCTTTTTTCTAAAAAGAATCGTAGTTTTTCGTCAATCTGCGCCCTCGGCGATGCTCTCGAGGCCCATCCGGCTCAGGGCATAGCCTTTGCCGAACATGAGGTCGTACTGGAGCAGCCAGTGCTCATCGCTCCACTTCTGCTGCAGGGGGGTCAGCTCGTTCGAGGCGGTGCCGTCCTTTTCCAGAATGGTGCCGCGGGTGTTGGCCCGGTAGGCGGCCCGGAGCTGACGGCCAAGGAACTGGAAGTAGGCGGGCTGACGCAGGCCGAACAGCTCCATCATCACCGGCGAGATGTCGTAGGCGGCGATGGTGCCGAGGTCCACCGCGCGGTCGGAGTAGTTCGACCACATCAGCAGGGTGGTCTGATGGAGGCGGGGGTCGGCGCTGGACCCGCTGGCATAGCCGCTGCGGGTGTAGATGTCGTAATTGGAGTCGATGGGATTGTAGTGGTCGCCCCAGAACACGAGGATGACCGGCTCGTCCACCTGCGAGAAGTAGTCCGTCAGCCTGCCCAGCATGGCGTCGGCGTCCCGGATGCCGGTGGCAAAGTCTTCCAGCGCACCCACGGTGCTGGCCTTGAGGCCCGCCGGGGCTTCGGTGACCTTCACCCGCTGGTCGTCGGGGTAGTTATCCTTATTATAATTGGTATGGTTCTGCATGGTGACGGCGTGGAGGAAGATGGGGGCGTCGGACTGGGCCTTCATGGTCTCGTACTGGCCGATGATCTGGTCTGCCATGGAGTCGTCGGTGACGAGGCCGGTGGTCCAGTAGTGGCGGCGCACCTTCTGGACGCCCTGCATCTTCTCGAGGCTGATGAAGTCGTCGAGGCCGAGGTTGGGGTAGGCCGTGTCGCGGCTCCAGTATCTGGCCCAGAAGCAGTGGACCGCCGCCGTCTGATACCCTTCGGTCTTGAGGTAGCTGGGCAGGGCGAACATGGGTTTCGTCACGTGCTGCTGGTAGGGCTTGCTGCCGCTGGGCAGATAGGACACCGAGTAGCCCGTCAGGGCCTCGAACTCCACGTCACAGGTGCCGCCGCCGAAGCTGGGGCTGTAGACCCGGCCATAGGCGCTGGTCTGCTGCAGAGCGTGGAGGTTGGCCGAGACGTCGGTGTCGAACTGGAAGCCGTACTGTTCCAGCTCCGAGACGTCCCAGTAGGACTCGTCCATCACGTAGAGGATGGTGGGCTGCTTCACCTGTTCGTCTGCCGGGGTCTGGGCGGCGTAGGAGCCGGGGTAGGCCGGGCTGGTGGTGTACTTTTCCCCTGCCTCCACGTTGTCGAGGATGGCGTTGATGGCCTCCTCGGAGTAATCCTCGGGCTTGTCAATCTCCAGATTCGTCAGGTTGGTGAGGAAGCTGGTGATGACGCCGTAATAGCGGTAGTAGCGGTCCTGCATCCATGCGTCGGGCAGGATGCCCAGCGACTGGGTGACGGCAGGCTGCAAAAACACCCCGAAGATGAGGGCGCAGGTTGCCGCTGTGCTGGCCGCGAAGCCCGCCAGACGCTGCACCCAGGGCAGCTTCTGACGCCCCCGGTAGAGGAAGAAGGAGCCGACGGTCAGAGCCAGCACCACGACGCCGGAGACGACCATGCTCGTCTGGACGTGGATGCCCGCCGCGGAGGCCACGCCGGCCGCCTCGGACACCTGCATCAAATCCCACGGGAGGAAGGGCTCGCCCCGGAGCTGCAGGATGTAAAAGTCCACCGTGGCGGGCAGACAGCCCAGCAGGGCCGACAGGAGGGTGGCCAGCGGGGCGAAGCGGGTGAGCCAGTCCACCGCCATCCAGACGAGGAAGAGCAGCCCCCACGCCAGCAGGTAGGCTTCTGGGTGGGGAAAGACGTACTGTACAAAGGTATCTCCGCTCAGGGCGCCGCGGGCGATGTACTCGGTAAGCACCAGAAACAGAAGGGTGACCGCAGGCGGAAACAGCAGCCGCGCCCCGTGCAGCCGGAGGGACGCAGCACTCGGATGGTGTGTCATAGAGAAGTTCCTTTCACTTCTGCGTTTTTCTTATTATTTGAAGCTTATTTGAGGCGGCAGACTCCGCCCCAGTCCTCTATTATAATCATCCCGCCTCCAAAATCCAGCCCTGACGGACAAAAAACGGGTGAAAATCTTTCATCCGTTCAGCCACTGATGCAATTTATCCAGCAGTCCCCCGTGGGAGGGCGGCGGGGCGGGGATGTCCGTCCGCACGAGGATGGCGTCCAGACCGATGCGCTCGATGTCGGCCCACGGGATGGTCAGGGTCTCGTCCCGGCCCAGCAGCCCGAAGAGCCGGGGCCGCCCCAGCAGAAGCAAACTCCCGATGCGGGCCGTGTCGGCGTCCAGCTCCAGATCGTCCACCCGGCCAAGGCAGGCCCCGTCCTTCAGCTGGACGACTTCCTTGCTGCACAGCTCCCGAAAGGTCATCTCCCCCGCCCCCTTACAGTCCCATCCTATGCCGGTGCGGGCCGGACGATGCAAAAGGGCTGGAAAATACTGCCCCGGATGTGCTATACTGGGCGCAGTGCGATCCCAACTTTTTTTAAAGAGGTATCATCGATGTATAAAAATATCGTGTTCGACTTCGGCGGCGTCATGGTGGATTTCGACCCCCACAAGTACCTCATCGACCTGTTCGGGAACCGGGGGCTGGAAGAGGAGGTCTACGACCTGACCTTCGGCAGCAGAGAATGGCGGCTGCTGGACGCAGGCCGCATCACCCGCCGGGAGGCCAACGAGCGGATGCTCCAGCGGGCCAGGGCCGTGGGCCGGGGCTTCGAGGTGGAGGGCGTGCTGGACGACTGGATGAGTATGCTCCGTCCCCGCCGCCGGATGCAGACGCTGGTGGAGCAGCTCAAGCAGCGCGGCTACTGCGTCTACTACCTGAGCAACATCCCCGAGGACGTGCTGGACCTGCTGATGCGCCGGGACTTCGAGGGCCTCTTCGACGGCGGCGTGGCCTCCTGCGAAGTGAAGATCAACAAGCCCGACCCCCGCATCTATCAGGCCCTGCTGGACAAGTACCATCTCCGGGCCGATGAGTCCATCTTCATCGACGACCGGGCCGAAAACCTCATAGCCGCCAGCGCTCTGGGCTTCGGCATCTACGAGATGCACAGCGTCGGCACCCTGCTGCGCAGCCTGCCCACCTTCGGCGTCAGCCTTCATTAAAGCAAAAGACCCCTGCCCGGCAAGGCCGTCGGGCAGAGGTCTTTTTTGCGCAGATTACTTCTTCTCGTAGCTCTGGCAGTAGTGCGGGATGTCCACCTGCTGAGAAGAGCAGGTGCAGCGCTCCGTCACCGTGATCTCGGGCAAGTCACACTTGCTGCTCCCCACGTTGTGGCGGCACTCGCAGACATCACAGCGGACACCTGTGTTTTCCATTCATTCATCACCTCTTTGTCCCTAGGTTGCCCCAAGGACGCGGGATGATGCAGGATGGGCCGGTGTTATTTTTTACCAGTTGGCCAGATCAGCGCCCAGCTTGCGGCAGGCAGCCTGAACGTCGTCATCGGGCGTCTCGTTGCAGATGAGGCCCTCGTCGCTGAACAGCTGTGCGCCGTCCTCTTTGACGCGCTCGCACCAGTCGCGCATCCACTGGCCGTCGCCCCAGCCGTAGGAGCCGAACAGAGCCACCTTCTTGCCGTTCAGAGAGCCTTCGAGGCCCGCGAACATCGGCTCGAACTCGCTCTCCTCCAGCTGCTCAGCGCCCATGGCCGGGCAGCCGAAGGCCACCACGTCATACTCGCCCAGCTTTGCTGCGTCCATCTCGGCGCAGGGGACGATGGCGGCGGCAGCGCCTGCACCCTCCGCGATGCAGTTTGCCATGGTCTCGGTGTTGCCGGTGGCGCTCCAGAATACGATTGCTACTTTGCTCATAATGTTCAGCCTCACTTTTGATTTATTGGGTTAGCTGCTTCTAACTTTTTGCTCCATAAAAATGCGTCGGAAGCAGGCTCAGACGCATCTCTTTAGTTAGATTTCTCTAACCGTCCATAGGATACCACAGCGCCGCTGCTTTGTCAAGCGGTCACAGCGGCTAACTTTTCCAGAAGCTTTACCCCGCTCTCACCAGCCGGAACGCCGCCGTCAGCACCCCCAGGATGACCGGCTGATGGAGCAGATAGAGCACCAGCGAGTGACGGCCCATCCAGCCCAGCGGCGGGCAGACCGACCGGCGCAGCGGCGCGAGGCGTCCGCGGCCCAGGAGATGGTGGAGAAAGTACCCCGCCCAGAACAGAAACAGCCAGGGCAGCAGCGGGAAATAGTCGGTGGAGAAAAAGCTCTTGGGCATGAAGCCCAGATAGGCCGTGGTGTAGCTGGCGTAGAGGGCCTGCGGCAGGGCCAGACGGCGGCCCGGCAGGTTCCAGAAGCCGTTCATCGTGGGGTAGGTCACCCAGAACAGCAGGGCGCTGACGGCCACGCCCACGGCGGGCGGGACGCGGCGGAGCAGCGGGTCCAGCGCGGCGGTGAGGAGCATGGACGAGCCCAGCAGAGTCAGCACCCCGAACCACACCACGTCCTCGGGCAGGAAGAGCAGGGTGACGGCTGTGACCAGCGCCCCTGCCCCGAAGACGACGGCTCCCCGCCGGAACGGATGATGCCCCAGCGGCAGGCAGAAGCCCGAAAGCAGGATGAAGACCCAGCAGATGCTCTGCTGCCACACAAAGCCCGGGCGTCCGGTGTACCACTTCTGGGCCACGCCGAAGAGGAACACCACGTCCCACATCCCGTGGTAGAGCATCATGCTGATGAGGTCGAGTCCCCGCAGCTCGTCCAGAAGACGATAGCGGGCGGCAGTTTGCGGTTCCATAGAGTCCTCCTTCCCTCTGATCAGACTGGGGAGATTATAACACAAAAAGACCTCCCTGCAAAGACAGGAAGGCCGCAGTGGTTCAACGCTTACTTCTCATCGCGGGGCAGCAGGCAGTTGAGCAGGATGGCCACGAAGGCAGCAGGCACGATGCCGCTCTCGCCGCAGATGAGCTGGACGAACTGGGGGGTGTTGGCAAGGATCTTGGCGTTTGCGCCCATGCCGTAGCCCACGCCCAGCGCCACAGAGACGATGGTCAGGGTGCGGGGAGTCATCTTCTCCTTGGTGATGAGCTGGATGCCCGACACCACGATGGAGGAGAACATCATGACGGCAGCGCCGCCCAGAACGGCCTGCGGCATGATGGAGATGAGTGCGCCCAGCTTGGGGATGAGGCCGCAGAGCATCAGGAAGATGGCACCGGTGGCCAGTGCGCCCCGGTTGACCACCTTGGTCATGGCCACGAGGCCCACGTTCTGGCTGAAGGAGGTGTTGGGCAGGACGCCGAAGCAGGCGGCGACGGTAGAGCCGAGACCGTCGCAGATGATGCCGCCGCTCAGCTCCTTATCGGTGGCCTCGCGGCCCATGCCGCCCTCCATGACGCCGGAGATGTCGCCCACCGTCTCCACGGCGGTGACGATGAACATGATCATGACGGGCAGGATGGCGCGGAGGTCGAAGACGATCTTGACCGGCACCAGCTTCGGGATGGCGAACCAGCTGGCCTCAGCGACCTTGTTCCAGTTCAGCACCCATGCTTTGGTGAACTCCACGCCGTCGGCGGTGACGCCGGTGGTGGGCAGGACGAAGCCCATGACGATGGCTGCCAGATAGCCCGCGATGATGCCCACGAGGATGGAGGAAGAGCTGAGGAAGCCCTTGGTCCAGTGCTTGAAGAAGAGGATGACCACCAGCACGAAGACGGCCAGCAGCAGGTTCTCCACCGAGCCGAAGTCCTTGGCTGCGTTGCCGCCGCCGAAGGAGTTGACGCCCACGGAGATGAGGGACAGGCCGATGGACAGCACGACCGTGCCGGTGACCACCGGCGGGAACAGCTTGCGCAGGGGCTTCAGAAAGACGCCCAGCACGCTCTCGAACAGGCCGCCCAGAATGGATGCGCCCATCATGGCGCCGTAGGCCGTGACGCCGCCGCCCATGGTGGCAGCCACGCTGTTGAACACGCCCAGAAAGCCCGAGCTGGTACCCATGATGATCGGCACCTTGCCGCCCACAGGGCCGAGGCCGTACAGCTGCACCAGCGTGACGATGCCCGCCACGAACATGGCGTTCTGCAGCAGGCTCACCTGCAGGTCTGCGAACTCACCGCCCGCGAGGCCGCAGGCGCTGGTGATGATGAGCAGCGGGGTGAGGTTGCCCACGAACATAGCGAACACGTGCTGCAATCCCAGCGGAACAGCGTGGCGCAGCGGCATTTTCGCCTCAAACTCGTATGCCGAATTTTCCAGTTCAGCGCTTTTTATCATATTCCTGGCTCCTTTACTTCACTTCAGGTTTTTGTAACAAGCATAGAAAATTATAGCAGACCGGAACCGGGAACGGTAGGGCTTTTTCGAGTTTTTATTCATATTTTCGTAATAAGTCGTACTTATGGAGGTTGCCCTCTCAGTCTCGCATTCGCTCGCCAGCTCCCCCAAAGGGGGAGCCACTGGCGTGCCGGTCAGGCCCACGCGGGACAAGCAAAGCTCGATGTCTCGGGAACGGTAGTGCTCCGCTGTCTGGATTCACGGCAGCTTGACAAGGTGCGCTTGTCCAGAAGCCGCTGCCCTCTGTAGCAAGGCCCGCCCTTTTACGCCATATCGGGCCTCAGGCGTCCAGTAGGAAGTGGCCCGGTCTGCCAAAGGCTCCCCCTTTGGGGGAGCTGGCGCGGAGCGCCTGAGAGGGCAAGGACGCTGGCGGAGAAGCGAAAGCGCAGCAGACGCTGGGAGCCGCAACCCGGCATGGGCGCGTCAGCGGCTGAGAGGGTACTGCCACTCCTTCACATCCTTGACCTCATCGTACATGGCGCAGTAGCTGTCGTAGCGGGTCTGGGAGAGCTTGCCCTCCGCGAGGGCGGCGCGGACGGCGCAGCCCTTCTCGGAGCGGTGGGAGCAGCCGGTGAACTGGCACGCGCCGAGGTAAGGCCCGAACTCCGGGAAGGCGTGTTCCAGAGCTTCTTTCGGGATGAAGCCCGCCCGGCTGGCCTCGAGGCTGGCGAAGCCCGGGGTGTCGGCGATGCGGCCCCCGAAGGCTTCAAAGATGGTCACCTCCCGGGTGGTGTGACGGCCACGGCCCAGCTTCTGGCTGATGGCGGCGGTCTGACGCTCCACGTCGGGCAGGAGGGCGTTCAGCAGGGTGGATTTGCCCACGCCGGAGTTGCCGCAGAAGGCGCAGAGACGGCCATTGATCCAGTGTTTGATGTCGTCCAGACCCTCGCCGGTGGCGTAGTCGATGCGGATGAAGGGCAGGGTCGATTTTTCATAGGCGCTGCGCAGAAACTCCGCCTCGGCGAGGTCCCCTTTGGTGCAGACGATGACGGGCTGGACGCCCTTGTCCACCGCGATGGCCGAGAGCTTATCCAGCACGAGGGTGCTGGGGGTGGGCTGGGTGGTGCTTGCCACGAGGAACAGCACATCGAGGTTCGCCATGGGCGGGCGGACGAAGACGTTCCGCCGGGGCGCGATGGCCGCGATGACCGCCGCGCCGTTCTCGGTCTCCAGCGTCACCACGTCGCCCGCCACGGGGGTGATCTTCTGCTTGCGGAAGATGCCCCGGGGCTTGCACTCCACGATGCCTTCCGACGTCTTAACGTAATAAAATCCGCCGATGCCTTTTGTGATATAACCTGTCATACCTTCTCCTTTAGCCCAGCCAGGACGTCCACCAGTCGCTGAGACCGCCGCCGGTGGAAGAAGACGAGCTGGCGCCGGTGCTCTCGCTGGAAGAGCTGCTGCCCCCGAAGAGGCCGCCCAACCAGCCGCCGGAGCCGTCGCTGCTGGCGGTGCTCTCGCTGGGTGCTTCGGGTTCCGGTGCAGGCTCAGGGCCTGCGCTGACCACGACGCTGACGCGGGTGTTCAGCTTGGCCGATGCGCCCTCGCCGGGGTTCTGGCTGATGATGCTGCCCACGGGCTGGTCGCTGTACTGCTCGGTCTGGCTGCCCAGACCCAGCTTCCGCTGCACCAGCAGGGTGCGGGCGTCCTCCACGCTCATGCCGATGAGGCTGGGGACCTTGGTGGTGGTGGCCACCTGCGGACGGCTGACGTAGATCACCACCGTGGTGCCTGCGGCCACCTGACTGCCTGCGGCGGGGTCGGTGCGGATGATGGAGCCTGGGGCCACCGACTCATCCACGGCCTGTGTGACCAGCACCGACACGCCCAGGTCCTTCAGCTGCTGTTCGCCGTCGGCCTGCACATAGTTGGTCAGGTCGGGGACGGTGACGTAGTGGATGCCGAGGCTGACGGTGAGGGTCACGCTCTGGCCCTCGCGGACGGTGCGGCCCGCCACCGGCGACTGCTTGTAGACATAGCCTGCGGCGTAGTCGTTGCTGTACTCCTCTTCCCAGTTGACGACCACCTGACCGGAGGCCACCTGCTCAGAGGCCTTCACCTCGTCCTGGGTCATGCCGCTGAAATCGCCCAGCACGATGTCGGCGCGGTCGGTCATGATGTTGCTGGAATCGTTCAGGATGGTCCAGCACAGGGCCGCACAGGCCAGCGCAAAGGCCGTCGTGATGCCCAGCAGCACCGGCATAAAGCCGCTGCGCTTCTTCTTTTTCGCCTTCGCCTTGGGGCGGGCGGGATTCGCCGCCGGTCTCTCCGGGGGTCTGCGGATGCTGCGTTTCTGCGGCATGGGTTCATTCACCACCTTTTCGGGTTCTTCCTTTACATATTGATACTGGAACGTGACGGAGGGGTCCTGCACATAGGCGTCCAGCGCCTCCAGCATCTCTGCGGCGCTGGAATACCGGTTGACCGGCAGCTTCGCCATGGCGCGTTCCGTGATTTGGACGAGGCCCGTCGGCACGTCCGGGGCAAGCTCTGCCAGCGGCTTCGGGGTGTCCCGTATCTGCTTGCGGGCCACCTCCACCATGTCGTCGGCGTCGAAGGGCAGCCTGCCCGAGAGCATCTCGTACATCATGACGCCCACGGAGTAGATGTCGCTCTTGGGGTCGGTCTCCTCCCCCTTCGCCTGTTCGGGGCTGATGTAGTGGACGCTGCCCATGGTCTTTTTGCCGTTCTGGATCTGGTTCTCGGCCCGGGAGATGCGGGCGATGCCAAAGTCCATCATCCGCAGCTGGCCGTTGTCCAGCAGCATGATGTTCTGGGGCTTGATGTCCCGGTGGACGACGCCGTTGCGGTGGGCGTGGTCGAGGGCGCGGAGGATCTGGGCGATGAAGTGGACGGTCTCCCGGCTGGTGATTTTGCCGCCCCGCTCGTTGAGGTACTCCCGGAGGGTCATGCCCTCCACGCACTCCATGACGATATACTGTAGGTTTTCGCCGACAGAGACGTCGTAGACCTTGACGATGTTGGGGTGGTTGAGCAGGGAGATGGCCTTGGACTCGTTCTTGAAGCGGCGGACGAGGTCGGCGTCATGCATCAGCTCCTGACGCAGCACCTTGACGGCCACCACCGTGCCTTCCGGCACAGGCCCGCCGGGGGCAGAGACCACGGCCTTGTAGACGTTGGCCATGCCGCCTGCGCCGATGAGCTCCTGAATGGTGTAGAGCCCGTCCAGCGTCTTGCCGATGAGATTATCCATGCTTCACCTCCAGCGGCTCCACGCCCAGCAGCAGCGCGGTGATGTTGTCGGGGCCGCCGCCCGCGTTGGCGGCGTCCACCAGCCGGTCGGGGATGTCGTAGAACCCGCCCTTGGTGAAAATTTCCTCGATTTTTTCCTTGGGCAGGACGTTGGTGAGGCCGTCGGTGCAGAGCAGGAGCATATCGCCCTTCTGCACCGGCAGGCTGGTGAACTCGGGGTCGAGGCGGTAGTCCACGCCCAGCGCCCGGGTGATGATGTTCTTCTGGGGGTGATGCTCGGCTTCCTCGGCGGTGATGGTGCCGCAGTCCACCAGCTCCTGCACGTAGGAGTGGTCGTGGGTGAGCTGGGTGAGCCTGCCGCCCCGGACGAGGTAGGCCCGGGAGTCGCCTGCGTGGCAGATAAAGGCGTTGCCGCCCCGCACGAGGGCGCAGACCGCCGTGGTGCCCATGCCCGCCAGCTCCTCCTCCCGGGAGGCCTTCTGGAAGATGAAGCGGTTGGCGTTGATGAGCGCCCGCTTCAAAAACCTTTCCTCGTCGCCGGGCAGGCACTGGGCGTACTGCTCGTGGAAGATGTGCTCGATGACGTCGCAGGCGCTCACGGAAGCCTCACGGCCTCCCCGCGCACCGCCCATGCCGTCGCACACAACGAGGAGCGCGGTCCGGTTGTCCTCCCGCGCTTCGATCTGAAAAATATCCTGATTGGTCGGGCGCACCCGTCCCTTATCGGTCAAGCCGAAATATTCCATTTCACAACCTCCTTCGATTGTGTTTATATGTGAGAATATTCAAGTTAATCACGAGAACTGCTCTTTCCGTCCTCCTTCAGCTGCCGCTGACGGAGCTGACCGCAGGCCGCGTCAATATCCGGGCCCAGCTTGCGCCGCACGGTCGCGGTAACGCCGCGCTTCTCG
>OJRV01004247.1_pt1 | contig 10845 bp, 6 predicted proteins | sample 1599241 | NCBI WGS metagenome assembly OJRV01 (sample SAMN04168656, study PRJEB22393) | human gut metagenome | biome: human gut microbiome; feature: stool | host: Homo sapiens | collected 2014-03-17 | reverse complement strand
GACGATCTCCCACTACCATATCAACTTTTTTATTCAATACTTTCTCAACCATTGAAGGGGCAAATTCTGCGGGATAAGTATCATCTCCGTCTGCCATGATATAACACTGTGCATCAATTTCACGAAACATCCTGCGAATAACGTTTCCTTTGCCCTGCTGATATTCATATCTGACTACAGCACCTGCTCTGCGGGCAATTTCATCTGTATGGTCAGTGGAATTATTATCGTATACATATATTACCGCTTCCGGCAATACTTTCTTGAAATCTGTTACAACCTTTTCTATGGTTTTGCTCTCATTGTAACAGGGAATTAGTACTGCTATTTTATCCATTTTAAATGCTTTCCTTTCCGGTGATTCTTAAGTAAGTTTTCTTTACGCAAAAAATCCGTCGATTGTCTTGTAGCTTTATTTTACTACATAGGCAATCGGCGGGCAAGGGGATTGTTCCCCAAACTATCCGATCAATACTTTTTTCCCCTCAATGTGAACCTCCAGAAATTTTCCGCCTAAAACTCGCACCACAGCCGCAGTTGTGGTGCATTCCTTGTCTATTCCTTTGTTTCTCTCTCAGTTTCTTCCACATTCAGGAAGTTCATTATCTCCTCATAAGACCGTCCACTCTTTACAATTGCTGACAGGATTTCATCTTTCCTTATCGTATCCCGCTTGTCCAATAGCTCTTTCAAAACTGCGGTTGCATGGTCATATCTTTTCTTCGCTGCGATCACATCCGCTTCCACTTTGTAAAGCGTACATTCGCAATCCGCTTCTCTACTTGCTCATGAACGCAGTCGCTTCGCGATCTGTCAGTGGGAGCTTTCAACTCCCACTGACATAAGCATCCCCCCTCACCCGCCGCTTAGTGCTCCGCGCACTTGAAGCGGGGGAATGCTTATCTGCGTTCAAATTCATCCCTACTTCGGTCCGCCCGTCTGATACTCGGACAGATTTCCGGAGGACGAAGAACCGGAACTTCCCGGTGTGCTGGTGCTGGATGAGCCGGAGCTGTAGTTGTAGTTCGCGCCGGCGCTTCCAGGGCCGGTCACACTGCCGGTATTTGTATAATAATTGTTATTGCTGCTCGTTCCATTACTTCCGCCAGGACTTACAGTCGAAGTACCTGTACTGCCGCCGGGGGCGGTTGTGGAAGCCGAGCTTCCGGAAGTGCTGCCGGTTGAACCGGATGAGTACCCAGGACCGCCGGTCTGGTAATTTCCAGCCGCCATTCCGGTTCCTGACGAATTTCCGGATGGGCTGCTGGTTGAATTTCCGGTCGGATTCGACGAAGGAGAAGTTGTAGTCGTTCCTGAATTTCCGCCCGGCGCAGATCCCGCCTGCGTTCCGGTCGTAATTCCATTCTGGCTGTTTCCGGTCGCCGGAGTTCCTGTATAATTACTTCCGTTCATCTGCGTTCCGGATGTTCCAGGCGTGTATACACTTCCCGCGGACCCGCCGCCGATCGCAGACGTCTCACTCAGGCAGACACCGCTCTTATTGAAGGTATAGTTGACATTGTTTACAACGAATGAGCCGTTGGAAACCATCTTTCCATCTGCCGGATTCAGATAATAATACTTTCCGCCGTCGTTCAGCCAGCCTGTGATCATATGTCCGGACTGGTTAAAGTAATACCAGCTCTGTTCGATCTGCTTCCAGCCAACCGACATCACACCGGATACCGTATCCATGTAATACTTGTTCGTTCCGTCACTCTGCCATCCGATGACCATGCGCCCGTCGGTGTGGAGATAATAGAACTTCCCGTCAAGCTGCATCCAGCCGGTCATCAGCTTTCCTTCGTTATTGAAGTAATACCAGTAACCGTCAAGCTTCGTCCATCCGGCCGCCATTGCGCCGCTCGCGTCAAAATAGTACAGAAGCCCATCGATCGTCTGCCAGCCGGTCAGCATCGTTCCGTCCTGTTGGAGGAAATACCGCTTTCCGTCGATATCCGCCCACCCGCGGACGAGCTTTCCGTTGCTGCCGAAATAATAATATTTTCCGTCCATCTTCCGCCAGCCGGTTACCATCGAACCATCGCCGCGCAGATAATAGTAATCCGTATCGATCCGCAGCCATCCGGTTACCATCGCGCCGTTTAACAGATAGTAATATTTCCCATCGACCTGGATCCAGTCCTTTGCCATCGTGCCGTCGGAATTCAGATAGTACCATGCGTCCTCCGCCTGCAGCCATCCGGTCTTCATCTGCCCGGTGGTCGGGAGAAGATAGTAGTACTGGTTGTTTAAGAGGAGCCAGCCTTTATACTGGGTTCCATCTTGATTCAGGTAATACCAGCTCTGTCCGTCATTGATCCAGCCCGTCTGTTTTACATAATTCTTATAATAGTACCACTTGTCCCCGATCAGGCGCCAGCGGTTCGCCGGAAGTTTTCCACTCAGGTCCTTAAAAGAAAAGTTGATATCCACATTTCCACTGATCCCGTTTACGGTTCCCTGGTTTGATGCCTGCCAGAATGCCGCACCCTGGTAGGACGGTTTTGCGTCGTAGCGGGCGATCCAGACATCATAGTGGACCTTCGTCATATCGATCTTATTGTTGATCCAGTAATCATTGGTATAGACCATCGGATAATATCCGGCTGTCTCGACTTTTTTACAGAATGCGTTGATAATATCAGAAAGCTGCGCCGGAGTCAGATTGTTCATCTCCTGTGCTTCCACGTCGAGGACGACAGGATAGGAGATCGGGTAGTCCTTGATAAGGTTCAGGACAAAATCTGCGTCGGATTCCGCCATCGCAGTTGTTGTCGCGTAGGAGTAGAGGTAGACGCCGACCCGGAGACCAGCAGCGGCCGCCCCGCGCACGTTTGTCTCAAAATATGGGTCTACCGCGTTGTTGTAGCGGGCTCCGATCATTGCGAACTGGATATCATCAGCGGCGACTGCAGACCAGTTGATATTTTGCTGCCACTGGGAAACATCGACACCTCGCGACAGGATCCCGGTAAGGACGGAACCATCACTTCCGATATAAGAGCCGGATGCGTTCTTCTGCCAGGCCGCCGCCCAGGCCGGAAGCGCCGGACTCACAGCGGAAAAAGCCATGACGGCACTTAGAAGAAGCGCCGCCGCTCGTTTCTTTTGTCTCATGGAGATCCCCCTTTTAAACTTGTATTTCAATAAGAACGGAGTCAAACAGTCTTTGCCCCGGTATTTTCAATGTAAAAGATCCCGGGACAGCTGGCATTTTATCACAGCTCCATCCCGGGACCATATGGACGTTATCTGCGTATTTTCAGTATAGCATAAAAATACAGATACGTCTTGAAAAAATTCACAGAAAAATGCGGCAACTATTCGGCTTTTCCGATCCCAAGAAATTCCGGCGCAGTGATGATCTTCTTATAAAACTGCTTCGCATACCGGTACATCACGATCGTGTAATCGCCAAATTCCTCGCCGACACTGCTCTTATACACTGCCCACAGGCACCACAAAAATCCGCCGAGAGCGATATATGCATAGTAGACGAACCGCTCCTCGGAAGTCGGCTCCCTGTGCAGGTAAGTCGTAATGAGCTTTTCGACCTCAAAATCATTATAATAAGAATATATCGCGCACATGCTCACATCGATCAGCGGATCGCACATGCCGGAGTACTCCCAGTCGATCAGGCGGATATCACCGTCCGGCAGGAACAGGAAATTGTCGCACACACTGTCGATGTGGGACAGGACCTTCGGCCGGTTCAGACGGTCGAGGCGGTCGAGCAGTGTGAGCATGTGAGCTTTTACTTCCGGATAATCTTCAAAGAGCTTCTTTTCGTAACCGCGGCACAGCGCTTCATAAAAACTGATCCGCTCCCGGATATCGAAAGAATGGTCAACATGGAGCTTCGAATCATGGAGCTTTTCCACAAGCGCCATACATTTCGCCACATCATCCCAGTTGCGCGGATCGCTGTTGCGCGCGCCCTCATAATATTCAGAAATCTTGTAACCAGTCTCCCCGTTCATGTATACAACATGCTCGGTGATCCCGGATCCTTTTACGGCATCGTAGACAGCCTTTTCCTGTTTCCGGTTGATCAAGAGCTCGGTGCCCGGACCAGGAATCCGGCAGATATAGGACTTATCATGGACCTTGAACAGGAAAGACTTGTTGGTCATACCCGTTTTCAGGCACTTGATCCCTGTAATCTCGGATTCCGGAACATGAAGGACCTCGGAGATCAGTTCCATCGCGATATTGTCGGAATGATTCTGGTAGCGTTCATCGAAAAGGCGGAGCTCCTCAAGGTTCTCAAATTCGTACACCTGGTTGTCCGGCTGTTTGTTGATATACATTTCCGGCACCGGGAAGTGATGCTTGCCCGGAAGATGGCTGTCGACCTCGCCGTTTAAGAGGTCTGCGAGAACCTGTTCCCAGTACATCTGCTCCGTTCCCGGGGTATGATAATATTCTTCAAGGATCGGGAAGAACTGTTCCGAAAACTCTTTCGAGAAGAACACCGGACCATACATGACCCAGGAGTCTGCGCCGCCGACCTTAACGCCGGTGAGCAGTCCCTTTTTGCTCGTCTCAAGACACCATTCAGAGGTCTCGCCTTTCATAAATACGGAAGAGTACCAAGCGCCGCATTCATAAGTGTGGTACATATTATTCCGCATCCAGTTGTCGGACGAGAGAAGATATGTGTTCCTTCCGATAAAACATTCCCGGGCGCGGTAGAGCGTTGTTAGCGTGTTCTTGTTGTGGTATTCCGGGTTATAGAGAAGCTTGACACCGAATTTGTCGATCAGGTACTCGAACTTCTCCTTTAAATAACCGACCACGATTGTGATATCTGTGACACCGGCCTCATGAAGCTGCTTGATCTGGCGCTCGATCATGCGCTCGCCATAGACTTCTAAAAGTCCCTTCGGCGTCTCAAATGTCAGTGGTACAAATCTGGACCCGAATCCTGCCGCCAGGATCACGGCGCTGTCCATCCGGTATTTTCTTAAAAGATCCACACCGCCCTTTAATAAAGAATAAGTCCCCTCAGCCGGATCAAACGTGAAGAGCTCCTGTGCCAGACCATCCTTCACGAGATGATTGCAGGTCCCGAGCGAAAGATCCATCGCTGCCGCCAGCTCCCGCTGTGTCATCTTGTTGTTCTCATAAATATTTCTGCAGAGTAATCCCAAACGATCCATAGTCATCCTCCGAATCAGTTGAATCATGTTTACGACACTTATCATGAAACATGCGGCCATGGAAACGTGGGAGAGTGTCCGCACGTTTGTGACTGAAAATATATGTTTAATAATAAGGAAGAAACTGATAAAATGAACGTGTTCAAAATAATAAAAACAATAGATATATATGAACATTATAACACGTACTTCCGATAATACAAGATGATATTTTGAATATGAATTTACAATGTTCAAAATATCCACAGTTATGCATTAAAATGAACATACCATTATGACACATTCCTGCCACAAAGCTGCCACAAAGTGAAAAAACAGGCAAATTGTACTGATACCCGTACAAAAACGCCATAAAATGGCGTTCGTGTAAGAATTTCGTAAGAAAATAAAAACAAAAAAGATATGGAAATTCTTAAGAAAATATACTATAATACCAGTGTATTCGAGGTACAGAGTATTTCTGGAAGCGAAGTAAGATAGTTCCCTTTATTAAAAATTCTTCATTTTTTGTAAAAAAACTATTGATAATTTTACTTATCGGAAGTATAATGGCTTCGTAATGCAATTAGGAATTTCAAAAAGCGTTTCAAAAAAACAAAAGGAGAGTGCATTAATTATGAGAAAGCAGACTAAAATTGCTGCAGTAGTATCCGCAGCAGCTCTGTTAGCATTAGGCGCTTCCATGACATCTTTCGCAGCTTCCAAGGGAACCTGGATGATGGTTGATGGCGAGTGGTATTGCTACGACAAAAACGGTGACGCATATACAAACGTATTCTGCTCCAGCAATGGTAAAGAGTACTACGTAGGAGATGACGGACAGCTCGTTCGTTCTGAATGGGTTGATTACGACGGAAGCTACTACTTCGTAAACAGCAGCGGTGCAAAGATCACAAACGACTGGAGATTAACAACTCCGTATGATGATGACACAGCTGATGAGGAGTGGTACTACTTCAAGTCCAATGGTAAGAGAGCTGAGAACGAGAAGATCACATACAAAGGAAAAACCTACTACTTTGATACAGACGGAAAAATGCTCACAGGTTGGGTAACAACTGGTGACGGCACATCTTCTGTAAACGAGGCTACTGGTTATGAAGCTGACCACACATTCTACTGCGACGAGACAGGTGCTCGTGTAGAGGGTGCATGGGTTAAAGATACAGAGCCGGGCACAGATGACGACGATGCAGATGCAGACGAGTACTGGTACTACTTAAAGAAATCTACAGGTAAGCCGGCAACAGGCAAGCAGTCCAACATCAACGGCCAGATCTACCTCTTCAACGCGGAAGGTCAGATGCAGGTTGGCTGGGTAGCTCGTTCTGATTCCAAGACAAAGAACTTTGTTCAGTTAGATAAGGAAGACGAAGAGCAGGATATGATCCTCTTAAGCGATTATGCAGACAGCGAAGTTTACTACTGTGGTGATGAGGATGACGGACACGCAAAGAAGAATAAATGGTTAAAGACATGGCTTCCGAGCGATACAGAAGAAGAGGAAGATGATAAAGAGTGGTTCTGGTTCGATAAGAATGGTAAACTCTACAGAGCTGATGCAGATGCAAAGTCCGCTTCTAACGCTCAGAAGTACAAACTCGAAGAGGGCAACCTTGTATATGATGGTGCTGCAGAAGAGCAGAAAGTTAACAAGAAGAAAGTTAACTCCAAAGATTACTGGTTCCGTGAGGATGGCGTAATGCTCTCCAAGTTCTACATGCTCAAGAACGATTCCGCTAAGGACTCCATGTTCTACTTTGGTGGATCTGATGATGGTTCCATGAAGACAGGCGCTCAGACTGTTAAAGATAACACAGGTGATTCCTACAAGTTCTACTTCTACACCAAAGATAGCTATGGCTATGCTAAGGGTGCAGGTGTTATCGGTAACCAGAGCAACAAGCTTTACTACTATGGTCTCCAGATCCAGGCTGATGACTACAAGTATCAGTTAGCAGAAGTTGCTGGAAAGAAATTTATCGTTAACTCTAACGGTACAATTCAGCATTCTGCAAATACAGAATACAAAGAGGACGGAGATGTTCTGATCAAAGCTGATGACGCTAAGTATGAGACAACTGGTCAGTTCAAGTATGCTATCGAGAGCGGTGTTACCTCTAACGTAGCAGATGTTGACATCAGCGGTTTTGTACAGGGTAAATAATTTATTTATCTTGAAAAATTAGAAATTCTAATTGCAAACAGATCGGGCGGGAATTATTCTTGCCCGATTTTTTTGCATTATAAAACCAAAAACGGACGGGAATTTCTTCCCGCCCGCGTTTTTGCAATTAGAATTTCGTAAAATTCAGAATTATTTCTCCGGCATTACATCATAGATGTTGATGGCATCTGTAATGTTATCTGCAACATCGCTACCAGCTTTAAGGCTGTATTTCCACTGACCTTCTGTGGTTACAAAATCAGCTTTAGTAAGTTTCTTTGCTGTAAACAGAACTTCGCTGTCCTCTTTGTAATCTACACAGTTTTTCTGGATGGAACCATTCTTGTTAACGATGAATGTATGACCATCAATTGTTGCTAACTGATACTTATAGTCGTCAGCTTTGATTAAGAGGCCCTTGAAGTAGAGGTATCCGGACTTATTACCTGTAATACCAGCACCTTTGGTCTTACCGGACTTGTTCTCAAAATAGAACTTGTAAGTATCTCCGTTATCATCTTTGATAGCCTGAGAACCAGTCTTCATGGAACCATCGTTATCACCACCGAAATAGTACATACCAGCAACAAGACCTGTATCTTCACCCGGATTAGCAGCTACTTCGATAAACTGGCTGAGCATTTCACCATCTTCATTGAAGAAATAAGACTTAGAATTAACATTCTTCTTGGAGAATGTAATAACACTTCCGCCATTCTGCTCTTCAAGCTTAGCATCTTTTAATTTGTACTTAACACCTGTAGCTTTCTTCGCATCAGAATCAGACGGAATGTAGACCTTACCATTCTTATCGATATGATACCAGTACTCATCATTATCCTCATCTGCTGCATCGTACTCAGACGGTCTCCATGTCTTGAACCATTTGTTTTTCTTTGCATGTCCGTCATCTTCATCGCCACAGAAATATACATCAGCAAACTCGTTCAGATAATAATTGCTGTTCTCGTCACCAATTTCAAGGTAAGCATCAGAATCTGTGTCTTTTGCTACCCAACCAGTGAGCATCTTTCCTTCTGTATCGAAAAGATATGTCTGACCATTGATGTTGGTGCCTTTCTTAGTCTGTGCTTCACCAGAGGATTTGAAGTAATACCAGTACTCATCTGCATCAGCATTATCATCTTCAACACCCGGCTCGGTGGACTTGACCCAAGCTTTCTCTAAACGAGCACCTGTTTCATCACAATAGAAAGTCTTTTTATTGATAAAGCTATTAGCTTCATCAACGCTTCCTTCTCCAGTGCTATCATATGTTATCCAACCAGTAAGCATCTGGCCATCACCATCGAAGAAATATGTTTTTCCTTTGTAAGTGATCTTCTTGTTAGTAGCCATTTTACCAGTAGACTGGAAGTAATATCACTCCTCATCAGCGCTGTCATCATCGAACGGAGTTGTTAATCTCCAGTCGTTTGTGATCTTAGCACCGCTGCTGTTTACGAAGTACTTATCAGCGCCGTCCTCAACCCATGCGGAACGAACGAGCTGTCCGTCGTCACCTACATAGTACTCCTTACCATTGCTGGAGCAGAATGTGTTTGTGTATGCGTCACCGTTCTTGTCGTAGCAATACCACTCGCCATCAACCATCATCCAGGTGCCTTTAGCAGCTGCGAAAGATGTCATGGAAGCGCCTAATGCTAACAGAGCTGCTGCGGATACTACTGCAGCAATTTTAGTCTGCTTTCTCATAATTAATGCACTCTCCTTTTGTTTTTTTGAAACGCTTTTTGAAATTCCTAATTGCATTACGAAGCCATTATACTTCCGATAAGAAATTATCGTAGGATCTAAAGTTTGAATATTTTGTCGATTATAATCGACAAAATATGTATAATATATTTGAAAATCGTTTATAAGTTTGATATACTGAGACTATGATTTGAATTTCATTTTACAGAAATGGGGTGCAGACTTTTATGATAAAGCGTGAATTATATATGAAACGAATCCGTCCGTTCATCGGAACAGATTTGGTTAAAGTTATGACAGGAATTCGTCGTTGCGGGAAATCGGTTATGTTGGATCTGATAAAAGAAGAGTTGAAAGAATTGGGAATCTCTGCAGCACAGTTTATCACGTTCAATTTTGAAGATCTGCGGAACGCAAATTTCTGCACAGCATCATCCCTTCATGATGAAGTGATCAGACGTGCATCCGAAATTTCCGGAAAAGTGTATCTCTTCTTTGATGAAATTCAGGAAGTGACAGACTGGGAAAAATGTATCAACTCTCTGCGGATTGAGATGGACTGCGACATTTATATCACGGGATCGAATGCACGGCTTCTTTCAGGAGAACTGGCGACTGTCTTGGGCGGACGATATGTAGAATTTAAAATTTACCCATTCTCATATGCAGAATTTATGGATTTGTATAAAGATATTTTTCCGGATACGTCTAATTCGACTGTATTTCAGAAATATTTAACTCTGGGCGGAATGCCTTACCTGGCGAATCTTCGTTACGCAGAAGAACCAAGCAAGCAATACCTTACAGATGTTTACAATTCTGTTGTCTTGAATGATGTGGTAAAACGAAATAAAATACGTGATGTCGATTTGCTTACTAGAATTGTTACTTATGTGGTTGGAAACATCGGAACTACATTTGCTGCCACATCGATTGCTAAGTTTTTAAAGAGTGAGCGCCGTACCGTGGCCACTGACACAGTATTAAATTATATCCAGTATTGTATCAGCGCATATCTGTTTTATCAGGTAAAACGACAGGGTATCCAGGGGAAACAGATTTTATCAACAAATGAAAAATATTATATGGCCGATCATGGACTCCGAGAAGCTGTTCTGGGCGGCAACATGCGTGATATCAATCTGGTACTTGAAAATATTGTATATATGGAATCGCTGCGCCGAGGATATACCATAACCGTAGGAAAAAGCGGCACGAAGGAAATCGATTTTATCTGCCAAAAGCAGGATCAGAAGGTTTATATACAAGTCACCTATCCCCTGGCATCCGAAGAGACGATTCAGCGCGAGTTTGGAATATATGATTCCATCCATGATAATTTTCCTAAATACGTTGTTTCAATGGATGAACTCGATTTTAGTAGAAATGGTATCAAACACAGGAATATTAAGGAATTTCTGTTGATGAAAGAGTGGAACTAATGAGATCCTGAAAATTAACAATGTTGTGAGTCTCAATAATAGCAGCATTTTCCGCCTGTATCGAAGTAGCAGGCTTTTCCTTTGCAAGCAATATTCTCGTTCTCAGCTTTCTTACCATTGGACTTGAAGCAGTACTCCTCGCCATCAACCGTCATTCAGGTCCACTTGGAAGCGGCGGAGGATGTCATGGAAGCAAAAGCTACTGCAGCGATTTTGGTTTGCTTTCATCTGCTTTCAGAGAGCCAAAATGTGGTGAAAAAAAGAAAAATTTTTGCATTTTGGTCCTTGATTATAAAGCAAAAATCAGCTACACTATATTCAAATCACGATTTAGTAAATCAAGATTTAGTAT
>OJRV01004237.1_pt1 | contig 10865 bp, 7 predicted proteins | sample 1599241 | NCBI WGS metagenome assembly OJRV01 (sample SAMN04168656, study PRJEB22393) | human gut metagenome | biome: human gut microbiome; feature: stool | host: Homo sapiens | collected 2014-03-17 | reverse complement strand
TGCCCTCGGCGCGCTCTACTGGACGCTGTATCTGCTGCTGTTCGATACCACGCCGCGGGTCTTTTATGTGTCGGAGTTCGGCTGGGTGGCGAGCGTAATTTTCCTGCGCATTTTGCAGGCGACGCTCTCCACACCGGAGGAACGCAGTTTCCGCTGCCGCAGGGCATGGCTTGCGCCTGCATTCGGCCTTCCGCTGCTGGCGTTCTACTGCACCTTCGGGGACATTCTCTCCAACCTGATCTGGTGCGGCATGATGATCGCGCTCTCTTACTGCGCCATTCGCGGGCTTGTCTATGCGAAAACGCAGACGGGCGCGGCGCGGAATATACGGTATTTCCATATCGGCGTGCTCTGCTTTGCGTTCGCGGAGTATCTGCTCTGGACGGCGGGCTGCTTCTGGCCCAACACCTCCCCGGCAAGCCCCACCTTCTGGTGCGATATGCTGCTGACCCTTGCCATATTGGGGCTGCTGCCCGCCACGAGAAAGGCGGTGGAAGCATGACCTACATCGAAAATATTTTTATCTGCATGGTGTCCCCGCTGCTGGTGGCCGCTTTGTGCATGGGCAGGCGGCAGCTTCGCTTCTTCCTGTTCTGCATTGCCGGGATGGGGGTGTGCCTGCTTTCGGCCTATATCAACACCTTCCTCGCGGCGGTATGTCAGGCGGACGCCCTTGCCGCCACGGCGGAGATCGCGCCGGTGGTGGAGGAAATGATGAAGCTGCTGCCGCTGGTGTTCTATCTTCTGGTGTTCGAGCCGGAGGGCGATAAAATCAAGGCTGCCGCCATCACCGTAGCCCTCGCCTTTGCCACCTTTGAAAACGTATGCTATCTCATTCAGAACGGCGCGGACCGCTTTTCCTTTATCTTTTTCCGGGGCTTCGGCACAGGAGCTATGCACGTCCTCTGCGGCTTGATCGTAGGAGGCGGGCTTGCATACACATGGCGGCGGACGTGGCTTAAAATAGCTGGCACCTGCGGACTGCTGGGCGCGGCCATCACCCTCCACGCCATCTACAATTTGCTCATTGCCTACGGCGGCGCGGCGCAGTACATCGCCTACGCCCTGCCGGTGCTGCTGGTGGCGGTAGGAAGGCTATCCGTTTTCCGATTATCACGGAAGCAATAACCGAATATCCACTCCCTGAGAGCTGCTTTTTGGCGGCTCTCAAATTTTTTTGAAAAATTTTGCGTTTTGGGTGAGAGTTTTTTCGATTTTTTGTACCTATATAAGTGAAGGGGTTTTTAAGCCGCATTTCAAAGAATCCAGAGAGGAGGTTCAAACGATATGTACGATACCGCAAGACGGGTCGCACTCGTCAAGCAGCGGGTGCGGGAAAACACCCGCCGGAGGCAGCGGCGCGGCATATATGGACTGAGCGCTATGTGTATGCTGCTGTTCGCGGTGCTGATGCAGGCGGTGGGCACGGTCGCCGGGCCGGGGCAACCGGAAGCATGGGGCGTGTTCGGCGCGATGTTGCTGCGGGAGGACGCGGGCGGCTATGTGCTGGTAGCCGTCGTCTCCTTTGCCGCGGCGGTGGCGATCACCGCGCTGTGTTTCCGGCTCAGAATCAGAGAAAACCGGAAAAAAGGCGGGGCGGACAAACCGAACCGACACGAACAGGAGGAGAAAAGCCAATGAAGAAACGAATACTTAGCATCCTGCTGCTGTGCTGCATGGTGCTGACGCTGCTGCCGACAACAGTATTGGCAGCGGACGGGCCGATGGATACCATACCAAAGTACGACGTGAGCATTGACGTGTACAACCGGACATCGGACATATCCATTAAGGACAGTCGGAGCTACTACATCTACTCGTCCGTTCCCGATAAGCTCAGGGACACATGGGCATGGGATAAGAAGATATTCATCAAGGGAGATAAAACCGCGCCGCACGTATTTATTGACGGCGTAAATATCGAGATGAGTCCCAGTTCCAAGGGGCCGGCCATAGAGTTGAACAAAAAGGCTTCGGCATATATCTATTTCATCGGCAAGAACAGCTCCCTGCAAGGCGCCGACGGCCGCGCGGCAATACAGAAAAACCGCAGCGAGGGTCAGCTTTATGTTCTGGCGCGCACAGGCACCACGGTGACCTGCAAGGGCGGCGACAAAGCGGCGGGCATAGGAGGAAGCTACGCGACCCGCAATATTTCCAACGGTTATTACAACGGAGATATGTACGGCCACGGCGTGAATATGCACTTCGGCTCTCAGAGCAATCCTGACTACTGGGGCGGCATCATAGCGGCCATCGGCGGCAATGGCGGCGCAGGCATCGGCGGCGGCCAGGGAGGTGCCGGTGAAAAGCTGTATTTCTACTCCGGTACGATACAAGCCACCAGCGACAGATTTGCTTCCGGTATTGGCGGCAGCTATGAGGGTCGCGGCAGTGAGATCTATATTTATGGTGGCACAGTCAGCGCTCAAGGCGGCGAAGGTGGCGCTGGTATCGGCGGCGGCTGTTGGAAAACGGAGCAGGACATGAATGGCATCAACGCCGCTCACGATATCTACATCTCCGGCGGCACGGTCACGGCCAAAGGCGGCTACAACGGCGCTGGTATCGGCGGCGGGCAGTATGTCCCCGCCCGTAATATCACGGTGACGGGCGGCGTTGTGACGGCGACAGGACACTACGGAGCGGCGATAGGCGGCGGTCGCTGGTGCCACGGAATGGACATAACCCTTACCGACGCCACTCTGAATCTGTCGACCAATTACCGCAGCAACGGCTCGAACGCGGCGGCTGTCGGCTACGGCGACATTGTTTACAAACCGGAGCAGCTCGTGGCGGATCCGTCAATCGCGACGAATGACCGGATAAAGGTCGGCTCAAAGAATGGAAAGATCGTCATGCTGACGGCTAACGGTCACGCGCTCAGAACGGATGGGAAACCGAGCTACTTCATGCATCTCACTGATTTCCTGATTCCGGACAGCGACGGAATGATTGACCTGTCGCTGCTGACTTTGCCATACACGCAGAACTACGGATGGGCGATAACTGATCTTGATATGAAAATGATGGAGACCTCCTGCGAAGGGAATCATGTCTATGGCTGGAAAGACTGGAATGGCTGTCATGTCTGGGGATGCACACGCTGCCCGGCCCGGAATCCGCTAGAGCGTGGACCTGTACCGGACGGTGAGCATATTCCCGGAGAGTGGGAAAACCAGGAAAAGAAGTGCACTGTGTGCGGGCATAAGCTGATGAAGGACACGACCCCGCCGGTGATCGAGGGAATTACGAATGGAATGGAGTATACCGCCGACGACACCGATGACGGGCAGCCAGGCACGATCAGCTTCACAGTCAGCGACCCGGTGAGAGACAAGGAGGTGTCCTCCGGCGTCAAGTCTGTGACGATCAACGGTGAGGAGCAGACCGTGCAGACCGGACAGGCTTATCAGCTGACCGCGCCGGACGGCGGCAACAATGACGAAGGACTTGTGTATGAGGTCGTCGTTACGGACAATGCGGGCAACAGCACCACAACAAAGATAACTCTGTACAGAAGACACCGGGTCCTGATCCTGAGTGACAGAAACGACCCGAGCAGCGCGATCCTCCACCTTGGCGTGCCGCACGGGTTTGAACTGGAACTGCCGTTCGATAATCTGCCGAAGGAAGCGTATTTTGTCGACTGGGATAACGAGGACATCAAAATAAGCCGCGGGGAGAATAATGACTATAACTTCGGCATCATCAACTCGAACCGGACGTTCCTTCAGGTGATTCCGGAGACTGAACTGCCAACGCTGGAGTTAGGGCTCAGGAGCAGGCGCTTCTGGGGCTATCACGCAGACTCGGAGAGCGATTTCTGCTACGCGGATATGCCGTCAAAGACTGAGGAAGGCTATCTTATGGATATCCGCGTCACATCAAACAAAATCGGCTACTACTTCGGATCGCCGGTACGCTACACGCAGGAGCAGCTGAAAGCACTGGATGTAGAGGGCAAAATCAAGTGGACGCAGTTCGACACGACCTCGCTCCTGACATTCGATGTGATTTCCTATGAGGAATATAACGGAAGCTGGTACTACTATGCGAAAGCGACAAACGAGGTGGGGACAAGATACGTTTCAACGCCGAACATCATCATAGACGCCGACCCGGCGGTGGCGCTGGAATATCCCTCCGGCAAGGAACTTACCGGCAAGTATAGGCAAACCGAGAGCGGTACATACTGGGGCGATCTGCAATTCACCGTGGTTGATGAATCGGAGTTCACCGTAAAGGACGGGAGTACGCCTCTGGAGCCGGATGAGAATGGCGTCTATACGATAAAAGCGGACATGGACGAGGGCATAAAGCACGAGATCGTTATCATGGACGCCGGCAACAATAGAACTGCGTATATCAACGAGATACGTATGAACACGCTTGACCGCAGGGATAATCCCTCTGCCCTGAATCTACCGAACGGCGCGAATCTGGAGGAAAGTCTCCCGAAGACGGTTCGGATTCTCACGGCAAGAGACAGCTCTATGTTTACCAATATCCCTGTGATATGGGAAATACCAGAGACGTATGAGCAGGCGTCAAAGCGGGAGCAGAGCTCTACCGTGAACGGAACGCTTGACCTGTCTGGTACGGATATCGTGCTGCATCCGGATAAGACGGAGCTTGGAAAAGCCCAGATATCCGTGACGATTGCGGGCGCGCCGCGCTACACGCTGACGATAGCGGATAGCGCAAACGGCAGTATAACGGTGGTAAATGCCACAGAAACCGCCGAGGACGGCAAGCCGCTGTTCTTTAAGGACGAGCTTGTTATGCTCTCCATCGCCCCCGACGAGGGCTATATGCTTAGCGCGCTGTCCGTTAACGGTATCCCCGCCACCGTTGCGGTTGGAGACGATACCTATACCTTCGCCCAGCCGGAGGAAAACGTCACCATAACCGCAACGTTTGAAAAGCGCAACGAGCATACCGTCACGTTTGACGCGAACGGCGGCTCCGAGCCTGAGGATCTGCCCGAGGAGGTCACCACCGCAATGCCCGCCAAGAAGGTATTGCACGGCAGCGCGTATTATCTGCCGGAGTGCGAGTTTGTTGCGCCCGAAGGAAAGCAGTTCAAGGCATGGCAGATAGACGGTACGGAGTATCCGGTGAACGCCCCCGTGACCGTCACCGCTGACATCACAGTCAAGGCGCTGTGGGAGGACGCGCCTCCCGCCCCTACTGAGTACATCGTTACCGTCACCAATGACGGAAACGGCATCGGCACCGCAACCCCTTCCACCGCTGCGGCCGGTACGGAGATCACCCTGACCGCAATGCCCAGCGAGGAATACCACTTTAAGAAGTGGCAGGTCGAATCTCCGGCAGGGCTTGTAATCACCAACAACAAGTTCACCATGCCGGACGGCAATGTGGAGGTCAAGGCTATCTTCGAGAAGGACGCGCCTGCGCCTACCGATCCCGCCAAACCCAGCATCAGCGTCATCGGAACCTATACTTACAATGGCTCCGAGCATACCGCGACCGTGATTGGTTATGATTCTGCCACAATGGACATCACAGGCAACACCGCCACGGATGCGGGCGATTACACCGTTCGCGTCACATCCAAGACCGGCAGATGGGCGGACGGCAGCACTGGGGCCGTGACCGCGGCGTGGAGCATCGGCAAAGCCACGCAGGAAGCGCCTAACGGCTTGATCGGTGTCGCGCCCACCACCGAGGGCAGCAGCGACGGAAAAATCACTGGCGCGGATACAACGATGGAATACCGTGCGGAGAGCGAAACTATCTACACCGCCTGCACCGGTATCGAGATTGAAAACCTGTCCGCTGGTAATTACTTCGTTCGCTATGCGGAGGATCACAACCACTTTGCCAGCCCCGATGCGGAGGTCACGGTGGGTGAAGGAAAGCCGCTCGCAGACTTTACTATCACCTTCAACGGCAACGGCGGCGGCGGCAGCATGGAGCCTGTTACCGTCAAGGCAGGGACAAATTACATCCTGCCCGCCTGCGGCTTCACCGCTCCCGCCGATCAGCAGTTCAAGGCTTGGGAGATCGGCGGCACGGAGTACAAGGTGGGAGATTCCTACACCGTGCTCGGGGATACCGAAATCAAGGCGCTGTGGGAAAACAGCGTTATTACCCCCACCACCTACACCGTCACCGTCGGTAATGACGGAAACGGCACTGGCACCGCAAGTCCTTCCACCGCTGCGGCTGGTACGACAATCACCCTGACCGCTACGCCCAAAACCGGCTATCACTTCAAGGAGTGGGAGGTCATCAGCGGCGGCGTGACCATCAAGGACGACAAGTTCCTCATGCCGAACGACAACGTGGAGGTCAAGGCCATCTTCGAAAAGGACGCGCCTGCACCCACCGAGTATACGATCACCTATGATCTGGCCGGCGGCACTGCGGAGGGCAATCCCGACACCTACACCATCGAGACGAGGACTTTCACCCTCAAGAATCCTACCAAATCCGGCTATACCTTCACCGGCTGGAGCGGCACGGGGCTTGACGGCGAGAACAATATGACCGTCACCATCCCAACGGGCAGCACTGGCAACCGAACCTATACGGCACACTGGCGTTATAATGGCAGCGGCCATTCTTACAGCTACTACACCATCAAGGCAACTGCCGGGGCTGGCGGCTCCATTTCTCCCTCCGGCAATGTCAGCGTTCGTGAGGGTGGTGATCAGACCTTCACCATCACCCCGGATAAGGGCTATGCTGTTGCCAATGTCAAGATTGACGGCAAGAGCATTGGCGCGGTGAAGTCCTACACCTTTGAGAATGTCAGCAGCCCCCATACCATCGAGGCCATCTTCGTCAAGGGCACTGCCAGCGCCAGCACCGGAGACAGCAGCAATCTTCCGCTGTGGAGCGCCCTCCTGCTGGCAAGTACCCTTGCTCTGGCCGGCGCCGTCCACCTTAAGAGAAAACGTGCACGGTAATCGTTTTATCACACCTTTAAGGCCAACAAACAGCTCAGCTTCCGGTATTGCCCGGAAGCTGAGCTGTTCCTTTTTCATCACTACAAGAAGCTAATCAATGACATTTTGAGCTGCGCCGCTATCCCAGCGCGGCAAGGAGACAGCATTATGAAAAGAATCACAAGAATCATTCGTCCGATCATCTGCATGGCCGTCCTTCTCTTCGCCATGACCACGGCAGTCATGGGCTGCTATCAGAAAGGGACGGAGCCTATCGACATTCCCGACAGAACGCCTTCCGGCACATCTGCGCCTCAGCCATCAGCGACTCCCGCGGGCGAAGTTATCCCCTCGGTGGACAGGCAGGCAGAGTTGGCGGAAGCCAGAGCGAAGAATCCCGACACCGTAGCGTGGCTGTATATCCCCGGTGCGGAGGTAGACGATCCCGTGATGCAGGCGGAGGACAACGGCTATTACCTGAAGCTGGATGAAAACGGTGAGTATGCCATGTGGGGCTGCTATTATGCCCATTGTGAAAACGAAATCGGCGGCAGGGATAAGCTGGACAAAAACACCACTGTTTTCGGTCACTCCGCCAGCAACTGCGACCCGGACGGTGTGCGGTTCACCAAGCTCTACCGTTATATGGACGCAGACTTTGTAAAGGAGCATCCGTATATCTATCTCTCTGTGGATGGCGAGGACATGATTTTCCAGATCACCGCGCTATTCGTCACGGATATTGGCTTTGACTATATTGCGCCTGATCCCACGGGAGATGATCTGACCAGCTTCTTTGAGACGATTGCGCGGAAAAACTGGCTTGACTTTGATGGCGTGACCTTCTCCGAGGAAGATACCGTTCTGACCCTCTCCACCTGCTGCCGGAAGTATGACAAGGCCAACAGCGGCAATCAGCGGCTGGTGGTCATGGCAAAGCTGCTGCCGGAGGGCGCAACCGCACAGGAGTTCAGCGTATCCCTTGTGGATAGTCCTGAAATGCCCTAAAAGAAATCAGAATACGACGATAACAGGACACCCATCCTTGCGGTACTGAAAAGCAGCGTATGGTATAGGGAAAACGGCGGCTGCTCTGTACGGGGCGGCCGTTGTTTTTGCTGTCCCAACATTTTTCAGATGAAAGGGACCTATGCGTATGACAGGAGAGCACAGGAGGTGCCGCTAATGCTGCGGCAACAAGCCGCGCCGGGAGCATAGCCGGACGATACCCGGACACCGTAGGATACCTATGCCCTCCGATATCCGCCGACAATTACCATACTGAACCGTACCGAAGCACCCATACAGACTTTTATGCCTGTGTGGGTGCTTTTTGTCATCCACGGCACTTCTTCGCCGTGGGCTGCCGCTCCCCACCGTCCTCCGTTCTGGAAGGAACATCCACCCGAACAGGACGAAAGGAGCGCAGCATGAGCCGCGAAAAAAATGTTTTTGAGAAGTTTCCGAAAAAATGGCCAAAAGGGCCATTTGGAAAACCAGTAAGGGGTGAAAGGGGAAACCACGACCTGCCTTCCGGCGCGAAGGGAGGTGAGACATTACCGGCATAAGCAGCACACCTTCGATGCGTTCCGAGCAGTGAGCCTAGAAGCGTGTTTTACCTGCACCGGAACCGCCGCATACAAGTACATTCAGATTTCTGCGGTGCTTTCTTCCGTCCAGGCCGATGGCGACATTTTGCGTCAGCAGCTTGTTTTCCGTTTTATCCTTGTTGGCATATTTCTTGTTGACCGAACCAGCCGTGCCCCACTTGGCCGATCCGTGCTCTTCTCGCCGTCTGTAATTGTGCTCCGTGGAAAGATAGACGCCGATGGCGATCCCGTACACCAAAAGCAAAGTGAGGACAGTTTTTACACTGTCCTCACAAAGCTGTATCTGGAATGGGTTTTGCATCACCGATCCGAACTGCTGAACCAGTCCGGGCAATCCATCCTTTAAGCAGGGAGCAATCAACAACCGCATTGCCCACAGAGTAGCGGTGTATTCCGTTTTGCAGGGAACTTTTACCGGATTTTTCTGCTGTATGTTCCCTGTGCTGTCTTCGTTATTCCGCTTCTTCTTCAGCGTGAAAACCAACCATAAATCTTTTCAGCAGAAATGTGCAGAAGTACGGGAATGTGTATATCCTGTCCTCATGCCCGATATTGTTCTTTGAGAACTTAATCCCATATCTGATATCCGGGTAGTGATCAGAGGCAATCAATGTTTTCATTGATTTTGCCCGCCCACTTTTCGCCTTTCCTTCAACAGGAATCAAGGATGCGGTTGAACGAATGAAGAAATCGGCTTCCAGTGTGGAATTCTCTTTTTTGTAATAGAACAGCTTATATCCTTGCTTGATGAGAGCTTCTCCTACCATGTTCTCATAGAGGGCTCCCTTATAAACACCCAGGTTCTTATTTGCTCTTAAATCCTCCTGCGATTCATCATCCAGCATGGATACCAAAAGACCCGTATCCGCAAAATACAGCTTGAATGTGTCAGGCTCGTAATTACCTCCCAACGGCAGCTCCGGAAACTCCATGCAGTAACAGATGTTGACCATACCTGCATCCGAAAGCCACTCTGCGCATCCTCGATAATCCCGGAATCTTGCACCGGTTGCCACCTTGGAAATCTGGAATTTTTTATTTTCCCTTGCAAGCTGCGGCGCGACCCGGTTGAACACATTGATAATTCTTGTTTGATCGATTCCGCTGGCATACTTGCGAATATCTTCTTTATAGTCCGCTATGAGCTGCTTCTGCGTATCAAGCGATCCCTCAAAGGTGTTTCGCACGATATACTCCGCGACAACAGCAGGCATTCCGCCAAGGATATTGTAATCCAGAAACAGCGAATGGAAGACATTCATCTCCAACTCGCTAAAAGGATTGAATTCCTTCATGTGGGAAAGCAGATTCTCTACTGTGTCATCTCCATAACCCTTTGCCCACAGGAATTCCTCGAAATCCATCGAAAACATCTCATAGTCTTTTTTATACCCTACGCTGTTGCTTTCGATCTTCTTGTAATTGACTCCCAGCATTGACCCACTGCAAATCACATCAAACCGCCCATCTATGCAGAAGAACTTGAGCGATGTTGCAATTTCCGGAAACTCCGTAATCTCGTCGAAGAAGATCAGCGTCTTTTCGGGCACAAACTTCTTTGTCGGGTCAATGAGTGAAATGTTCTTGATAATGTCAGTGGCTTCATATCCGTCCGCGATGATTCCCTTGTATTTCTCGTCACGGACAAAATTGATCTCGATCACATTTTCGTAATGATCGGCAGCAAAATGCAGGATCGATTCCGTTTTGCCTATTTGACGACTTCCCTTGACAATAAGGGGCTTTCTGTTTTTATCTGCTTTCCATTCCTCTAAAAAAGCATCTACTTTTCTTTTCAAATACATCTGAATCACTCTCCAGCATGAGGTTTCTGCTTCATTATACACAAAACATGGGCGATTGTCAATCCGCTACGCACATTTCATGGGTGAATAGAAGTCGCACTGCACACATTTTTAGATTATCGACCTCCTTAGTTTATGATAGCCGCAAGGTTTTGATTCCCTGCGGCTATCGTTGGTTATTTCATGATTTTCAGTAACAGCGCATTGACGTCTTCGGTCGGCTTGCCCTGCGCGACCAGCTTGTTTCGGAACCCAAGGAGCGCATATTTAGCGAGCCGGAGTTCTTCCGGATTTAACTCAACAATTCGCTTATCCTTTTTGCGTCTGAACATATCAGGCACCTCCGTCCTTTGATCTGACTTCATTGTAGCGATGAAAATGCCGTATTTGGTTAACCCATTAAAAAGGGGGTAGAGAGCATCAAATTTCCTCAAAAGGAAACAGCAGAATCAAAAAAGAAAAACCCCGGAAACCGTTGGCTTAACAGTGATAAGGAAGTAATTCTTATTTTTACTGTTGGCTGACAGATT
>OJRV01004232.1_pt1 | contig 10872 bp, 10 predicted proteins | sample 1599241 | NCBI WGS metagenome assembly OJRV01 (sample SAMN04168656, study PRJEB22393) | human gut metagenome | biome: human gut microbiome; feature: stool | host: Homo sapiens | collected 2014-03-17 | reverse complement strand
TTGTTGGCGTGGCTCATACCGGCCAGATCGCCGGCCGGGGTGGTGACCAAGTCATCCTCAGGGTGGAGGGCCTTAAGCTTGTGCTCCAGAACCACCATGGCGAAGATGGAGGTGCCGGCGGAGACGTTACCAGTGCGTACGCGCACGGAGTTGGTGGCTACCATGCCAGTACCGGCGTCGCCCTCAGGCGGGGCGAGCACGATGCCGGGCTTCAGGGCGCCGGACGGATCGAGCAGCTTGGCGCCTTCCTCGGTCAGCTCGCCAGCCGGAGTGCCGGCCACGAGCGGCTCAGGAAGCAGATTCTCCAGCTTCCACGGCTGGGCTGCGACCTCAGGTAGAGCGTCGAACTTCTCAATGAATGCGGTTTCGTAAGTGTGAGTGGTCGGGTCAATCGGGAACATGCCGGAGGCATCACCGACGCCGAGAACCTTCTTTCCGGTGAGCTTCCAGTGCACATAACCGGCGAGCGTGGTGAAGTACGCGACCTTGCCGATGTGCTCTTCCTTGTTGAGCACCGCCTGGTACAGGTGGGCGATGGACCAGCGTTCCGGAATATTGTACTGGAACAGTTCGGAAAGCTTCTCGTGCGCTTCGGAGGTGTTGGTGTTCTGCCAGGTGCGGAACGGCACGAGCAGCTCGCCGTTCTTGTCAAAGGCAAGATAGCCGTGCATCATGGCGGAGAAGCCGATATGTCCGACTCGCGCGAGCTTCTCACCGTATGCGGCTTCCACATTCTGAGCCATCGCCGCGTATGCGGTCTGCAGACCCTTCCAAATCTCTTCCTGGGTGTAGCTCCACAGACCGTTCTCGAGGTGGCTGGCCCAACCGTAATCGCCGGCGGCAATCGTATGGTAGGTATCATCGATAAGAACGGCCTTGATTCGGGTGGAACCGAATTCGATGCCCAGACTCGTTTTGCCGGCCCGAATCTTTTCGGCAGTCAACGCAACCTGATCGTCAAGTTCTTGCTCTTGCGCCATAGTGTCAAACTCCTTGTGTCCAAGCGCCTACACAACCACTCTGTCAACCGAATGTTAGCGCTCACTGTTAACGCTCACTATTTTAAACGCAAATTACGAACCGCACAAACTCGCGTGTCAAAGAAACAAACCGTCAACGCAATCGTCCGAAACAGCGAACCGGTGCCGAGTCCGCACTCAGCACCGGTTCACGAAATCACAGGAAGAGAACAACCGACCATCAACGCCGCCGCACGGGACCGATCGAACTGCGCTTGATCAGTTCCGCCGACACCAAACCGACGCCATGCCGGGACGCGGCGAACGAATTCTCGTCGCTCTCCCCCAACAGATACAACGCTTCACGCATCGCAGCCACACCCAACTGCTCGAAACCAGGACGAACCGTGGTCAGCGGAGGGAACATGTTGTCCATCGCAGGCATGTCATCGAATCCAACCAAACTCACATCCTGCGGAATCCGTACGCCATGCTCATGCAATGCGCGTGCCACTCCAACAGCCTGACTGTCGTTCGCACACACCATGCAAGTTGGCAAACCGCCGCCGGCGCGGCCGACGTTGTCGAGGATATGATTCATCTTGCCGTACGCCTCGGAGGGTTCCCAGGTCTCGCACTGCACCGTCACGGAATTGACCGAATTGGCCGCGCACAGCTTGTTCCATGCCACCAATCTCGTAGCCGCATCACGCCAATCTTTCGGACCGGCGAAATACAGTACGGAACGATGCCCGTATTCCACGACGAGACGCATCACGTCGGCCATCGCGGACCATTGGTCCACGCCGACGACGGATACGCGACGGCGATCGGCGGAAGACATCAACCGCAAACCATCCTGCACGCCGATACTGCCATGCGTGGAAGTGACGATCACACGCGGCTGCATGACCTGCGTACGGCAAGCCGCCGAAAACATGACGTCAGTCGGCGTGAGGAAGATAAACGCATCAACGTTCATCTCATCGAACGTACGGCATAAGTCGTCGAACTCAGCCTGCGTACACAAGGCCTCGTGCACCATGCTCACCGTCATGAACAGACCATGCTGTCGAGCCATCGATTCTATCGACGAAATCGCGGAAATCGGTCCGTAAAACCGTTGACCGCCAGCGATGAGCCCGATGGTGCGGGAACGATGCGACGCAAGTGCGCGGGCAGAGTTGCTGGGACGATAGCCAAGTTCGTCAATAGCCTTCTGCACCTTCTCACGCGTCGCATCGGAAACGTCCGGCGAATGGTTGATGACCCGGGATACGGTCTGATGGCTCACTCCCGCGAATTTTGCCACTTCGAACATCGAAGGACGTTTTTTGCCTGCATTGCGCCTGCCTGCCATGCCCCGTCGCCTTTCGCACATTACCGTTGTTACTTTCGACTTATTCTACACGTAACTTCGGTTAGCGCTAACAGACGCTATTTTTCAGCCATTTGAGCAAGTCGTGCCGCGAAATTCGGCCAGTCGGTACGCATGGCGGTTAACAGTTTACGATTGGGGACTTCCTCAATCGGCACCCATTCGATTTCCATGCTTTCGTCGTCGTTGGCCTTCGGCTCCACACGGTGTCCCGGCTTTTCGAAAGCGAACACGGTGGTGTAGGCCCACGGTCCGTGGTCTTCGCAATACGAACCGACCACGTCGATATCTTCGGGGGTGATGTTGGCTTCCTCGTACGATTCGCGCAGCGCGCCCTCGATCGGGCTTTCACCGTCGGCGGTGGCACCTCCTGGAATGCCCCATGTGCCACCTTCCGCGCTCCACACCGCGCGATGTTGCATGACAACGTGCGTCACTTCGCCGGTCTGTTCGCTTCGGCGGGCCAGCAGCACACCGGACGCGCCGTTCGTGCCCCAATGCTTGCGGCCGCAATCGCAATCAATCCAACCATCACCCGGCTGATGCACGTTTTCCTTGGGAGGAAGCGGTTTTGCGGCACCGGTTCGTGAATCGTGTTCAACGTCCGGTTCTTGATCGGCTCGCGTCACGTTCCACAGATCAGTCCATTCCACGCCAAGCTCGGCGGCCAAACGGCGCGCCAGCGGAAGACTCAGTCCGATAATGCCGTGCGGATCGCCTTCGATGGAGTCGATGAACGCTCCGCCGAAGCCCTCAAGCGTGAAGGAACCAGCCACTTCCAACGGCTCTCCGGTAGCGATGTACCGTTCGATATCGGTGTCGGAATATTCGCAGAAGTGCAGCGTGGCCCTGCTCGCGCCTCGCGCGATACGCCCGGTAGCGAAGTCGATCAGGCAATGGCCCGTCCACAATTCACCGGTGGCACCACGCATGGCACGCAGCCGTTCCCGAGCCACCTCAACGCTATGCGGCTTGCCGTAGCATTCGCCGTCAAGTAGGAACATGGAATCGCAGCCAAGAATCAGCGGGCCGACTTCCGCACGGGTCAGGCTCGGCTTGCCATCAACGAAATCAGCAATCGATTCAGTGACCGTAGGAATGGTGATTCCCGAAAAATCACGGGTATTTACGTCGGAGGAGGACTGCACTTCGTCCGCACGCAATGTAATACGAGGATGTTCTAAAGATGCAGAATCTCCAGTATTTTCAGCATTATCTGAATGTTCGGAAGATTCGGCAACGGCTTTCAGCGGATATCCGATTATGCGATTGCCGTGCGCCGCCGCAGCGGTGGCGGCAACGTTACGATACGCCTGATGCACGGCTTCGGCTTTGGCCGTAGCGAGAATCATCACCCGCTGCTCCACGCTCAGATCGCTTACGGCAACGCCCATGGCGGCTGCCTCACGTTCAAGCGCTGCCGGCTCGTCCACGTTCGATACACGAATCGTGGGGCAAATACCAGCCGAGAAAAGCACGTCACGGCGAGGCTTGGATTTGGAGGCGAGAATCAGCGGAACGGAGTTGTTCATACGCGTTCCACCTGCACGCCCTTGGTGTCGACGCCCAAATGCAGCACACGCCAATGGCCGGAAGCGAGCTCTTCGGAAGCGAGCTGTTCCAGCTGTTCGCGGGCGTCGCCATGATGCAGCACGAGCACGCATGGGCCGGCACCGGAAACCATGGATGCGAAACCATGGGAACGCAGCTTTTCGATCAGCGCCCATGACGGTTCCATCAAAGGAGCGCGATACGGCTGATGCAGACGATCCTGAGTGGCTGCGAACAGCAACGCATTGGAGTTCTGATGCTGGCCAGTCGCCAGCATCGCAGGATTCATGGCGGCCGGCAGTAGGCTCACACGAGACACATTGTGCACGGCATCCTTGAACGCCAGCTGACCCGGCAGCGCCTGACGCGCCTTTTCGGTGGACAGCTCATAATCCGGCACGAACACGGCTGCGGTCAGATCGTCGGCAACACGATAGTTGATGGTGTGGAAGCCCTTGTGCAGCGGCTCGCCGCCCGGAATCGGCACGGAACCGACACCTTCGGGGGTTTCCATGTCCCAAGACATGGTGAGGCCACCATACACGGCAGGAGCCACATTGTCCGGATGGCCTTCGATGGCGGCGGCAAGCTCGAACACGGCATCACGGTTGAGTTCGTCGTCCTGCGCGAAGGCGGCCGCGGCTGCAATGCCCGCCACAATGGCCTCTGCGGAAGAGCCCATGCCTCGTGCCTGAGGAATGTTGTTGTGAGCCTGAAGAATGAAGCCTACACGGCCCAGCCCGAAGGTCTGGCATGCGCGGCGGAACGTGGAAACCACCAAGTGGGTTTCGTCACGCGGGAGGGTATCGGCGCCTTCGCCTTCGATCATCACCTGAGCCGCAGTGTTCACCGGATCGGCGCTCAGTGTGAATTCAAGTTCGTCGTGGTAGTCCAGAGCGAGTCCGACCGTATCAAAGCCAGAACCAAGATTGGCGCTGGTAGCCGGAACACGCACGCGTACTTTGCGAGTAACTGGAGTCATATCTCGTCGTCCTTCGTCGCATCTTCTTTACAAGTCAAGCACCGTATACCCGAAAGGGTACAAGAGTCAAATTCAAACCCATAATCGGCAGACAATTCAGTAAACAATCGGCAAGCAATTGCCTAAAACAACAGCCGGAATATGAACAAAGAGACGGCCGCCCAATCGCAACGATTTGAGCAGCCGTCTCATAACTGTTAGTTGAGCACGCGGAGGATGGAAGGCTCGCCGACCACGCAGTCGAGTGAGCACACGTCCTTCACGGTTTCACGCAGGGTCAGCTCGTCAGTCATGTGCGTGACAAGGCGCAGCTGCTGCAGTTCGCCGTCGTAGCCCGGATCCTTCAGCGTAGGCTTGAGATCCTGGTTCACGCCGTTGATGGACACGCCATGCTCGGCGAACTTGGCCGCAATGGCCGCAAGCACGCCCGGATTGTCGTGAATCACGAAACGCACCGCGAACTCGGCCTTGGAAGCCTCGATCGGAGCTTTCTTTAGATCCTTGTACAACGGAATGGTCGGTCCGGTGCAGCCCTGAGCGATGTGACGCGCTTCGGTCACCACATCGCCAACCACCGCGGAAGCGGTCGGAGCGCCGCCAGCGCCACGGCCGTAGAACATCAAATCGTCGGCCGCTTCGGCCTTCACGAACACCGCATTGAAGGAACCATGCACAGAAGCCAGCGGATGCTCGTTGGAAATCAGCGCCGGATACACGCGAGCAGACACTCCGGCCTCGCCATTCTCCACCACGGCCAGCAGCTTGATGACCTTGTTTTCGGCGGTCGCGGCGGCAATATCGTCGGCGGTGATCTTGGTGATGCCCTCAACGGACACGTCGTCGATGGTTACATTGGTGTGGAAACCGAGCGTGGCCATGATGGCTGCCTTGTTGGCCGCATCGTAGCCTTCGATGTCTCCTGTCGGATCCGCTTCGGCGTATCCCTTAGCCTGAGCGTCCTTCAGCACGTCGTCGAAATCAAGACCCTTGGTGGTCATTTCGTCGAGAATGTAGTTCGTGGTGCCGTTGACGATGCCAAGCATGCTCGTCACCTTGTCTCCGACGAGGGATTCACGCAGTGGCTTGAGGAATGGAATAGCACCGCCCACGGAAGCCTCAAAGTAGATATCGACGCCCTTGGCTTCGGCGGCCGCATAGATCTCCGGACCATACTTGGCCAGCAGCGCCTTGTTGGCCGTGACCACGGAAGCACCGGATTCGATGGCCGCAAGCACGAACTTGCGGGCCACGCCGGTTCCGCCGATCAGTTCGACCACAATGTCGGCATTGGTGGCCACGCTCATGGTGTCGGTGGTCACCACGGACTTGTCAATCCACGGGAACGGGTCGGTTTCCGATGGATCAAGGCAGGCGACGCCGGTCAGTTCGATCGGTCGTCCGATGCGTGCGGCAAGCTCATCCTTCTGCTCCACCAGCAGACGTGCGGTCTGTGATCCGACGGTTCCCGCTCCCAACAGTCCAACGCGGATGGGGTTGTCATTCAGCTGTGCCACGGATTTCCTTCCTTCAGCGGTGTTTGGCGCGCCCGGCCGCCACTCACCGATAGATGGTCGCCGGGCCGGCGTCACTGTGTACCATCCTACGGAATGAATCCGACACGCCGCCCGTCAACGCCCCGGAGGCCGGATCCAGCTCCCAATGGCCTCGTTTCCCTTGGCTTTCCACTATGTAGCAGCGCTAACGACACGCCGCAGTAAAGTAGATTTACAAATTAACGCCGTAAACAGAGAAATCGTGAAACACCAGCTTCCCGTAAGGCTGAGCCCTTATACACCCGCCATGTTTCCTGCCTATTTAGCAAATAATCTTAACGAAACACGGGCCTCATATCGTAAAAGTCACGTACCATTGTTCATTGAAGCGGCGTTGCTGACATACTCGCGAGCGTCCGATCCAATGGTGGGATGGTACGTGAACGGGAATTGTGGCGGAAGAAAGCGCCGCCCGTATCCTCAGAGGGAGGTTGGAATGAAAGCATATATCCAGCGCCTTGGTCGCGCTCTTATGCTGCCCGTTGCGTGTCTGCCTGCTGCAGCACTCTTCCTGGGCATTGGTTATTGGATCGACCCGAGCGGTTGGGGTGGCAGTAACGTCGTCGCCGCCTACCTGTGCAAGACCGGCGGCGCGATCCTCGACAATCTGGGCCTGCTGTTCGCCGTTGGTGTCGCCATCGGCATGGCTCGCGACAAGGACGGCGCCTCGGCACTGTCCGCACTGGTCGGTTTCCTGACCGTCACCACGATCATGGGCTCCGCGTCCATGTTCCTTGGCTTCGACGCCACCAAGGTCGACACCGAGCACCCGGCATTCGCCGCTGGCGCCATCGGCAACAAGAACGTGTTCTTCGGCATTCTGGTCGGCTGCGTGGCAGGTGCGCTATACAACAAGTTCGGCAAGACAAAACTGCCGGACTTCCTGGCGTTCTTCTCCGGCCGCCGTTGCGTGCCGATCCTGACCGCCGCGGTCATGTCCATCATCTCGCTGCTGTTGCTGTTCATCTGGCCGGCCGTCTACGGTGCGCTGGTCTGGTTCGGCGAGTCCATCATGGGCCTCGGCGCCGTCGGTGCCGGCATTTACGCCTTCTTCAACCGTCTGCTTATCCCGACCGGTCTGCACCACGCACTGAACAACGTGTTCTGGTTCAACCTTGCCAACATCAATGACATCGGCAAGTTCTGGGGCAGCGCCGACCCGGCCAGTGGCGCGGTCATCGCCACCGGCGGCTTCCACCCGTTCGGCGTGTACGTCACCGGCATCTACCAGGCCGGCTTCTTCCCGATCATGATGTTCGGCCTGCCGGCCGGTGCACTCGCGATCTACAAGAACGCCAAGCCCGAGAACAAGAAGGCCACCGGATCCCTGATGCTCGCCGGTGCGCTCGCCGCGTTCCTCACCGGTGTCACCGAGCCGCTGGAGTTCTCCTTCATGTTCGCCGCCTTCCCGCTGTACGTGGTGCACGCGCTGCTCACCGCCATCTCGGTGTTCATCGCCGCTTCGTTCCAGTGGATCGCAGGCTTCAACTTCTCCGCAGGCTTCATCGACTGGTTCCTGTCGCTGAAGGTTCCCGCAGCTCATATGCCGTGGATGCTTATCGTTCAGGGCCTCGTCTTCGCGGTCATCTACTACTTCGTGTTCGACTTCATGATCAAGAAGTTCAATATGAAGACCCCGGGCCGTGGCGATGACGATAACGACGATGCCTCCTCCGCAGCGTTCGACACCGCGACCTCGTCCACCGGTGACAAGTACGCCGACCTCGCCGGCAAGCTGTACGCCGCTCTGGGCGGTCACGACAACATCACCGAAATCGAGCAGAACCCATGAACTGTTCTTGTCACCCTCCATCCTCTTCATCACATATCCTGCCTTGTGGAGATTCTCCTCAACATTTCTCACAAGTGCCTGTATCTGTGTAGAGCTTGAACCGCTTGCAACCACAAAATAATCTGCCATGATTGAAATCTCGGAAATATCAATTATCTTAATATCTTCGCCTTTCTTCTCATCAAGTGCATCAAAAACAATCTTTGCCATCTCTCTCTGTTTTGTCATATATTCTTCTCTCCTTATTTTTATATACTGCTATAGGCATTTGCGAAACTATCATAAATCTTGATTAGATTGTGTAAATATAAACAATAATGTTAGCAGTGCACTTCTGTCACCGTCAGCACTTAATCAGCGTTTTTTGCTGATTTATGTACTGCTGCGAGTGACAGGTAGCAAAAGCGTGCCTGCGTTATTATTTGTTTATATTTACACAATCAGCACAACATATAATCAGTTTTGCAATCACTTAATACCTTTTTCATCATGAATCTTTTTATAATATTTATAGGCCTCAACTGAATGTTCATCAATCTCTTTTTCTTTGCCTGCTTCACTTTTCTTTTCATCACTCAGATAAGACAATGTGTTTTTAAGTATAAGATATACGGCTTCGTCAAGGTCAACAAATGCCATGCTTCTTATAAGCTTAAAGTTTGGAAGTATCTTTCTGCCAGGCTCTATATAATCTGCCGTAAACACAATGGCTTCAAGAACCGACATAACAGGCTTTCCTGTCGTGTGGTATCTGACTGCCGAACATATCTCATCATTGTCTATTCCGTATTTTTCTTTTACATAATATGCACCGAGTTTTGCATGGAGCAGATATCCGTTTCTTTTCTCCGTCTCACTACATTCTATACCATATTTTTTACATTTTTCGATAAGCTCATCATCAGTCATGTATTTTGCACAGTCATGCAACAGCCCTGCCATTGCCGCGTCATCAACATTTAGACCATAACGCATTGCCATTGCCGCTGCAGTATAGCTTACACCTATCGTATGTGCATATCTTTTTTCAGATAATCTCTTTTTTAGTTTTTCCTGAATTTTTACATATTCATCTTTCATCCCTATACACCCGTCTTTCAGTCTTTCATCCTTATTCCGTTTACTTCTGTATATCAAAGCCATCTCACATATTGCTATATTGCATCATATAATCCATTTTCATTTATATAGTTCCATACTTCTTTGTCAAGGTATTTTTCCATGTTTTCTCCATGTGCGATACCTTCCCGTATCATGCTCGAACTTATATCCATCTGCCGCATATGCACAAAGCGTATATCCGCCTTGTCATACTGTTTTATAAGCTCTTTTCTTTTTTCTTTGAGTTCATCAGGTGTTGAGCCGTCACGCCCTATTCTAATATGACCGCCCTCTTTAATATCTCTTGTGGTCTGTACCATTTATCCAGATAGAGCAGCGAATCCGCACCCATTATAAAATAATAGTTATCGTCTGGATTTTCTTCCTGTAACAGTCTTAATGTATCTGCCGTATATGTCGTACCTTTTCTTTGCAGCTCAAAATCCGAAAATACAAATTTATCATATTCTGAAACCGCCAGCTTTACCATAACGGCACGCTCGTTTTCAGGCAATATACTTTTGTCTTTTTTGTGTGGCGGATTTTTTGACGGCATAAATAAAATCTTGTCTAAATCCTGCTGCCGCAGACACACTTTTGCCATCTCCGTATGTGCAAGATGGATAGGATTAAATGTTCCTCCCATAATACCTACTTTACTCATTTGTCTTATACACCACCTGCATCTTCAGTTTTTAATCTATTATTTATTCTTTTTTACCTGATTTTTCTTTCTCATGCTGTCAGCCCTTGTCCACTCTGACTTTGTTCCACGCTTGATTTCTTTTGCTTTTCTTTTTGCTGCCTCTTTTTTCTTTTCAGCTCTTTTTTCTGCAAGACGGCGTTTTTCAAGTTTCTGCATATTCTGTTTATAGAGTATTATCTTTTTACCGATAACCTGCACAACCTCCGCTCCCGTTCTCTCAGCGATAAGTTTTGCAAGTTCATTCGTATCATCATCACAATTCTTTAATACATTTATCTTTATAAGTTCTCTTGCCTTTAATGCCGCTCTTATAGCTTCTATAGACTGTGGAGTAAGACTTGATTTTCCTATCTGGAAAATGCTGTCAAGCTTCATAGCCTGTGACTTTAATTCTGTTCTCTGTTTACTTGTCATTATTATTCTCCATTCTGTCATTATCTTTAGAATACGATAACAACCCGTTTCTTTCTTAATTTTGTTATAAAATTACTTTTTGTCAGGCGGATATTTTCAATCCGCTCTGCTATCTGCTCAATAAATGCGAACAGCAAAACTATTATACACAAAAAAATTATTTTTTTCCACACCAAAACAATACAATTTTGTAATATAACCGTATATTTATGAATAAATATGGATTAATACATATTTTACCTGTATAAAAGGATGATAACCATATGTCTGTGAAAAAAAATCTTTTATTTATAATGTCCCTTACTCTTTTTATTTCAAACATTATTTATATACCTCGTGCCACTGCAAAAGCCGCATTATCAATAGACTCAAAGACTGCCGTTCTTATCGAGAACAACAGCGGCAGAATCCTATACGAAAAAAACAAGGATAAGGA
>OJRV01004225.1_pt1 | contig 10892 bp, 3 predicted proteins | sample 1599241 | NCBI WGS metagenome assembly OJRV01 (sample SAMN04168656, study PRJEB22393) | human gut metagenome | biome: human gut microbiome; feature: stool | host: Homo sapiens | collected 2014-03-17 | reverse complement strand
AGCGACACGAGGATTTTCAGTCCTCTGCTCTACCAACTGAGCTATCTGGGCATTTCATAAGCATCAAGTTTTCTTTCTCAATGCCAACAAAGAGCATTTTACAATATAATCAAGAAAATGTCAAGTATATTTTTTCTTTTTTTTACTTAAGTTGTCGATATATGGTTGCAGTTCAAGTTCAGCACTCTTGAAATTATCATCATGTAATATGTTTTTTATACGTTCCAAAGGAAGCCTCGCCCCTTTAGTGGCGATTTTGCAATGTGGCTTGAGATTATTTTAATTATTCAGCCACTTCATCCAGATGTGGATCTGGGATGTCATCACCGCCAACATAAGTTCCACACACTATTGTACGATCAAAACTGTTTGGAACGCAGGTAGAAAACGCAATCACGTGTCCATCCTCCCTCAGCTTTACATCTCCCTGCATACTGTTTCGCAACTTTAATTCACTTTGCCATTTGGCAAAATCCTCTCCCCATCCGTCAAAAGATCTCTGAAAAACATCTGCTGCGCGATGGCACTGGAAAATGGAGAAAATCTGATAACGGTAGTTACCTTCCGGAGTCAGAATCCAGAAATATGGTTCTTCATCGTATAAGGTTTGATCTTTAAGCCTAGCCAGATCTGACAACATCGAACCATCACGAACATTATGACCATAGATAATAGAGTATGGTGATGAAAAATCATCTGCCATACGGTAGTCCATAAAAATGCATCCTGCTTTTGAGGTATCACTCGATAGGTCGTAAGTTCGATGCACATAATATTCATTGTCATCAGCCTGCAAAACAGGATAAGATATCTGCGGCAGTCCTGTAAAATACACCCAACCAATGATATCCTCATTAATCTTCTTTAACTCATCCCAGTCAACAGAAATAGGAGCACTTTTTGAAATGCGCTTTCTTTTTTTTCGATACTTTTTCCCCCCATTCTCCAAATATTCCTCAGTTGTTTTCAAATAATCTTTTGTTGTTTCTTCTGCTTCGTTTTCTTTTTCTTCCGATTTTATAACCTCATCGCGAAGATCAGAATATAAGTCACGATCTTTTGAGTAATCTGCATAGTAGCGATACAGCTTCCATCCAGCCCCCGCTACCACACAAAGCAAAACAAATAAAAGCACAAGAAGCAACACGGTGCTGATTCTGATTTTCTTTTTTTTCATAAATGTATCCAAAGCTCCTTTCTCGCAGATTCAACATTTCCACGTTTAAACTAACAATATTCGCCATTACTAGCCCGGTGCAATTATAATAACAGCTGCCAATATTTTTTTATAATCCTCACTTTACACATTCACTATTTAATTACAGCCCCGGTTTTGGGCCGGGGTTGCCTGTGTTTTGTCTCGTGGATATATTTTTTTCAGGCTTTATGCCTGTTTTCTCTTTCTTCTCACCAGTACCGCTGCTACTGCTACTGCGGCTGCGAGTGCTGCCAGCAGGCCCAGTACATACAGCATCGGGCTTGAATCATCTCCTGTTACTACTGGCGGAATCACTGGCTGTACCGGTACGCTTACCGTCTGATCCTCATCATTAAGATCACTGTGATCAACGATCGGGTTACCCTGTGTGTCATACATTGTCTCAAAGACTACCAGTGTCTTTCCCTGCAGCTTTGTGGTATCAAATGTGAAGGTTACTTCTGCACTTCCATCTGATGCCTCAGCTGTAAAGGTAGTTTCTGCGGTTACACCAATCGGCTGGCCGCTTGCCTTATCCATAATGGTTCCCTTTAATACGTAGGTCTTTCCTGTGGTCAGACCCTTGTATGTTACGGTATCCACTAAGGTTACATTTGTTCCCAGCACCATGTTCTTTAAACCGTCGGTACCATTTGCAGCTGTTGTGTGAATCTCCGGATAAGAGATTGTCTGATCCTCATCTGTCAAATCTTCATGGGTTCCAATGGAGATTCCCTCATAAATGACATCCTCGAAAGCAACGATCTTCTTTCCTGCCAGTGCAGAAGAATCAAATGTGAACTCAAGAATGATGCTTCCGTCTACTTCTTCGGCAACGAAGGTCTTTTCTGCCGTTACTTCCTTTCCGTCAACTGTTAACGGCTCGCCTGTTTCCTTAACCATAAGTTTGCCGCTTACGGTATACTCCTTGCCAGGAATCAGGTTCGTGTAGAATACTTCATCCAGTACTGTAGTTTCCTTTGCAACAACACCGTCATGATCGCCGGTTACTTTATCTGTTGCGGTTGTATGAATCTCCGGGATATGGACGGTCTGGCCCTCATCGGTGATGTCGGCATGTACCGCTACTTCCTTTTCCTCTGTATATAGAGTCTCGAAAGCAACCAGTGACTTTCCTGCTAATGCGGAAGAATCAAAGGTAAAGGTAATGTCGATGCTTCCCTCTTCGGTTTCTGCGATAAAGGTTTCACATGCGATAATATCATTGCCCTCGGCATCTGTGATTACTTCTCCGTTAACCTTATCAACAAGCTTTCCGGTCATTACATACTCGCGGCCAACCTCTAAGCCCTTGTATTCTACTGTATCAATGATAACAGCATCTTCCTTCGCCTTTTCGATGTGGTCCTCAGTATCCTCTCCGATTGCCGTTGTCTTGATTTTTGGAACATAAACTGTCTGATCCTTGTCCTCAATGTCAGCATGAACTGCGATCTCGATACCCTTATACTCTAAGGTTTCGAATGCTACTACAGTCTTTGGAGCAACAAGTGAAGAATCGAATGTAAAGATAACATCAACGCTTCCCTCGGACTTCTCAGGTGTAAATGTAGTCTCGGCAGTGATCGGCTTATCGTCGATAAGTACCTCTTCACCTGTCTCCTTGTTCATAAACACTCCCTTAACGGTGTACTCCTTGCCGGGTAACAGATGACTGTAATGTACGGTATCAATGATGGTTGCAGTCTCTTCGGACTTCGTATGGTTAATCTCAGTCTTCTGATCGGCTGCCGTGGTGTGGATCTCTGGAATATAAACCGTCTGGCCCTCATCGGTAAGATCGTGATGTCTTCCGACCTCTTTGCCTTCCGTGTAAAGAGTTTCGAATACAACGGTTGTTGTACCTGCAAGCTTAGAAGCATCCAGTGTGTAGGTTAATGTGATTGTCATGTCTGCCTTATCAGCAACAAAGGTTTCCTCGGATACGATCTGTTCTTCATCAACAAGAAGCTCTTTTCCAGTCGTCTTGTCCATCAGAACACCCTTAACAGTATACTCGTTACCAACCTTCAATCCTGTCAGTGCAACTTCATCAGTAATTGTTACCTCTTTGTTTGCACCAGTTACATGATCCTCAGTGTCAGTTGCAGTTGCTGTGGTATGAACATCCGGGATATAGACGGTCTGGTTCTCATCCTCAATGTCCGCATGAACAGCGACTTCGATTCCCTTGTACTCCATAGACTCAAATGCGACTACTGTAGTTTCTGCGATTGCTGATGCGTCAAACTCGAATACAACTTCTACACTTCCTTCTGCCTTTTCAGCTACGAAAGTGGTGCCTGCAGTTACCTTCTTACCATCAATCAGGACTGGTTCTCCGATCTTCTTATTCATGAGTGTTCCGGTTACGGTATACTCTTTTCCCGGTAACAGGGAAGAATAGAAAACTGTATCAATGATCTTTGCCTTTGGCAGTGCCTCAATGTGATCAATTTTTGTAATGCCATCCTTTGCATTGGTACGAATCTTTGGAAGGTATACCGTCTGTGCCTCATCCCCGATCTCTGCATGGATACCGACTTCCTTACCTTCAGTGTACAGAGTTTCGAATACAACAATCATGGTATCCTCTAATGCAGATCCGTCAAACTTAAAGGTAACATCAACTGTTCCCTTCTGTGCCTTTACTGTAAATGTACTCTCTGCGGTTACTTCCTTACCATTTACGGTGATGACCTTTCCTGTTGCCTTATTCATAAGAACACCCTTTACGGTGTACTCTCTGTCAACTTCAAGTCCTTCATAGGAAACAGTATCAACAATGGTTACATCCTTCTTTGCCTCTGTTACATGATCCTTTGTATCATCTGCGATTGCAGTGGTATATACCTTCGGAATGTAAACTGTCTGATCCTTGTCGGTGATCTCGGCATGAACTGCAATCTGGATCTTCTTATATGTAAGGGTTTCAAATGCAACAACGGTCTTTGGTGCTACAACACTTGCATCGAATGTAAAGACTACATCAACACTTCCTTCAGACTTCTCAGGAGTGAATGTAGTGCTTGCGGTAATCTCTTTGCCGTCAGCCAGAACAGCCTTTCCTGTTTCCTTATTCATCAATGTTCCGCTTACTGTATACTCTCTACCCGGAAGCAGGTTTGTATAGGAAACTGTATCAACAATGGTGGCTGTCTTATTTGCCTCGGTGTGGTTAATCTTTGTTGTCTGATCCTTTGCAGTCGTGTGAATCTTTGGAATATATACTGTCTGCTCGTCATCCTCAAGGTCAGCATGTGCTGCAAGAAGTGCACCGTCAGAATAAAGATTTTCAAATACAACTGTGGTAGTTCCTGCAAGCTGTGAAGCATTCAACTCATAGGTCAGTGGAACGATCATTTCATGTGCATCGGCTGTGAATGTTCTTCTTGCAATAATGGTATTTCCATCAATCACAATCGGTTTTCCAGTCGTTGCATTCATCAAAATTCCGCTCAGTGTATACTCAGTACCAAGCTTCAATGCCTTTAGTGCTACGTTATCGGTGATGGTCACTTTCTCATTTGCACCAACGACATGATCCTCGGTATCATTACTTGTTGCTGTGGTATGTACAGATGGAAAATATTCAGTCTGCTTCTCATCTTTCAGATCAGCATGGACAGCTACTTCCTTGCCATCTGTGTACATATGCTCAAATGCTACAGTGGTCTTTCCTGCCAGAGAAACACCTGAGAACTTGAATGTAATCTCAATCGTTCCATTTGGCTTCTCAGCAGTAAATTCATTCGATGCAGTAATCTCTTTTCCTGCATCATCCAAAAGTGCTTTTCCAGTTTCCTTATCAACAAGTGTTCCCGTTACAGAATACTTACGACCAACTTCCAGTCCATTATAACGAACTGTATCAATAAGTGTAATCTCCTCATCGGCTGCTGCATTATGGCTGCCATTTTCAGAGTCGATAATGGTTGTCTTGATACTCGGAACATAGATCGTCTGATCGGTGTCTGAAATATCGGTATGAGATGCAACTGTATCACCATCTAATTCCAGATACTCATAGAATACGAGTTTTCTTCCACCAATTTCAGATGCGTCAAAATTAAAGGTAACATCAACTGATCCATTTGGTGTTGTTGGAGTAAACTCGGTACTTGCAGTGATGGTTCTTCCGTTTGCCATCAGAGCGTTTCCTGCTGAAGTCATCAGCACACCCTTCATGGTATACTTCTTACCCGGCAGTAAGTTTTCATAAGTTACAGTATCAACAACAGTTGCATTGCTGTCTGCTTTTACCTGATTCAATCTGGTATTTGCATCGAGTGCTTTTGTGCGGATCTTTGGCACATAGACAGTCTGTCCTTCATCGGAAAGATCTGCATGAACAGCATATCTTCTGCCCTTGTAACATACTTCCTCAAAAGCGACAATCTTCTTACCTGCTAAAGATACACCTGCAAAATTGAATGTAATGTCAACACTACCATCTTTTGCCGGGGCAACAAATTCTTTTAATGCGGTAATCTCGTTGCCATCATCGTCCAGAACAGCTTTGCCAGTGTCAGCATCCATCAAAGTTCCGGTGATTGTATAGGTTTCTCCAACTTTCAAGCCAGAATAGGTTACAGTATCAATAATACTTACGGAATCCGTTGCATTTGCTACATGATCCTCGGTCTTTGAATCTCGTGCAGTTGTCTGGATACTAGGGAATGTAACGGTCTGATTTTCATCGTCCTTATCCTTATGCTCTGCGCAAAATTCACCATTTAAGGAAAGCTCTTCAAATGCAACTACTGACTTTCCAACAAGAGCAGATGCATCAAATGTGAATGTAACATCCTGTGTGCCACTTGTTTCGGTTGGCTTAAAGTCAACCGTTTCTGTCATCAGTTCTGTCAGTGTATCTCCATCCTTCACATACAAGGTTCCTGTCAGCGTATATGTCTTGTCCATATCCAGATTTTTGTATGCTACATGGTCAGTCAATGTCACTGTACTCGTTGCTTCGGTAAAATGTTCTCCATTTACATCAACCAGTGTTGTCTTAATTCCCATCGGAACGTTGTTGACTGTTCCAAGATCAAGAACTTTTCCGTCAGTGTCGATTGTGAAGGTGTTGGTATACATCTTCATGCTTCTGGTTGCTTCGGTCTTTAACTCGGTGATGGTATAAGTGCCATATACAAATGCTCCATAAGAATCATTTGCAGCTGTCATGGTTCCTTCGCTGCCCATGCCAAACCAAAGTCCTGCATCCTTTGCCAGAGAATCAATTACGCTCTGCGGAACAACGTCCTTTTCTCCATACTTTGAAAGAACATCATCGTTTGCATTGGTATTTGTGGTCTTTCCAGTTGCGGAAGTGAAGTTTCCATTCGCATCAGTTAAGATGTAATGTGTTTCACCAGTTGCGTTGTTGGTAATACAAAACGGAATGTAAGCAAGTGCTTCACCTGTGTCAGAATTTTTCTTCACGAAGGACAGATCACCACGAACAACACGGTCTGTAAAGGTAACTGCATTCATGTTTGTTTCGTACTGAATAAATGCGCCACCCTGATACTCAACAACATTGAAATAATGGATTTGACCATCATTCGTGTAATAATTGTTTGCCGATTTTTCTCTAACAGCATAATGACCAATCGGATACTGAGTAGTCATGGTCACATTTCCCTCAGCATCTGAGGTTACTGTCTCGATTGTCTCACCCTTTTTATAAGTGGTATTTCCAATGATAACAGAATCGTCTAAACAATAAACCTCAAAGGTGATACCGTCAAAGTTCGTTCCACCCATAGCAGCTTTCTTATTAAGCTCAAGATCATGCTTTTCCATCTTTGGAGTGCCGTTGATCTGACGCTCGGCATATGTTAAGGTTACGGCAGTCTCGTCATCCAGAGAAGTTGAAAGAGCATTGCCGCTCTTTAAATATACTGCAGAGTTCTCATCAACAAACTGGAATAAATATACGTTATTAGTTCCAGAAATCGTTGCACCAGTTTTTGCACTGCTTACGACAGCTCCATCTTTTGTAAAGCCTGCCGGTGCTTTTGTTTCTTCAACAGTAATGGTTCCAAGTGGAATAACGTAAGTTCCAGTATGGTTTTTTCCAAAAACTGCACCTGCACTATTACTATTAGGAACAATATGCGCATCATCTAGCATTGCTCTGTAATTTCCATTTGCAGCTTTCAATGTCTGGATAACCCATACAGTTGGCTTTACCTCTGGATCAGTTTCTTCTTTAATTTCTACTAAACTAGTATACTGCTTTGGATAATAAGTAATAGTATATTCAGCACCAGACAAGTCAGCTGTAGTCGTTCCATCGCTATTGATTTTATTTATCTGAATGCCCAACGGGTCGTTTAATGGAACGTCAGTTGTCTCACACATGACAGGAGCATCGGCTGTTGTTCCTGCTGTTACATTTACCGTGTAAACAGTACCGTTTGTCTGATAGCCTGATCCCGGAGCTGCATCTGCTTCCCTTACATAGTAAGTGCCTTCTGGCAGCTCATATGGCTGGCTGTATCCATTGGCATCAAGAGTAAGAACAACAAGGTTGTTAACACAAGCCGCATCTGTAAAGATTCCATAACGAATGTCTTCAAACTTATAGCAGCTGTTTTTGTCTGTCATCTCAGGATTTGCAGATGACTTATGAATCTTTAAATATCCATTCTTTGGTGCTGACGGATATACGATACTAATTGTTGCGAATGCGCACTGATAGTTCTGAGGATGCACGACACCTCCAACCTGCAGCATTGATGTTACGACCTTAAAGGTTGCATACATGTTGCCGTCTCTGCCGTCATGCACATCGGTACACTGGAGTGCCACATTTGGATGGTAATGTCCAAAGCCTTCGTCTATTGCATAATCCTTTTGGGTACGTCCTGTAAAAGTACTAATCGCATCTACGATATCCTGTGGTGTGCTTGCTGATTCATTACCCCATGCGTGCATACAGGAAAGAAGGACATTAGTTCCCTCCAGATTTAAAACCTTTCCATCGGTACCGCTTACCGAACCAAGTCCGTCAGTTCTGTAGCCAAAGATTTTATTTCCACCAAGGTTAACGGAACTGCCATTGTATGATGCTCGTTTACTGATATTTGCCGCAGTCATCTGCACCATATAGCCTGGGTCTGCCGAATTGGTATTTAACTGTGTTTTAAACCAAGAGCTGATCTGTGGTTCTACACCAAGTCCGTTATATAAGCAGAAAGACTGTGCATCATGTGTCGGAACTTCGGTTGCACCAATATGCATACCTCCCCGACCATCATATGCGGCTGTAACACCTGTAATAGTCAGTGCAGTATTGGCGTAAATGAACTTGTCTCCTACCGCAAGATTTTTCGGTACACTTCCCTGATCAAGCTTTAAATAAGCACCATTATACATCTCTGCTGCAAGATTGATATTCTCATCACCTGACGCTGATCCGATCAATTCCGCAGTGGTTACTTCGGCTGCCATTGAGTACTTTGATGCGGCATTATATCCGATAAGTACATCCAGACTTCCTACTGCATTTGCATCACCCACAACAAACTGCAGAACCTTTCCGTCATTCATGCTTCCCACACTGTCCGGAAGACTTGCTCCGCGGTTGATGGATGCAGATACAAGATAATTGTCAACAGAATCTTCGTAATCATCGTTGAAAACTCTTACTGTTGCAATTCCTGCCAAAAGATTTAATTTTGCCGGAAGGAATCTTTCAGTCATATCAGGATAAACTATGTCTGCTGCGATGGTAATCTCACCATTTGGTGTGAATCCGTAAAGAACTTGAATACGAAGGCCAAAGGAAATGCCATACAGCGTTCCCATATCGGACACATACTGTTCTGTAAAGCAGTACTGGTAACGGCTGCTCGGAATACGGTATACACCATTTCCAAGATATTCAATATCCGTAAATGCCTGTGCTTCAACGCCGCCATTATAGAAGCTTGTTGCCGGCTGATAGTCAGCAGACTCAACACCATTTAATGTCGGAACAGTGGAAACAACGTAGTAATTTCCATCAGATCCACGATATACTGGTACGGTTTCCTTAAACATCTCTGGATTTAAGCTCAGGATGTAATCATTTGAGTACCAGTCTGCATTAGAATCAAGCAGACCGTCAATGGTAGTCACACCTGCCTGAACCTTAGACTGATCAACATATGTGTTATAAAACTGCATTGTCTGCTCTGTTCTCTGCAATGATACACCTGTCAAGCTTTCTGCAAACGCGTCATAGCTTTCATAATTCCATGTACGGCCAGCAGTAAACTCTTCCTCGTCAATTACATCTGCGAAATCTTTCTCATCCATCTCTGCCATCATTTCTCTGATGGAAAGATATCTTCTGTACTGCTCAAATGTCATGGACTCTACAAAGTCAGTCAGTTCTTCCTCGGACAGCTTGTTGATATACTTTGCAACATCCAAATCACTAGCTGCATCATAGTCAAATCCGAAGCTTTCTAAAAGCTGATCCTCTTGTGCGCCATACTGTGCCATCCATACAAGCTGATAGTCATACTCTCCAAGACTGCTGATGAATTCATAGAATGCATCACTCTCATCTCCACCAATTGCTTCGATGTAAGAAATGATATCTTCCCTTGTTGCGACAGACAGGTCGATTGTCGGTTCTTCGCTTGAAGTCTCTTCAACCATCTCTGTTTCAGTCACTTCTTCTGTTTCATTTTCAAATTCAGCTGTTGTCTTGTTTTCCTGTGTTTCATCTGGTCCACGTGTTTCATTTGCAGATGTTTCTTCTGCACCCTCTCCAGAGGTCTGGACTTCTTCTGTACAAACTTCTTCTGTCGTTTCAGGCATCGACTGCATTTCCAATGCTGACGTCTGTGCTTCGTTTTCTGCCGTCTCTGATGTGGTCTGTTCCTGCGTCTTGCTTACTGACGTTTCTGATACAGTCTGCACCTGTGTCTCTGCAGTTGTTTCCTCAAGCATGCTTTCGACTGCAGCGGACGATGTCTCCGGCTCTGACGCCATGGTGTTTACCGGTGTCAGCGTTGTAGATACACTCATAAGTACTGCCATCAGTGTAGAAGTCAATCTCTTTCCTTTTTTATTTTTTAAATTCATCGTCATGCCTTTCTTATGGGAAATCCTGTCAGAAAATCCGACAGGATCTGCTTGTTGCTTATTGCCTGCCTTTAAAACAGGCGGTCCTCTTAGACGATCCATAACTGTTTTCCTTTCTGTTTCTTACACGAAAAAAGGTCATGGCATCTCTGCCACAACCTTTCCACAGTATTCTGTGTTTTCTCGCATGTCCAAACTGAACACAATGTAAAAAGAGCACGAAAAAAGCACCAACAATAAATCCTGTTATTTTCAGAAGTTATGCAGATGCTTTTTCTTATGTATTGTTACTTATTTATTAATATCCAAAATCCTCTTGCATCGGATTTCTTACTTTTTGACTCTGGTATCTTGATATATTACTTTCATTTTGCTGCTCCGCAGCCAGAGCAGGTATAACCAGTAATTACTGTCTCATCCCATGCTGCCTGATCCACCGCCTGTTCGTTGTGACCTGTTGCATCATGATGGACGATTGCTGTCTCTGCCTCGTGATGAACTGTTTGATATGTTGCCTCGTGATGAACTGTCTGGTAAACAGCATCATGGTGAGTTGTTCCAACCTGCATCCATTCATCATGCCAGCTTGACCAACATCCAGCTTCCA
>OJRV01004206.1_pt1 | contig 10931 bp, 8 predicted proteins | sample 1599241 | NCBI WGS metagenome assembly OJRV01 (sample SAMN04168656, study PRJEB22393) | human gut metagenome | biome: human gut microbiome; feature: stool | host: Homo sapiens | collected 2014-03-17 | reverse complement strand
CGAGTTTGAGCGTATTGCCTTTGTAGAGCGAATATTTGTTCTGCTCCATGACGGCCCATGCGGCGTCGGCGGCCAGTTGGAGGAAATAGTCGGCCGAGATGGTCACCCCGTCGATCGTCTCGTCGGCGATGCCGTGGTATTTGCGGAAGGTGCCTTCGTAGAGCGCGGCGCGGGCCTTCATGGCGCGGGCGGCGTTTTTGCTCAGGCGGTAGAGCGCGTCGCTCGGCCAGTTGTCGGGCAGGTCCGTGATGGCGCGGTCGAGGTCCTCCATGACCTTCTTCATCACGAATCCGCGGCTGTCGCGCGGCCGTTTGAGCGAAGCCCAGTCGTTCGACGGAATCACGAAGTCGTAATAGGGGATGTCGCCGTATTTGCGCACCTTTTCGAAGTAGAACAGCGCGCGGAAGAAATAGGCGACGCCGTCGTAGCGCTGGCGGACAGTCTCGTCAGAGCAGTTGCCCGAACGTTCGAGGTAGTAATTGATGTAACGCAGGTAGGCCCATGCGCTTGTGCCCCAGTTTTCGGTGGCCGGGGAGCGCGTGCCCTGCTGTACGGAGCTGAGGTTCTTGGCGATCTGGATGTCGGAGACCTGAATGCCATCGGTGTCGGGACCTGCGAAGAGACTGTAGAAGCGGTTGGTCCAAAGCTCCAGCTCCGCTTCGCTCGAAAAGAACGTATTGGGCGAAAGGTTCGTTTCCGGCTCCTTGGTCAGGAAGTCGTCGCAGCCCGACAGTGCCAGACTCATCGAAACGAATATCAATATTTTGCTGATAGTTTTCATGGTTGATCGAAATAATGCTTTCCGGTTAGTTTAGAAGGTGATGTCCACGCCTACGGAGAAGGTCCGCGAATAGGGATACAGACAGTCGTTGGTGGCGCTGGTCGTGGCTACTTCGGGATCGACCGTCTTGCTGTAGCGCTTCAGGGGCGACCAGTAGGCGAGGTTCTCGCCCGATACGTATACGCGGACCTTTTCGAGGATGCGCTTGTTGATCGGGATGGTATAACCCAGCGTGATGTTCTTCAGGCGGATGTACGAGGCGTCCTGCAGGTAGCGGTCGGTTTTGACGTTCATCGAACCTGCGCTCGAAGTCTGGTAGCTGCGCCGGCGGGGGAAGTAGGTGTTGCGGTTGTCCTCGCTCCACGCCAGCCGTTCGAAGTCCTTGGCGATGAACGTGGTGGTCGGGAAGCTGTAGGGACCCCAGAAATAGTAGCAGTTGGCGCTGGGCATCCAGTCGATCTTGCCGACGCCTTGGAAGAAGACCGCGAAGTCGAAGCCGTTCCAGTTCAGGTCGCCGCGGATCGAGTAGGTGTAACGCGGCAGGCTGTTGCCGATGACGCGCATGTCGCCCGGATTCTTGACCGTACCGTCGCCGTTGTTGATGATGTTGTTGCCGTCGAGGTCGCGGAAACGGACGTCGCCCGCCATGAGGTGCGCCGCCGAAGCGTCGGAGCTGGTGTAGACGCGGTTGTTGACCGCCTTGTCGTTGATCTGCGCCTGATAGCGTGCCGCCTCCTCGTCGGTCTTGAACAGTCCGTCGGTGCGGTAGCCCCAGAGTTCGCCGAGCGTCTCGCCCACGTAATGGTCGGTGAGCAGCATGTCGTCGTTCTTATACTTGGTGATCTTGGACTTGTAGTCGCCCAGCGATGCCGAAATGCCGTAGGAGAAGGGTTTGCCGGCCACCATGTGGCGGTCGCGCCAGCTGACGGTGATTTCGTAGCCCTTGGTGCGCAGGTCGGCGCAGTTCTCCTTGGGCGAGGGCGCTCCGAAGACGTCGGGCAGCGTGAGCGACGTGGTGAGCATGTCCTTGGTGTCGCGGATGTAGAGGTCGGCCGTGACGTTGAGGCGGTTTTTGAGGAAGCCCAGATCGAAACCGAGGTTGTAGGTTACGACCGTCTCCCACGTAAGTCCGTCGCTGATGGGGTTCGACGCCGAGGCGTAATTGGCCTTTTCCGTGCCGTTGAAGGTGTAGCCCAGCTGGCCGGTCGAGATCGTTTCGATGTAGTAGTAGTTCGACACCTGCTGGTTGCCGAGCGAGCCGTACGAGAAGCGCACCTTGGCGTTGTCCCACCAGTTGCGCATCGGCTCCCAGAATTTCTCCTCCGAGATGCGCCATCCGGCCGATGCCGAGGGGAAGAAGCCCCAGCGGTCGTTGGCGGCGAAGCGCGACGAACCGTCGTAGCGTGCCGATACTTCGAAAAGGTACTTGCCGGCGTAGTCGTAGTTCGCACGGGCGAAATAACCCAGCGTCCGGTAGGCCGTATTCGACTCGACGCAGCGTTCGATCTCGCCCTGCGCCATGTTGATGAAGCTCAGCTTCTCGCTCAGCGACCCTTTCTGGCGGACGCTCAGTTTCGACGAGCGGAAGTCCTCGAAGTTGCCGCCGGCTACGGCCGAGAAGTTGTGCTTGCCCCACGAGTGGCCGTAATCGAGGTAGGCGTTGACCACATGGCCGTTATAGTAGTAGCGGTCCTCCTGATAGAAGTCGTAGATCGAACCGTTGGTGAAATCGACCACGGCGGTCTGCGTCGCGTTCCATGTGTTGGCCGTCGGATAGGAGCGGTAGGCTCCGAGGTTGTCGCGGCGGCGGTAGGTGTAGTCGGCGTTGAGTTTCAGATCCTTGTTGCGCGTGAGGTCGAACGTCACCCGGTTGGTGATGATGTAGTAGTTGTTCTTGCGCGAGTTCTTGTTGCGTCCGTCGGCGAATACGCCGCCGCGTCCGCTGGCGATCGGCGAGTTGGCGAACTGGATGCCGTTGGAATAAACGAACGTGGTGCCGTCGGGGTTGACCGGAACGAACGTCGGGCTGATGTTGTTGGCCACGTTGAAGAGGATGCCGTTGGAGTTGAGCTCTTCGGAACCGTCCTGCTCCCAGTAACCGCCGTATTTGTAGTCGGTCACCTCCATGCTGATGTTGTTCGAGTAGTGCATCCACGGCGTTACTTCGGCGGCGATCTTCGTGCGGAACGAGTAGCCGTTGTAGATATCCTCGGCGCCATGGTTGAACAGGCCTTCACGGTAGAGGTAGCGGCCGCTGACGTAGTAGTTGATCTTGTCGTTGCCGCCCGTGAGCGAAATGTTGTGCTCGGTTTCGGGACGGCTGCGCTTGAACATGTAGTCGTACCAGTCGAAGTTGCCCAGATAGCGGTATTTGCCGTTGCTGTCGGTGATGACCCACGGGCGGTCGGGATGCTCGGTCTTGTCGTTGCGGCGGTCGTAGAGCATCTGCATCTCCTCGTCCGTGTAGTTCCAGCCCACATAGCCTTTCGATGGGTAGCAGAATTCGTTGGTGAGTTTCACGTAGTCGTATCCCGACGTGATGAAGTCGGTCGAGGTGGTGTTCCACGACACGCCGTAGCGGCCGTTGTAATTGACTTTCAGCGTGCCGGCCTTACCGCTCTTGGTGGTGATGAGCACCACGCCGGCCGAAGCCTTGGCGCCGTAGATCGAGCAGGCCGAAGCGTCCTTGAGCACCGATACCGATTCGATGTCGTTGGGGTTGACCTGCGCCAGCGACGCTTCGATGCCGTCGACGAGCACCAGCGGGCTGCCACTGTTGAGCGATACTGCGCCGCGGATCTTGACGTCGTAGTTCTTGCCTTCGATCGAGCCGCTGCCGAGCGTCAGCAGCAGCGACGGATCGGCGCCCTGCAGGGCTGCGGCCGTATTGGTCACGGGACGGTTGTTGAGGTCCTTGCCGCTGATGGTGCCCACGGCGCCCGTGACGTTCACGCGCTTCTGCTGGCCGTAGCCGACCACGACCACCTCGTCGATGGCCGCCGAGCTTTCCACGAGGGTAATGTCGATGGCGGCGTAGGAGTTGACTTCGACCGTCCGGGGCTGGTAGCCGATGAACGAGATGACGAGCTTCGCCGGAAGCTTGACGTTCTCCAGCGAGAAGTCGCCGTTGCTCATCGTGGTGGTGCCGTTGTTGGTGCCGTCCACGATGATCGTGGCACCCGGAACGGGCAGCCCCAGATTGTCTTTCACCACGCCTTTGAGCTGGTTCTTATCCGCGGCGAGGCTCTTCGGAGCTGCCTTGGTTACGGAGATGCTTTTGCCCGTAATCGTGTAGGTGATGTCCTGATCGGCGAAGATCTGGGCCAGAACCTCGTCGATCGACGCGTTCTGCGCCGAGATGCTGACGCGGCGCTGCATGTCGACGCCGGCCGATTTGATGGCCACGGAGTAGTTCTCCCGCTGATTGAGGGCTTCGATGGCCTCCTTGACCGTTACATTCGTGAGTTTGAGGTCGATCGCCTGCGCCAGAGCCGGGCTGGGAAGCGCCAGCAGGCAGAGTGCGAACAAACCCACGATCGCACGCGCATGGAAAAGTGCGGTTCGATTGTAAAGTTTTTTCATAGGTTGAAGTTTTAATGTTGTAGTTTTTTGTTGCTGTTTCGCGGTTATTTCTTTCGGGATATGTAGATCACGTCGTTGCGTTCGCGGATGGACATCGATTTGTCGGTGTTGAGCGTGCCGAGGATCTTGAGCAGCGACTCGTTGTTGGTGAAGAAGGCGTAGAAGCGCACGCCGGCCAGTTCGGGATCGGTGATGATGATTTTCTGGTCGAAGCAGCGGGCCAGCTGTGCGGTGATGCCGTCGAGCGACTCGTTGAAGAAGTAGAAGCCGCCGCCCGTGGCGCGCGATTTATAGTTTTCGCTCTGGAAAGAGGTCATTTCCAGCGCTCCCGTCAGGCGGTCGTACTGCGCGACGTCGTTGCGGACCATGACGACCTCGTCGTCGCATTTGTCGCTGTTCACGTCGAAACGCACGCTGCCCTCGACCAGCGCCACTTCGACCAGCTGGTCGCTGTTGTAGGCCCGCATGTTGAATTTGGTGCCGAGGACTTCGACCTCGACGTCGCCGGCCGAGATGACGAAGGGATGCCGCTTGTCGTGCATGACTTCGGCGTAGACCTCGCCGTCCACGAAGATTTTGCGCTGGCGGCCGTTGAAGTGGGTCGGATAGGTTACGCGGGTGCCCGAATTGAGCCACAGGAGCGTTCCGTCGGCAAGGCGCAGCTCGCTGCGCTGGCCCGCCGGCACGAGCACCTCCTCCCATTCGGGAGTGTGCGCGGTCTTGGTGTAGAGGAGCGAGACGGCGATCAGCAGCGGGACGATCAGCACGGCGGCGATCCGCTGCGTCCACCGGACGACGGTCGTCAGACGGCGCGGTGCGGTGCGCGCCGGAACGGAATGGCCGATGCGGCGGCAGAACTCTTCGAACGCAGCCTGCGCCAGCGCGGGGTTTTCGCTCCGCACCTCGTCGAGCAGGGCGCCGAGCAGCCGGTCGGCTTCGGACGAATTGCCGTTGTCGGCGAACCATTGCTGGATGCGGACCTCCTCGCCGTCGTTGCAGCGGCCGTAGAAGTAGTCCCGGACTTTATCTAATGTCGGTTTGTTCATCTCTTCATGCGTTTTATCGGCAGCCCGATGCTGCCGGTTACTACATAAAGAACAAACGAAAGCCCCGCACTACGTAACGGGGCCGGAAGATTTATCGGGGAAATTTCAGGGCAGGATGTCCAGAAAGACGATGATGGCCGGAATGATGTTGAGGTATTTGCGCAGCTCCTTCAGCGCCAGCTCAAGATGCTTGTCCACGGTGCGTACCGACAGGTTCAGTTGTTCGGCGATCTCCCTGCTCGGCATGTGCTCGAAACGCGACATGCGGAAAATCTGCTGCCGCTGCGGGGGCATCTTTCCGACGATGGTCTCGACCTGCTCGGCAGTCTCCGCCAGATCGAGCTTCTCCTCGATCTCGTTCCGCGAAGGCAGGTTTCCCCCCCCCTTGCTTTCGGTCTGCGCGATAGCCTCCTTTAGGGTCGTGAACGTGCGGCTCTTGGTGCGGAAGTAGTTGTATATCTCGTGTTTGGCCAGCACGAAAAGGTAGTTGCGGATGGATTTGGCCGCATCCAGCTTTTCGCGGTTCAGCCAAACTTTCATGAAGATATTCTGCGCGATGTCCTCCGCAACGGCGGTCTCTTTGGTCATGCCCTTGATGAAGGCGAAGAACGTCGGGTAGTATTTGTGGAACAGCACCTCGTAACCCGCGATGTCGCCGCGGATGAGCTGCCTGAGCAGGTCCTGCTCTTGCGGATCGCAATTGACGAAGGTGTTATAAACGGATTCTTTCATTATCGGGACTACGTTCCGGAAACAGCATGCCTTTCCCTGCAGCACTCGGATCTGCTCTGAAAAAAGAGGGTGGGTGCGGAAGATGCTATGACGAAGATAAGCATAATCTTTCGAAAAACAAGCGGCAATCCGGGGAATTAACACCCCGGTCGCCGAATTTTAACGGGGCTGCAACAATTCCCCGAAGATACCTATTTTTATATATAAAGGGCCGCGGGAGTGCGCAGTGCGGGGCGGTTTATCGGGCGGTCTCTTGGTCGAAGACCGCATCGAAGGCCGCGCGCAGACGGGCTTCGTCGCGGATCAGCGCCCGCAGCTCCTCCTGTTTGCGGGCGTTGTCCGATTCGGGAATCCAGAGCCGGAGGTAACCGCCTTCGGCGTACTTTTTCCGCAGGTGCGCAAGACAGCGTTCGAAGTGTCCCTCGCGGTCGAGTGCGGGGCAGTGGGACAGACCGTACTGCACCGTACGGCGGAGCACGGTCGCGGGGTCGATGCAGCGGTCGGCCTCGGCGACGATGCGTCCGTAGATCGTGCGGGGTGCATGGTCGGACGAGGCCCGGTGGTCCTCGACGGCGTCGCGCATGACGGCCAGCTGCTCTGCGGTGAACCAGCGCCGCAGCTCCGTGTCGGCGAGCAGGATTTCGCCCGAATGGATGTGGTGCAACTCCCGGCCGCGGGCCAGCCCCGTGTCGTGATAGGCGGCGACGGCGTAGATCATGTCCGCATCGACGTCGTAATGCCGCGCCAGATCGAGACTCTGGGCGATGACCGTGCGGACGTGGTCCGTGCCGTGCGCCGCGTCGAAGGATTCGTAACGGGGGATGATCTCCGTTTCGATATAGATTCTCAGCTCTTCGGATGGTTGCATGGTGCAAAAATAAGCATTTGGCGGGAAGTGCGGCATCGGAAAGATATTAAAAATTTTTAGTTTTGTTCGGGCTTTTCACTATCTTTGCACCGGTAAAGTTAGGGAAAATGAAGTCGGAAGCGGAATTGAAGGCTGTCACGCAGTTCGTTGCGGAGTATGCCACCCGGCTGATGGGGTCCGGAGTGCATACCTCGCGCGTGGTGCGCAATACGAAACGTCTGGGCGAGGCGCTCGGCGTGCGCGTCATGGTGTCGGCCTTTCAGAAAGTGGTTACTTTCTCGGTTTATGACGACGAGAGCGGACGGGTTTACAGCGAGGTGGCGGACATTCCGCCGCTGCCGATCAGCTTCGAGCGCAACTCCGACCTGAGCGCCCTGAGCTGGGATGCGCTGGACGAAAGGCTTCCACTCTCCGAAATCCGGCGTCGCTACGACGAGCTGACTGCAAAACCGCGCATAGACCCAATCTTCGTCCTGCTGACCGTGGGGCTGGCCAACGCCTCGTTCTGCCGGCTGTTCGGGGGCGACTGGATCGCCATGAGCATCGTCTTCACCTCCACGCTCGTGGGTTTCGCCGCCAAACAGCGTATGCAGGCACACGGCGTGAACCACTTCCTGATCTTCATCATCTCGGCGTTCATGGCGTCGCTGTGCGCCTCGGCAGCCCTGAGGTTCGACTGTTCGGCGGAAACGGCGCTCGCGACGAGCGTCCTGTTCCTCGTACCGGGGGTACCGCTCATCAATGGCGTGATCGACATCGTCGAGGGGCACATTCTGATCGGGTGCAGCCGCCTGATCAACGCCCTGCTGCTTATCATCTGCATCGCCATCGGCCTGTCGGCGACATTGTTAATGGTTAAGGACGGTTTGCTATGATCACTGCGGACATCCTTCTCGACGGGCTCTTTGCGGCCATCGCGGCCATCGGTTTCGGCGCCGTTTCCGACCCGCCGATGCGGGCTTTCCCCCGTATCGCCCTGCTGGCGGCCATGGGGCACGCCCTGCGGTTCTGCCTGATGCACTACTTTTCGGTCGACATCGCCACGGCCTCGCTGTTCGCCTCGATCAGCATCGGGTTCGGCAGCCTGTGGCTGGGGCGCGGCATCCGCTGCCCGATGACGGCCCTCTACATTCCCGCCCTGCTGCCGATGGTTCCCGGCATCTATGCATATAAGACCGTCTTTTCGCTCATCATGTTCCTGCAATCGCTCAACGACCCGGGGGAGGGGTTGCAATACATGCAGCAATTCTTCCTCAACGCAACCGTATCGCTGAGCGTGATAGCGCTGCTGGCAGCGGGGGCTACGCTGCCCATCTTCGTATTCAACCACCAGGCATTCTCGCTCACGCGGCGCCGCAAGCATACCGACAAATAACGATCCATGGAAATCTTCTGGAACACCATCGCCTCCTATAACGCCGCGACATGGCCCGTACAGATCCTACTGACGCTGGTTGCGGCCACGCTGACGCTGCTGCTCTACCTGCGTCCGACGCCCGGGGTACGCATCGCCATGAAGACCTTTATGGCGCTGCTCAATTTCTGGATCGCTGGTGTCTATTACCTCTTATACGGCGAACAACGCGAGCACAACGACATGCTGGCGCTCTTCTGGGCGATCATGGGGTGTATCTGGGTGTACGACCTGGTCGTGAAACACGCTTCGCTCCAACGCACGCACAACCATACAGGCTTCGCACTGCTGCTGTTCGCCATGCCGCTCGTCTACCCGCTCTTTTCGCTGGCGCTGGGGCGTACGTTCCCGATGGTCACTACGCCCGTGATGCCGTGTTCGGTCGCCGTATTCACCATCGGGCTGATGCTGGCCTTTTCGGAGCGGATCAACATCGTGCTGGCCATGTTCCTCTGCCACTGGGCGCTGATCGGGCTCTCGAAGGTCTACTTCTTCGGCATCCCCGAGGACTACCTCCTGGCATGCAGCATCGTGCCGGCACTCTACATCTTCTTCCGCGAATATATCCGCAGTAACGAGGGCCGGCCGACAAAGCCTTCGCCCCGGGTACTGAACGCACTGCTGGTGGTATTGTGCATCATCATCGGCGCCTCCTTCGCCTTCACGATGCTGCACCAGCTCAACCTCTTTACGGATGTCTGATAGTTGAAGGAAATCCGCCGCACGAACTGTTCCAATCAAACTTTCCAAACGGTAGCTGCATGTGCCCGATAGCAGAACGCAGGAATTGCCGTGTGTCTATCGGCAAGGTTATGTTTTCGTAAACGAAACAGGGGCTTGCGGGATTGTCAGTGATCCCGCAAACCCCTGTTTGTTCGAATGATTGGCCGCTTATTGCCGTTCGCTCAACTCTTTATAAAGCTCCAGCCGCAAGCCGCAGTAGTTTTCGATGATATGGCCCATTTTTTCGACGCGTTGCAGGTGCATTTCCAATTCCTGCGGCGCAACATCGAAACCAATGTCGTAGCGTGCCTTTACCAGAAAACTCTTCAGGCGCGGCAGCGTGAAGATATTTTCGATATGGTTATCGTCTAAAACCAGCATCAGTTGCGTCGAGAGCGTCCGCATCCGTTCGTGCATCACGACCGGATCGTGAATATCGAACTCCAGCCCGTGATAAACATAATAGAGCGTATGATAAAAGTAGACCGTAGCCTGCGCCATGAACAAAGCCGCCAGACGCATATTGCGGCTCTCGCTGAAGGCGTCCTGCGCCTGTTCGATCAATTCGTTGCCCAGCATCCGGAACGTATCGAAATGAAATTTGGCGTCCGCATAGGCTGCGGCAAAGTTGATCGGGTGTTTCGGGCGGCGGAAATGGCAGTGGTCGCTGCAATAGAGCAATTCGCCCTCGGAGTGTGCAAAGTAGAGGAATGGTGTTTTATTCGACTCAACATAGCTCAAAGGCATAATGTAGAGGTTGATATAGGTGATCTCGCGCCTGCTGTACGGCACTTTGTAACGCAGGATGCGTTTCGCCTGAATCCAGTCGTATTCGGGCGTTTCCCGCACGACCATCAGCAAGTCATAGGCCATGGCGTCGCTATGGTGTGTGCCGCCGACCAATTTCCCGAACAGCAGGATATATTCGGGGTTGAAATAATCTTCCGTCAGGCTTTGGACGATCCGGGCGGCTTCGGCGGGATTGTAGAGTTTTTCCGTTGGTTGTTCGGGTTGCGGTTCTGGCTTTGGAGCAAGTTGCCCCGTCGGCTGTTCCGGAGAGGGTACGGGCTGTTGTTCGGCTTGGGTACTTTCGGGGGTTATGCGTTGTGCAGATTGTTCTTGCACAGGGTTTTGATTCGTTTCCATTTGGTTGATTGTTAGAATTTAGACATAGTGAGGGCTGTCCTTATCGTGCGCTGGGCACAACAAAGAGAATAAAAGTTTGGTTAGCAACTATTTGCTAATCCGGCGGGTGGAAATGGAAACGAATCGAGAGGTTGCATGGCGGAAACCGCCTGCGGCTGGCCTTGCGGCGTGTCTGCGTCGGAACGCTGACGTGATGTATGGTTCGCATAAAACAAAAAAAGGTGCGCAGCTGCGAACCATACATCACCCTGTTACAGGCTCAATAGAGTGCCGTTCGCGGGATTGCTCCCCAACGACTCTGCGCATACCTTTTTTGTGGTGGCTCTACCGAGCACCATGATAACAGGTTTAGTAACATATGATTCGCAGGGGCAAATATAGAAAATATTTGAATATACTGCAAATGAAAGAGAAAGGGGCTACCGATAACGATAGCCCCTAAAGACATAATTAAGGTTAGAATGGTTCTCCGAATAAAGCCCACCAATCTGTAACCTCATTTCGCCCAAAATTATTAATTGCATGACAAATGTATGACAAACTAAAAACAAAACACCGTTACAATTACTTGTAACAGTGTTTTAGTGAGGTCTGAAGCGGATTCGAACCGCTGTACAAGGTTTTGCAGACCTTTGCCTA
>OJRV01004155.1_pt1 | contig 11074 bp, 7 predicted proteins | sample 1599241 | NCBI WGS metagenome assembly OJRV01 (sample SAMN04168656, study PRJEB22393) | human gut metagenome | biome: human gut microbiome; feature: stool | host: Homo sapiens | collected 2014-03-17 | reverse complement strand
CCCATATGGGGCGCGCCGCGCTCCACACTGCGGAGGCGGCACAAATTCGGAGCGGAGGATTTTCGGTGGCGGCTCTGCTGCCTTAGAGATTACAATGCGCGTGCCACCATTCAAATAGAACGGTCTGAATGGGAAACGGAGCAGGCGCTGCCTGTTTGATTGAATTCCTGCTTCCTGTCCTCGCTCCACCATATCCTCCAGCTTTCCCGCTCAAAGATATCGCTTTCGAAGGTATCGTTCGCTTATTTATACCCCCCCTGGGTGGGGTGTCTATATCATACCCCGACATCTCAGCTTTGTCAAGAGGATAGTATGGGCGTTTTTCCGGATTTTATCAAAAGAGCCGCACGGCTGTACACCGCGCGGCTCCTTAGTCTGTCACTCCGCTGGACGGTCTTCGGATAAATCCAGACCGCTAATCAATTCTCTTAAGGGCAGAATGAACTCTGGGGATATGGACAAGCTGTCCACCCCCATCCGGAGGAAGGTCTCCGTCAAATCAGGATCTGCCCCCAGATCTCCACAGATCGACACCCGGAGCCCGTGCCGGTGTCCCGCCTCCACGGTGTGGCGGATCATCCGCAAAACGGCTGGGTGCCGGGGATCGTAAGCGCCGCCGGCGCGGCATCGATCTGCCGCCAGAGTATACTGGGTCAGATCGTTGGTCCCTACGCTGAAGAAATCCACTTCTTTTGCCAGTTCACGGCTCATCATAACGGCGGCCGGTGTCTCGATCATGATTCCCAGTTCCACATCCTCACGGAACGGGATCTGTGCCTCACGAAGCTCTTCTTTGACCTCCTCGATGATCACCTTGATCTGCTTCACTTCTTTTACAGAAATGATCATCGGGAACATGATGGCGATCTGTCCGTAAGCAGATGCCCGGTACAGGGCACGAAGCTGGGTCTTGAAGATCTCCGGTCTTGTCAGGCAGATACGGATTGCCCGGTATCCCAGTGCCGGGTTCTCTTCTTTGTCAAGTCCAAAATAATCCACCTGCTTGTCTGCTCCGATATCCAGGGTACGGATGATGACCTTTTTGCCTGCCATATTTTCTGCAACCTGTTTGTATACCTGGAACTGCTGTTCTTCAGTCGGGAAATCTTCGCTTTCCAGATACAGGAACTCACTTCGGAAAAGTCCGATCCCTCCTGCATCATTTTTAAGTACGGCGCCCACATCGGAAAGATTACCGATATTCGCATAGACATTGATCTTCTGACCGGACAGTGTCACATTTTCTTTACCCTTCAATTCTTCCAGAAGCGCTTTCTGTCTGCGGTCTTCTTCACGCTTTTCGGTCATAGCTTTCATGGTCTCTTCATCCGGATCAATGTAGATGGTTCCGGTAAAGCCGTCTATGGCTGCCATATGTCCGTCATATTCTTTTGCAAGCCCTTCTCCCAGACCAATAACAGCCGGGATGTTCATGGTCCTTGCAAGGATTGCCGTATGGGAATTTGCTGATCCGTACATGGTTGCAAATGCAAGCACTTTGGACTTGTCGAGCTGGACGGTCTCACTCGGTACCAGATCATCTGCTGCCACGATCACCGGTTCATCTGCCACAACACCGCTTTCCCCGGCATCCGAAAGGATACCGAGAAGTCGGTCCGATACATCTTTTACATCGGCTGCACGTCCCTGCATGTAAGCATCATCCATAGATGCAAACATCTGGGAGAAGTTATCTCCTGTCGTTGCAACGGCATACTCTGCGTTGACTTCCTGGGTGGTAATAATATTCTTAATTGAATCCACATAATCCTGATCCATCAGCATCATCTGATGTACTTCAAAGATTGCCGCATTGGCTTCTCCCACATCTTCCATTGCCTTGTCATACAACTCACCGAGCTGTGCGGTCGCAGTCTCCTGGGCATCCTCAAAACGTGCCGCCTCTGCTTCGGTATCCTCTACATGATACCGTCTTACCTGCTTTTCCTGTCTTTTATAGAAAGCAATCTTCCCGATGGCTACGCCACCAAAAACACTTTTACCACTTAGTGTAATCATAATCCTACAGATTCTCCTCTAATACTTTCTGGATTTCGGCGATTGCGTCTTCTTCGTCTTCGCCTTCAGCTGTGATGATAACCTCATTTCCCTGCTTTACGCCAAGGCTCATAACTGCCATAATGCTCTTTGCATTGACTTCACGTGTATCTCCTGCTTTTTTGATCTTAATATCGGAAGTTTTTTTCGCAATTGCTTTTACCAGAATTCCTGCCGGTCTTGCGTGGATTCCCTGTGCATCTGTTACTACATACTTAAATTCTTTCATGATAAATTCTCCTCGTCTTTTTCTTTCAATTTTAGTTTACTTTTTTTGACAGCATTTTGCTTGCCAAAGCGCCGCCATTATTAAAACAGCTTTCGCTGTTCTATTCTACTGTATCTACGGCAAATAATGGATCGCCGACTTTAACTTCTCCCGTCGCAAGGAGACGTACTCTCTGATTCTCTTCCAGTTCTGTACAAAGTACCGGTGAACAAAGAGACGGTGCATGCGAAGCCAGGAATGGAATATCGATCTTCATAAGCGGATCCCCCTTCTTCACTTTCTGACCATTTTCTACAAATACTTCAAATCCTTCACCGTTCAGAGATACGGTATCAATACCGATGTGAAGCAGCATGCCAAGTCCGCTTTCTGTCTGGAAACCAAGTGCATGCTTTGTTTCAAATACGAAAAGCACTTCTCCATCTTCCGGTGCGCAGATCACAGCATCTTCCGGTGTAACAACAGCTCCGTCACCCATCATTTTTCCTGCAAATCCTTCATCCGGACAGGTTGTAATATCGCCTGCCATACCGGTGATCGGACTGGATACAACAATTGTATTTACCACTTTTTCCTGGGTTTCATTATTTTCATTTACAGTATCTGTATTTTCTTCAACTGAATTCTCTTCTGACACAGCAGCGCTCTCATAATATTCATCCGGAGCTGTTTCCAGATAATCTTCCAGTTTAGACTTAATCACAGTTACCTGCGGACCATAAATGATCTGGACACCCTGTCCCTTTTTCACGATTCCTCTGGAACCTGTTGTCTTGATGATCTCATCATTTACGCGGGCTGCGTCATGAACTGTGATACGAAGTCTTGTTGCACAACAATCCACATCACTGATATTTTTCTTTCCGCCAAGCCCCTGTGTGATTGCCTCACTTACCGGATCTGCGTTCCCTGTATTCCCTGCTGTTTCTTTTCCTGCTTCTTTTCTGGCATTTACATCTGCCTTTGTATATAATTTTGTCTCTGTATCATCATCTTCACGTCCCGGTGTCTTGAAGTTAAACTTTTTGATCAAGAAACTGAAGATAAAGTAATACAGGAAGAAATAAATAATTCCAACCGGAATGATCCGAAGCCAGCTTGTCTTTGCATTTCCCTGCAGGATACCGAAAAGGAACAGATCCAGAAAACCACCAGAGAAGGTAAGTCCTACTGCTATATTCAGGATATGCGCGATCATGTAAGCAGAACCTGCAAGCACTACCTGTACAGCAAAAAGTGCCGGTGCAACAAAAAGAAATGAGAATTCCAGTGGCTCTGTAATACCCGTCATCATGCAGGCAAGTGTTGCAGAAAGGAGAAGTCCTCCTGCCTGTTTTTTCTTTTCCGGTTTTGCACAGCGGTACATCGCAAGTGCCGCTCCCGGAAGTCCGAAGATCATAAAGATAAATTCACCTGAGAAATATCTGGTCGCATCTGCGCTGAAATGTGCGATATTTGCAGAATCAGCAAGCTGTGCAAAGAAGATATTCTGTCCTCCCTGTACCATCTGTCCCGCAACTTCCATTGTACCACCGACTGCTGTCTGCCAGAATGGCATGTAAAATACGTGATGAAGTCCGAACGGAATCAAAGCTCTCTTAATAATACCAAAAATCAGGGTTCCCAGATATCCGCTTCCGGTTACCAGTCCGCCAAGTGCATAAATTCCATTCTGTACAACCGGCCAGGCAAAATACATTCCAATCCCAACAAACATGTACACCAGTGTAGAAATGATCGGAACAAATCTGGACCCTCCGAAGAATGATAACGCATTTGGAAGAACGATTTTGTGAAAACGGTTATGCAGAGCAGCAACACCAAGTCCTACAATAATACCACCAAACACACCCATCTGTAAGGACTGGATTCCGCAAACAGAAGTGATGGTTCCTTCCAGTACATTCGAAGCGATCGTTCCATCTGCGGTAATCTCTCCTGTGATCACAAGCATTGCATTGATTGCAACATTCATAACAAAGAATGCGATCAATGCAGAAAGTGCCGCTACTTCTTTTTCTTTCTTTGCCATACCGATTGCAACTCCAACCGCGAAAATCAGTGGCAGGTTGTCAAATACAGCACTTCCTACTTTGTTCATGATAATGAGTAACGAATTCAGGATGGTTCCGTCTCCTAAAATTTTCTCCAGACCATAAGTCTGGATTGTGGTAGCATTGGTAAACGAGCTACCGAATCCCAGCAGCAGACCCGCTACCGGAAGAATCGCGATTGGAAGCATGAAGGATCTTCCTACTCGCTGCAATACGCCAAAAATTTTGTCTTTCATTGCATGTACTCCTTTTCCTCAAGAAATTTTAATTACCTGGCTTATGCCTATGATATTATTTTCTTTCGTGGAAGCCTTTTATCCGAATTTTTGACGCAAAAAAGGCACTAACCCCACACAAATATCAAAATAATATCTATGTATGGTTAATGCCTGCCGTACAGTTACACACCAAAATCTGTAACTTACAATAATTTATTTTCCACTAAATGTCAAGCCTTTTCTGAAATTTTCTTTTTATAATCCTACGGACTGCACTAAAAGAATCAGAAGCATCAACGGTGCAATTACCTTGATCATTGCAACATAAAGCTTTTCTCTGCCAAACCTGTATCCGCCAAGTGTCACTTCATCGATGATCACTTTTGGTTTTACAACCCATCCGATCAGAATACAGGTAAGCAGTGCCACCATCGGCATCAGACAGTTATTGCTGATATAATCCATCACGTCCAGAATCTGCGCTACCGTGCCGTTCGGAAGTTTCAGTTCGAAATAAAGCTTGTTGTATCCAAGACATACGATCACACCAACGATCATTCCATATAAAGTAGTCAGGATCGTTCCTTTTTTTCTGGATACATGGAATTTATCCATCATGCTTGATACGATTGCCTCCATAACAGATACAGAAGAAGTAACCGCTGCAAAAGATACCATCAGAAAGAATACAATTCCTACCAACACTCCTGCTGCCCCCATTGCTTTAAATACTTTTGGCAGAGATACAAACATCAGTCCCGGTCCTGCAGACATTCCTTCGGTTCCCATAAAAGTATAAACAGCCGGAATGATCATAAGTCCTGCCAGAAGCGCTACAAGCGTATCAAAAAACTCAATCTGGTTGATCGACTTCATCAGATTGGTCTCTTTCTTCGCATAGGATCCGTAAGTAACCATAATTCCCATCGCCACGCTGATTGAGAAGAAAAGCTGTCCCAATGCATCCATCACAACCGAAAGGAAACTTTTAACCGTCATCCCTCTAAAATTCGGGATCAGGTAAATCGCCAGTCCCTGCATACCGGTTCTTGGCACTCCATCTGCATTTGTATGTTTCAGGGTAAGGGAAAATACAGAAATTCCCGCAATCAGTACAAACAGGATCGGCATCAGAATCTTACTGTATTTTTCAATTCCTTTATTTACTCCTTTATAAACAACCATTGCCGTAATAAACACATAGATCAGCATCCATATGATCGGCTGTCCGACCTGTGTAATATAGCCTGTAAAATATCCGTCTTCTGCTGCCTGCGCCCCATGACCTGTGAGAAATGCCGACAAATATTTAAGTACCCATCCACCAATCGAGCAATAATATGGAAGAATGATAACCGGTACTGCACATGCAAGCACACCGATTCCTCCCCATCCTTTATGCATCTGTTCATATGCAGTAAGCGGACTCTGTCCTGTCTTACGTCCGATCGCGATCTCTGTTGTCAGCAACGTAAACCCAAAGGTAAGTGCCAGTACCACATAGCACAGAATAAACACTCCGCCTCCACCTTTTGCTGCCAGATACGGGAATCTCCAGATGTTCCCCAGCCCGACTGCACTTCCCGCAGCCGCCAGCACGAATCCGATCGAGCCGGTAAAATTACTCCTCTTCTTTTCCATCTTTTCTACACTCCTTTTACAGTGGTGTCTCCATACACACCATCTCCAGCTTTTTAATAATATGATGTGAGTGTCAATAAGTATCAATTGCTTATTTGTGCGAGCACAAACGCAATTGATACTTTTGACACTTACATCATAATATAGAAATTATATTTTTCTATAAGCCAAAAACACCTCCGCCGTATGGCGAAGGTCCCTTCTTTAGCTTTCTTCTTATTTTAACAATCGGATATAGGAAAGTCAATGGAAGTATTTTACTCATTTTCTTGATCTTTTTTACACTGGGGCAGGCTCTCACCTGCCCCTTTATGAGTAGTATATCAATAATTTTTACAAAACGTCTTATTTATGCAGTTGCCGGAAGAACACGGGATAAGAATGACTGCGTCCTTCTCTCTCTTGGTGCTGTAAAAATTGCATCCGGTCTGCCTTCTTCAACAACATATCCGTCTGCCATAAAGATGACCCGGTCTGCCACATCACGTGCAAAGCCCATTTCATGTGTTACAACGATCATCGTCATTCCTTCTTTCGCAAGAGATTTCATAACATCAAGTACATCTCCTACCAGTTCCGGGTCCAGCGCCGATGTCGGCTCATCAAACAACAACGCTTTCGGTTCCATTGCCAGTGCTCTTGCAATGGCAACTCTCTGCTGCTGTCCACCTGAAAGTGTACTCGGATATACATCCGCTTTATCCTTTAATCCTACCTTATCCAGAAGTTCCAGTGCTTTTGCATGCGCTTCTTCCTTATTCATGTGTTTGGTAAGGATTGGTGCCATCATAACATTCTGAACAACGGTCTTAAGCGGAAACAGATTGAATTTCTGGAAAACCATTCCGACTTCCTCACGGAATTTGCGGATGTCACAATTCTTATCGAGAAGATTCTTTCCCTCATACTGTACGGTTCCGCCTGTCGGTCTTTCAAGCTGATTGATGCATCTTAAGAAAGTACTCTTTCCCGATCCGGAAGGTCCGATGATACAGACCACTTCACCTTCATTGATATTAAGATTGATATCCTTTAATACCTCCAGGTTCCCAAATTTCTTCGACAAATGATTTACTTTAATCATACCAATCACCTCATTTTCCTTTCTATCTGTTTCTGGACAATTATCAGTACCGAAAGTATCACCAGATAAAACGCTGCCAGTGCTGTGTATGTAGGAATTGCTTTAAAGCTCAACGCTGCATACGCCTGTGCCTGATGCGTGATCTCATTAACCGCAATCGCAGATAAAAGTGCGGTATCCTTAACAGAAATGATAAACTGGTTAAATAATGCCGGAAGTGCCGCTTTAAATGCCGGTGGGATAACCAGATGGATCATCGTCTGTGCACTTGTAAGTCCAAGTGATGCACCTGCTTCTTTCTGTCCCGGATCAATGCTCATCAATGCACCTTTTACAATTTCTGAAATAAATGCACCGGAATTCAGTGCGATAACGCCAATTCCCACTGCAGTGCTTCCAATATCGACACCCAAAAGCTTCGGAATTACAAAATATCCGTATAAAGCCTGCACCATAAGCGGTGTCGCACGAATGATCCAAATGTAAACTTCTGCAATTGCTTTCCCTATTTTATATTTCGACTGAAGCAGGTATCCACAGAGGCTTCCGATCAGGAAGCCAATTGTGATACCGACAACAGCAATTAAAATCGTAAGTTTTAATCCCTCAAACATCATTGGAAGTAAAACATTCAAAAAAGTCATATCCATATACTATCTCATCCTATCTTCTTTTTAGTTGCTGTCTGTTCTTTGATTATTCACACCATTTCGCATAGAGTTCATCTGTTGTGCCATTATCAATCAGTACCTTTACAGCTGCATTGATTTCATCATAATATTTGCATTCTTTAGAAATTGCTACGCAATACGGTGCCTGGCCCTGATTAAACTCATCCCCGACTACCTCCAGGTTGCTGTCCGATGTTGTCTTAATATAGAAATATGCTCCAGGTCCATCCTGAATAACAGCATCTACTTTTCCCTGCTCCAAAGATTCATATGCAGTTGTGATCGTGTCATGTACTTCGAGAGTTGCACTTGTAAGGTTCTTGCTTGCATAAGTATGAGATGCGGTTCCCTTTTCAACGGCTATTTTTTTATCCTTCAGATCATCAACACTCTTAATTCCTTTATCGTCATTTTTATTTACCATAACGACCTGACCGGAATCACAATAGATATCACTGAAGTCCATAACTTCTTTTCTTTCATCTGTTGCACAAAGTGCTGCTGCTCCGATGTCCAGTTTATTTTCAGCAAGTGAAGTAGTAAGTGCCGAATAATCCATTGCCTGGAGGCCACCATCGATTTCGAATCCCAGAAGCTCCTGCAGATCATTTAACAGATCAACATCATATCCGATCAGCGTCTTTCCGTCCTCATCATAGTATGTAAATGGTCCGAAAAGTCCGGTTGTTCCGACTTTCAGTTTGACACCTTTCATGCTGTCCTTCAGCTCGTCTTCTGTATATTCTTTCTTTGTATCAGAAGTTTCCTTTGTATCTTCTTTTTTACTTCCACATCCTGCTCCAAGTACTGTTACCATTGCTGCACACATTAAAACTGCTATTAATCTTTTTTTCATAATAATAATCCTCCTTAACTGTGTAGTGAAAACGTAAGGGCGCATCACAAATTCTTTTGTAATGCGCCCTTGCATTTCCGTCCGCAGACACTCTCTCGTTCCCGGGATTGTTTGAGAAATTACTTTGCACTTCTGATTACTTTCTTTTCTGAAATACAAAAAGGATGCCGCATCTGATGCGACATCCTTGTCTGTTCTGTTCTTTATGAACTTGTGATTATTTTACCGTACTTTCACACTTTAGTCAATGAAACTTTTATCCAAAATTGCCAGTTTTATATGTTTCTTTTAAGTAAATTTTCACAAAATTGATTTTCTATAGTATATGTGTTACACTATTTCCAGATTCAAACTGACTGCAAAGGAATTCCTGCGCAAAAAGAATACAAAAAAGGAGATTACAAAAACTATGAGTCTTAACAGCACCCCTTCTGCAGATCGTGTACATATCGGTATCTTCGGTCGCAGAAATGCCGGAAAATCCAGCATCATCAACGCTATCACCGGACAGAATCTTGCCATTGTATCTGATGTTCTCGGAACAACTACCGATCCAGTTCCAAAGGCAATGGAACTTCTTCCCCTCGGATCTGTCGTGATCATTGACACCCCGGGGCTTGACGACATCGGAGAACTCGGTGAACTGCGTGTCAAAAAAGCCTACCAGATTTTAAACAAAACAGATATCGCTGTTCTGGTAATCGATGCCTCTCTTGGCATGACACCAGAAGATTTATCCATCTTAAAGAAAATACAGGATAAGAAGATCCCTTACGTTGTGGTAAAAAATAAATCTGACCTCTGCTCTTCTGCTGAAAATGGCGCAGTCTGTCCGAACCTGGATTCTATGCCGGATGCTTCTTTTCATATAGATGCTTCCAACAGTATCGAAGTCAGCGCAGTAACCGGATACCATATTCATGAATTAAAAGAACTGATTGCAAGCCAGGCTCCGGAAGAAGATCAGGATAAATATCTCGTCCGCGATCTTTTAAATCCAAATGATTTTGTCGTTCTGGTCGTCCCGATCGACTCTGCCGCCCCAAAAGGACGTCTGATCCTCCCGCAGCAGCAGACCATCCGCGATGTACTGGAGGCTGGTGCAATCTCTATTGTAACCCGTGACACAGAATTGAAGGAAACACTTTCGTCTCTTGGCAAAAAGCCACGCCTTGTCATCACCGACAGCCAGGCATTTGCCAAAGTGTCTGCCGATACACCGGAAGATATTCCACTGACCTCTTTTTCCATCCTGCTTTCCAGATACAAAGGAAATCTGAAGCTTCAGGTCGAAGGCGCACAGATGCTGGACAAGTTGGAAGATGGTGACAAAATCCTCGTCTGTGAAGGCTGCACCCACCACAGGCAATGTGATGACATTGGAACAGTGAAGCTTCCTCGCTGGATCCGCCAGCATACCGGAAATAGAGACCTGCACTTTGAATTCACAAGCGGGACCGAATTCCCGGTAGATCTCTCACCTTATAAACTCATTATTCACTGTGGTGGCTGCACCCTGAACGAACGCGAAATGCAGTATCGCCTCAAATGCGCCGAAGATCAGGGCGTACCGATCACGAACTACGGAACCGCTATTGCTCACCTGAAAGGGGTATTGGAGCGGAGTCTCATACCGGTTAGAGGAAGTTTGGAATAAGGTTACGGGCGAAGTGGGGACGAGGTGACGGTTTCACGCCGGTCTTCATCGCCTGCATTCTGTAAAATTTAATCGGGACGGAAGTTGCGACACCGGACTAATTCGCTGGAAAATCTGATGATTTTCCGGCTCAGGCAGTCCTCAGATTCCGTACTTGTAGTACGAAATCTGGTCACAATTTCCGTCCCGATTAAATTAACAGACTGCACGGCTCTTACGAATGGCGTGAAACCGTCACCTCGTCCCCACTTCACCTTTACGTTATTCAAAGCTTCCGCATTGGCGCATCATAGATGCGCCTCGCTGTGGATGGAAGGATTGTTTGTTCAGAATTGAAATCCATTCTTATTATATTTACTTTTGTTCTGGCTTATATGTTATGAGTGATTTTGTTTTGGTATAGACACACATAACGGTTGAATAAAGCTTAAAGCCAGGTATCATTTTAAATTGTCTGCAGCGCCCAGGGCGTCGGATCACGGTGTGGATTTGGCGGTATATGGCGGCGTGTTACAGCCTGTTAATGAAAAAAAGAGAAAAGTGTGATCGGATTTCGTACTTGGGGTACGAAATCCGATCACACTTTTCTCTTTTTTTCATTAACAG
>OJRV01004153.1_pt1 | contig 11075 bp, 8 predicted proteins | sample 1599241 | NCBI WGS metagenome assembly OJRV01 (sample SAMN04168656, study PRJEB22393) | human gut metagenome | biome: human gut microbiome; feature: stool | host: Homo sapiens | collected 2014-03-17 | reverse complement strand
CATATTAAACCTTATGACAACTTTTTTGGTAATTAAAAGAAAATAACTACATTTGTAATATCAAAAAAGGTTCGTTAAATAATACTCGAAACAAGTCCTAGTTTCGTACCTAAATCACACCTTCCGAGCCTCAAAATCAGTCATATTAATTATTCCCGTTGACTTACAAGCAACAATACGGTATTAAATAAAAAGACCGCACCTGAATATTCAAAGTACGGTCTTTTCAATAAAACTCATCCATCTCACGTCATGAAACTTACGAGTTTCTATATTCTACGATAAACACCTAGAATTTCCAACCGGCTGATAACTGGAACACCCGGTTCTGGTTATTACCACCGAATTTATCTTTCTCGATCACGTTCGTCAACCCCAAATTGTAACGGGCAGAAACCACCAATCCCATATTAAAATCGTAAGACAATCCCATGGCAAAACTCAAATCCACCGTGTTCAAATGATCAATATCCGTTTTTACTTCCGTACCACCGGATTTCGTTTTACTCTTACCATTCAAGGCAAAACCCAGTTGCGGCCCGAGATCAACGCTAACCCCTTCCCAAACATAAAATTTAGCCAAAACAGGAATATTCAAATAATTCACGCGGGCCCATGTCTTCACACCCCCGGACTTTCCTTTATCTCCTTGACGAGAATAGATCAACTCCGTCTGCAAACCGAAAAGATCATTAAATTTAAACTCGGCAAAAGCTCCCAGATGGAAACTAAACTTACTCTTGTTCAAACCGTCACTGATACTTGCCACGTTAAACCCGAACTTCGGACCAAAATAAAATTCCGTCCCGGTTAAACCTTCCACCTTGTTTTTAAACGACGTTTGGGCCTGCACGCTACCTAACATGACCATGGCAAGCACCACTAATAAAAACTTTTTCATTCCACTAAATTTAAGGTTAATATGGTAGAACTGAAAAACGAGTTTTTCAGTTCGGTTACAAGTTAACAAGTTACAAGTTACAGGTTCAACTACCCTGCACACGCCATAACTGTTAACATCAATAAATATTTGCAACAAAAAACAGGCCAAAGGGATGAACTAAAAAACAACTTTTTCAATTCGCTTACAAATTAACAGGTTACAAGTTGAGACCCAAATATTCAAATCCCCGAAACCTGTAACCTGCCAACCTGTAACCTGCAACTTATCAAGTAACGTCCCGTTACTTGATAATCTTCCCATACGTCCCGTCATGCAATGCCTTCACGGCAGCTTTCAGTATCTTGTTCTCCTCGTTAGAGATTCGGTACAACTCGTTCATATTCCAAAGATCACGGGCGATTAGTGACTTCACGAACAACTTGATTTCCGGCACGATCGGGGTGAAAAGTTTCTCGTCCTTCTTCACGCCTTGCTTCTCGCCGTTTTTCACGATCTCATCAATCATATCACTTGTTACCTGAAAATTCTTCTGGAACATCTCGAACTTCGGGTATTTCTTTTTAAGCGATTCCCGGTTCTTATCCACGTAATTCAACACATATTCATTGATCACGCCCTTTGCCAGCAAACGATTAAAGTAGCTGTAATTGATCCCCGTGTCAATCGGTACAAACACGTCGGGAATAATACCACCCCCACCGTAAACCAGACGATGATCCTTCTTCGTGTAATATTTCGTGGAATCCGTCAACTCGATACTATCGGCACTAAACATCTCTCCATTGTTATATCGTTCGAACACTTCGGCCTGATAATCCTTCCCCTTGTAAGGTTTCTGGATGCACCGCCCCGACGGCGTGAAGTAATGCGACACCGTCAGACGAACCATTGAACCGTCCGTCAACGGGAATTGCCGTTGCACAAGTCCCTTACCGAAAGAACGACGTCCCACGATCAACCCGCGGTCCCAATCCTGCACCGCTCCCGACACGATCTCGCTGGCTGAGGCCGAGTTCCCGTCAATCAACACGACTACCCGGCCGTCTTGGAACAACCCGGCCGGTGTGGACGACTCGCCCATACGCCCGAAAGCGGGACTATCCGTGTACACGATCAACTTCTCCCCGTCAAGCAAATGATCGGCCAAACCGATAGCGGCACCCATGTAACCGCCCCCGTTTCCTTGCAGGTCGATAATCAGGTCTTTCATACCCTGCGCTTTCAATTCGGTCACGGCCTTTTCAAACTCTTCCACCGTGGTGGCGGCAAAACGGGCAATCTTGATATATCCGATATTCTTATCGATCATGTAAGAGGCATCAACGCTATAAATCGGAATCATGTCACGTGTGATATTGAAATCAATGATCTCACCGCCTCTCTTCACTTTCACCTTCACGATAGACCCTTTCTCTCCTTTCAGCCGTTTCCGCACGTCCGTGTTGCTAATCCCGATTCCGGCGATATTCTCCCCATCAACGGCAATAATCCGGTCTCCGGCCAGCAAGCCCACCTTCTCGGAAGGTCCCCCGGCAACCACATCCACGACCAGCAACGTATCGTTAAGCACGTTAAACTGAATCCCGATCCCGAAAAAGCCCCCGTCCAGCGGTTCATTCGCCTCTTCAACCTCTTCTTTGGAAATATACACGGAATGCGGGTCCAGATCCGCCAGTACCTTCACGATGGCATCTTCCGTCAATTTTTTCAGGTTCACGGTATCCACGTAAGCGGCATCAATCATTTGCATTAATCGCTGGTACTTAATCGCTTGTTCCTGCACCTCACGGGGTTTCCGTTGTGCGTCAGCATTTTCCCAGCTCAAACAGGCGATTAGCAATGCAACCGCCGATAGTAATACTCTTTTCATACTTTATTATATACTTTATGTTCTTCCTATTCTACGTGTAATTTGCACAAATGTAACAAACAGAAAGCATTAAATGTCCTAACAGACTCTTAAATTATTTATTTTTCCAACTCGATCAATTCAAGGTTTTCAATCCGTTCCCCGTTAATCTCGAAACGGGCCGCAGTCCGTACCGTGTGGAACCCGAATTTCCCGGCTGCCCCCGGATTGATATGCAAGCATCCCAATGCCTGATCATACTTCACTTTTGCGATATGCGAGTGACCGCACACGAAAAGTTGCGGGCGTTCCCGCCGTAACGTCTCCGCGATCTTCCGGTCATAATGCCCCGGGTAACCTCCGATATGAGTGATGACCACTTTCACGTTCTCGCAATAAAACACCTCTTTTTCCGGGAATATCCGGCGTAATATACCCCCGTCAATATTCCCGTACACAGCGTGTAACGTGAACCGTTTCGCCAGTGCATCCGTGATCGCCACGTCCCCGATATCCCCGCAATGCCACACCTCGTTACAATCCTTGAAAAACTCCACGATCTTCGGGTCCAACCACCCGTGAGTATCTGATAACAAACCGACCTTTACCATTTTAGATTTTAAATTTTAGATTCAACTAATTTCTTGATTTATGATTTTAGATTAAACTCCCTCCCGGCTACGCCGTACTCCCTCTATAAACAGAGGGAGAGTTAAAAATACCATCTTGAGATTGAAGAGTAACTAAACTCCTCCTCTGTTTATAGAGGAGGTGCCCGGAGGGCGGAGGAGTTCTCATTTTCAATTCTCCATTTTCAATTTTCAATTATCACCACGCTCCCCCTCTCCACCGTGTTCTCCACGAATAAACACGCCGGAACCTCCTGCTGCATTTCCTCGACATGAGAGATCAGCCCGACCACCCGGTTCTCGGCCCGCAAGGATTTCAAGGTTTCGAAGACGACACTCAACGACTCCCGGTCCAGCGAACCGAACCCTTCATCCAGAAAGAAAAAGTTCTGGCTACTCCCTGTCAAATGGCGGATATTATCCGTCAATGCCAGCGCCAGAGACAACGAGGCTTGGAACACCTGTCCCCCGGAAAGCGTGCGGGCGCTCCTCACTCGCCCCTCGTTCATGAAATCACGTACCACGAAATCATTTTCCTCGCTCAACTCCAGTTTCAAGCGCTGGCGGGTCATCCGGTAAAAACGCTCGTTCGCCGCGTTACAGAGATTCTGCAAGTAAATAGACGAAACGAACTTCACGAAATCATTCCCCCGGAACAACCCCTTCAACATCTGCAAATTCGTCAACCGTAACTCCAAACCTTCCAACTCTCGCCCGATCTTCTCCCGGGCCGCAACACGGGTTTCCATATCCTTAATCTGGTTCCCTAAAGCTCCCTGTTCTGCCAGCATTTCCCGTTCCCGTACCAACGCGGCCTCCACCCGTTGACATAGCGCAACGTGTTCTTCCTCGTTATAAGATACCCCGGCAAGCAACACCTCTAACTCCGCTTTCCGAACCTGCACGGCGTGAACCTGCTCCCGGTAACGGTTAATCTCTCCCCGCACCCCGGGTAAATCCAGCTTACCAGCCAGCACCTCCCGAACCGCAGCCAGATCGGGATAAGCCGAATCTTTCAACAAACGTTCCAACTCCTGTACTTCCTCTTCCAATTCCTGCTGCAAACGGGTCACCTCCTTACTTTTTTCCTCCACGCTCCCTTCCCACTTCCGGAAATCCGCCTCGATCACCTGCAACCGTGCGGCATCCCGTTGATAATCCAGCCCGACCTGATCGAAACGCTGCCTACATCCTTCCAGCTCCTTACCGACTTCCGTGTCGGGCAACCCCTCGTACTCCTTCCCATCGAACCCCGCCTGCTGCTCCCGCAACAACCCGGTCTGTGAATCCCGCTGCACGATCTCCCGGCTGATCTCGTCAAGACGGGCGACGTACTTTTCAAGATTCACTCGTTTCTGCTCGATGCTCTTCTCCGTGTTCCCGCGTACCATCTCCCGCTCCCCTTTCTCCTTATTCAAAAGCGCCACCCGGTTCATCTCATCTGTCAAGTACTGCATATTATCGGGCGTAAACCCTTCCCACGCGAAACGGGTCAGATGCTCCCGTAACCGTTCCCGCACAACAGCCTGCTGTCGGATGATTTGTTCTTTCCGTTCCCCTGCCGATCGCAACCGTTCCCCGATCACGGCCAGACGGGACATCATCCGTTCCAACATCTTCCCTTCTTCCTCCAAGCCCGCGACACGGTCGGCCTTCTCCTTCAACTCCCCCTCGACTTCCGTGACGTGCAAGGGTGCGGGATGCGACAAGGCCCCGCAAAGGGGACAAGGTTCACCCTCCGACAACTCCCTTGCGAAATCCACCAATCGCTGGCGGGTACTTAAATGTAACCACTCCTCCCGCATCTTCTGCACGGTGGCGGCAAGTTGTTCCTGCCTCTCCCGGCAAGCCTCCTGCAACGCCTCGCGTGTCATGGCCTGTAACGTCCCGAATGCGGGATACTGCTCCTGTACCATCCGCACCTCCCCTTCCTCCCGGGCGATTTCCTTATCCACCCCGGCTAACTCTTCCTGCCAACGGGTCAACTCTTCCCGGAGATGCTGTTGTATATTATACCATTCCCGAATATCCGATAACATCTTCATATCGGGAATCGACTGGTTCAACTGTTCTAACCTCTCTTTCTGTTCTCGTAACTGCTCCTGTAACACCTCGATCTCCCGCCTCGTCGCCACCACGATTTCTTCACCCTTGCGGTGTCGCTCCTTCAATTCATCCTGCTCCTTGCTTATCGCACGTAAATGCAGCAACCGTTCCAATTGTCCGGCACGCTCTTTCAACACATCCCGTCCCTCGTACGCCTGTTTCAATTGAGAGAATTGCCCGGAGAAACGGGTAAGCTCGGCCTGTTTAGCGGTCAGTTGCTCCCGGTAACCGGACAACACCCGCGCAGACTCTGCCAACCGCCGCCCCGTCTCGTCGTGGCGGCTCAACGGTTGCTGGAACTGTTGCAAACATCGCTCGTACTCGTCCATGCGAGCCTGCAAACCTGCCATCGCCTCCCGTTGTTCCAACAGCTTTCGTTCCTCTTCCTGTCGTGCCACCCGCTCGTCGGTGAGTTGTTTCACTTTCTTCCCCCTCTCCATTTGCTCCTGCCCCTCGTGAATCTCTTTTTTCACCCCGGCAATCTCTTCCTGCAAGGCCGCGTAACGCTGTTTCCGCTCGGCCAACTGCTCTCCGCTCACCTCACCCAATCCCGTGAGTTGTCCCCGCAAATCGATCACCCGCCGGGTCGTCTCCCCCTCCAAGTAAGCCACTCGCCCACCCAGATCATAGCGCCGGAGTTCCCCGAAAAGCTCCATCATCATATCGGTACGCTCCTTGTCCCGCAACATCAGGAACTCCTGAAACTTCCCCTGCGGGATAATCACCACCCGTTTGAAATTCTGTGCCGTCAGCCCGATCGCCCCGACCACTTCTTCCCGCATACAGGGCAACCACTCGTCGCCCTCCCACACGTGGTAAAGGTACTTCGGCGAACTCACGTCAGCGAACCTCTTCTTGTTCCGCCTGCACTCTACCGTCGCCCGGTACAATCGTCCGTCCTCTCCCGCCCGGAACTCGAAGTCCACGAACAGGCGGTCGGATTGCAGGTTCATCACGTTATATTTCACGTCATTATTCAAACGGTCAATCGTACCGTAAATGGCATAGATCATCGCCTCCAATATCGTCGATTTTCCGCTCCCCACCGGACCGAATATCCCGAACAACCGGGCTTCCGTCAAGCGGGTAAAATCTATCGTCTGGCGCTCCCGGTAGGAGTAAATACCTTCAAGAGTTAATTTAACGGGCAACATAGGAAATTGAAAATTGAAAATGATAGAACTTGTAACTTACCGAAGACAACCACGGGGGATAATTTAGAAAGTTTCATCTTTTAGTTTTTAACTTTTATCTTTTAACTGTCACTTTTCCTCGAATCGCCATCCATCGACAACGCCTCGCGGAAAAGCGACCTGATTTCTTCATTCGGTTCCTGTCCCTTGCGCTGGCGGAAGTACTCGGCAAAGAGGGCGTTAACGTCCGAGCGCAAGTCGTGGATAGAAGCCACACGATCGTTCACGAGAGAAGCGTCACGCACATCCGGGATGATACAAACAATACCGTCATGCGCGGCGTGCAGAGATTTCACTTCTTGAGCCGTAAGGAAAATATCCGTGGCAACGGTCAGTTCTACCCACGTGTCGAGATGTTCCGCGAGCCATTGCAAGGCAGCCTCCACCCCCTCGAAACGGCCACGCACCAAGGGACGCCCGCTCGTCAGCCGACGCTTCGTGACACGAGCCGGACATCCCGGTTCAAGGTCCACGAGCGTCACGTATTTATCCTGCTCGGCCTCGCTGAAACTGTAACTCAAGGGACTACCGCTATATACTGCGGGACAAGGCTCCGTGTCCACCGTTTGCCAGCGATGCAGGTGTCCCAGCGCGGCGTACTGCATGGCGGGAGGAATCAACGAAGTATAGATGACATCGGCACCACCGATATTGATCGGTCGCTCGTCCTCCGGCTCTTCGGGCAACTCACCGCCCTCCCTCGCCATGAAAAGATGGGCCACCAACAGGTTCACCCCCTCCGTGTCGCAATACTTGTTGGCCAACCCTGCCCAATGATCCCGCAGGAAAACCCGCAACCCCTCGTCGGCATCCTCCGTGCCCATGTAGCGTTTGGCCCGTTGCCCGTTCGTGTAAGGGGTAAGTAGCACCCGCAACGGGTAATCGAACCCCGGCAATCGGAACTCGGCAAACCCCTCGTCCGACCGGACCAACGTCACCCCGCCTTCCGTTCGCGTCTCCCGCGACACGATCATCGGGTTCCCGGCAAAGAAAATCCCGCTCTCCCGTGCCAGCACGTCGGGCGAATCCACCCGGTCCGGTGAATCGTGATTCCCGGCAATAGCCACCACCAAACGCTGCCCGCCCCGTGCCAACCGATGCAACGTGCGGTAAAGCAACTCGATCGCCTCCACGGGTGGGTTAAACGTGTCGAACAAGTCCCCCGCCACGATCACCGCATCCGCGGCCTCCTCGTCAGCCACCCGCACAATCTCGTCCATCACGGCCACTTGCTCTCCGGCACGCTCCCGGTCATTCAACCGCTTTCCAAGGTGCCAGTCTGAAGTATGTAATATTTTCATCCTCTATTTAATTAGAGCCTCCACGTTCCGGAGTCCCTCGTCAATACTCTCTTTCACGCCGGGCAAATCCCTAGCGTACTCTTCCGCGATCCTGAAATACGCCCTCGCCCGGGTCAACACGGCCTGCGTCTTCCGGTTATAATTCAACAGGAAAACCGCCTCGTTATAGTATGTCACCGCCATCACCTCCTTGTTCCGCGGGTTAAAACGGTTCGCCCGCCGGGCAAAAAGCATCTGTCGTTCATCCCTCGGCAAGCGCCGGAAGGCCGCGATACTATCCGTGTAATTATAATAATCTCCCCGCTCACCCTCCGTCAAATTCCCCTCGATAAACGCGTCCATGGCGTACGGCCTGTCGGTCAACTGCCACGCCGGATCAGCCGGCATGTGAGTGGTCAGAAATTGCTCTCCCCGCGTCAACACGTACTCCGGGTTCCAGTGCCGTCTGAACACCCATTCCCCCGCCGCATCTCTCCCCAACGCTCCCACGGCCCACATCATATCGACGTGCCACCACTCTCCCGCCACTTGCACGGCATTCCACACGTGATTCGTCCGGCGACACGTTTCCCCACGCTCCCGACCATCCTCCGCCACGTACCCTTCCACCCGCTCGTTCTCGATCCCCAGCCTGTTGCATAACTCCCCGAACAACCCCGTGAAATCCCCGCAAATTCCTTTCCTCTCCTTCAACACCTCGCGGTAATCCCCGTCCGGCCCTCCCGTGAGGAACTTCCCGGCGTCAATCGCCATGTACTCACGGAACCATCCCGCCAGCACGATCACTTTCTCCCGTTCCGTCCGCCCCCACCGGGCCACGCTGTCGACAAGCGCCTCCATGCTCACCTCACCGGGGAGGCGCCCTCCCCGTTCAAGCATACCCTCTTCCCCCGGCAAGACTTGTGCCACGAGAGGTATCTCCGAAAGGACAACCACCGCCGTCAACAACCATTTCACAGACGCACGCACCGGTATCATTTCACGAAACCCTTCAACATCCGTATTTCCTCCGGCCACAACGCCTCGTCCGGCGTTTCCAGTATCAATGGTATACCGTCAAACCGTTCGTCCTCCATGATCCACTTGAAAGGCTCTATGCCCAACGTTCCTTTTCCCAAACTATCGTGGCGGTCCACCCGTGAACCCAGCTCTTTTTTAGCATCGTTCAGGTGCATTCCCCGCAGGTACTTGAACCCGATCACGTTGTCGAAATGCTCGAACGTCTCGGTGAATCCTCCCGATGTCGCCAAATCGTAACCCGCGGCGAAAGAATGGTAGGTATCAATGCAGACGCCCACCCGGCTCTTGTCCTCCACCCGGTCGATAATATAGGCGATCTGCTCGAACGTGTAGCCGAGATTCGATCCCTGTCCCGCCGTGTTCTCGATCACCGCCGTCACGCCGCGGGTCTTATCCAGCGTCAGGTTGATCGACTCCGCGATCAGCGCCAGACATTCCTCGTCGCTGATCTTCTTCAACGTACTGCCGGGGTGAAAATTCAACCGATCCAACCCCAACTGCTCGCAGCGCTGCATCTCGTCGAGGAAAGCCTCCCGCGACTTCTCCAGCGCATCCGCATCCGGGTTACCGAGATTAATCAAATAACTGTCGTGCGGCAATATCTGTCGAGGCGTGTACCCGAATTCCTCGCAGCGTTCTTTGAACAGTGCGATACTCTCCGCCGTCAGCGGTGCCGCCTTCCACTGCCGCTGGTTCTTCGTGAATAAGGCAAAAGCCGTCGCCCCGATTTCGCGGGCGTTCAACGGCGCGTTCTCCACTCCTCCCGATGCACTCACGTGCGCTCCTATATACTTTTCCATAGTCTCTTTTTCATTAAAATGACACGAACTATTACAAAAGTACTTCTTTTTTCCCGAACCACGACATTCTCCAACAAAAAGAAAGAGGTGTATCAAAAGCCGCCTTCAAACACACCTACCCCTCTCACTCGATTTATCACACTCTTAAATAGTCACGAATGCAAAACTCGTTTCAACCAGTCTGATTAAATCACCCGTCATAAAAGTCTCATCTACTACCCATATTCGTTTTTTCTCGAACTCTTCCTTGAACTCTAACATCTTCTCTTTACTCCCTTTCATTTCCTCGAATCGTTTATTCAAATCCATAACCTTTACCTTCGACAAAAATGTCTTAGGTAACGTCCGTACCGAAAATCTTGGTAGGGCTAACGGCTTTTCTCCCTTTCCCCGATAGTTTGAGTGAACAATCTTGCTACCGTCAATATTAACATGATCAAGCATGAAATAATATCCCTTTGTTTCGAGATGATACTCGATCGATGGCGTCGTAAACTGCATCGTATCGTTCCACGTCACCCGATAAACACCCTTTCCCTTCTCCACGGGGCTAACCACCATAAAAACATCATTCAAATCCGGCTCTCTCACGCTATCCTTCACGTGTTGGAAATATTCCTGTAAACAAGCCGGAATACCTGTTCCGTCACAACCTGTCGAATCCCGTTCCGAGCCTTCAACCAAAAGCATTAACAAAGTAAGCAGTTTAATCATTTTTCTATTTTTTAATTCTAAAATTTACTTTAATCAACTCCACAAGCATTTTTTCTTCATCGCTTAAAGCCTTATACTTTTCAGTATCTTCAAACCCGATATAAACAAAATACTTCGCAAGATTCTCTCTACAACCAAAAATTCTTTGAATCCACCTGTGATAGACAACATCCGTTAGCATTCGTTCATGATCCCTTTCGTTATCTCCACAACCATACTCTATATGATACCATTCATGTAAAGCGATTAAAAGGTATCCATTCCAATCATACTCCCGAATTTTTTCTTTTTTGATATAAAATTGACGCAATAAAAATTGAGGTCGTGTAATCACTACTACCGGATCCATCTGTGTTAACTGATTATCAAGATACCAATGTTCATATTCTGTTTCTAAATTAAATATAATTTGAACACTTTCAAATGCAAACCTAAATGAATCAACAAAATTATTTGTAATCGGAGGAGGAATAACGGAATTACTTGTTAAGCCTATTTTCTCTTCATCCATACTCAAGATAGCATCATCAAAAACATTCTCGCATCCACACATAAAACC
>OJRV01004140.1_pt1 | contig 11099 bp, 9 predicted proteins | sample 1599241 | NCBI WGS metagenome assembly OJRV01 (sample SAMN04168656, study PRJEB22393) | human gut metagenome | biome: human gut microbiome; feature: stool | host: Homo sapiens | collected 2014-03-17 | reverse complement strand
AGCATCCACCCTCGAAGTTGAATACGCCGTTGTCATCCCAGCCGTGCTCGTCATCACCAATCAGAAGACGCTTCGGGTCAGTAGACAGAGTGGTCTTACCTGTTCCAGACAGACCAAAGAAGATAGCGGTGTTCTCACCGTTCATATCGGTGTTAGCGGAGCAGTGCATGGAAGCCATACCCTTTAATGGAAGGAAGTAGTTCATCATAGAGAACATACCCTTCTTCATCTCGCCGCCGTACCAAGTATTGATGATAACCTGCTCATGGCTGGTGATGTTGAATACTACTGCAGTCTCAGAGTTAAGACCTAATTCCTTGTAGTTCTCAACCTTAGCCTTAGATGCGTTGTAAACAACGAAATCTGGCTTGAAGTTCTCCAGCTCCTCAGCTGTTGGGCGGATAAACATGTTCGTTACAAAATGAGCCTGCCAAGCAACCTCTACGATGAAACGAACTGCCATTCTGGTGTCCTTGTTTGCACCACAGAATGCATCTACAACATACAGCTTCTTGTTAGAAAGTTCTTCCTGAGCGATCTTCTTTACTGCTGCCCATGCTTCTTCGCTTGCCGGATGATTATCGTTCTTATACTCGTCAGAGGTCCACCATACTGTGTCCTTAGAGTTCTCATCCATAACGATGAACTTATCCTTAGGAGAACGTCCGGTGTAGATACCAGTCATGACATTAACAGCACCCAGCTCGGTAACCTGTCCCTTCTCATAGCCTTCCAGTTCCGGCTTTGTCTCCTCTGCAAACAGATCTTCATAAGAAGGATTGTATACAACTTCTGTAGTTCCAGTAATACCATACTGGCTTAAATCCACTTTTGCCATTTTACATTAACCTCTCTTTTCTTAAATATCTGTATATAATTGGTGGCTTTGAGGCAAACCAAAAAGCATCCCAATCTATCTATATTATTCCAGAATTTTCACTAAAAGTCAATTGCTTTTTTTACCAATTGGGCACATCTTTTTGCCAGTTTTTAGGCTTTTTTGTTAAAAAATTAACATTGTGTTTAAACGCCATATACAAGCTGTCCAAGCCAGATGATAAATGGGATTGTTGCAGCAAATAAAATCGTAGATAGAAGCGTTGCCCTCGCACAAAGAGCTGGTTCCATATCATGCTGAATCGCATATACGCTTGTCAGATTTGCTACCGGACACGCCACATAAATCAACACTGCCATTCTTAAATTCGGATCTAACGGAAGAAGTGCCATCACTACTAACATTATAAGCGGGCAAATCAAATTTCTGATTAATGAGATCACATACGCTCTTTTTTCTGTCACAATCTGAATAAGATTTCCATCCGCAAGCATAACGCCGACGATGATCAGCGCCATAGGTGTTGTGATTCCTCCGATATTGGAGCAAACTGTCTGAAGCGGTCTTGGAAAATGCACATGAAAAATCAACATCAAAATGAGTGCAAGTGTACTTATATTAAGCGGTGTTAAGAAAATCTTTGGATGAAATTTCTGTCTTGTAAAAAGAGAAATCTGAAGTGTGAAAAATAACAAATTAAATGCAATAATTCCTGCTGCACCGTAAAGTGTTCCCCACTCTCCCATTAACGCAATACATAGAGGCATTCCAATAAAAGTGCAATTAGGATATGTGCAAAGTCCCGTGTAGGCTGCACGCTTTTTTTCCGGCACCTGTTTTATTTTTGCATATAGCATACACCCAGCTGATGTAAGTGCCATACAGGAAAAAAGAAGCGCCACGGCAATGGCAACATTTACTATATCTTGTCCACTTGCCTCCATGCTACTTGCTGACAGCACTGTAAATGGAAGAATGAGTGATGAAACAAGTTTTGAAAGATAGCGCTGCTGCTCTTTTGTGATCAGATTCTTCTTTCCAGCCACGTAGCCGACGATTACATAGCCAAAGATTATAAGAATCTGCTCAAACACAATTTGCATTGACATAAAATAGTCCCCCTTGTTTTTTTGCAAATCCATTATACCGAAAGGATTCCCACAGCGCAATAAAAAACTCCCACCATTCCTTTCGGATGATGAGAGTCTTTTTCTCTATCAATTTTAAAAAATCTTTTGCAGGCAATTATGCTGCATGTGTTCCGTTTGACGTGCCTGATGTCTTTGCGCACTCTGCTTCAAATTCACGCAGCTTTCTTGCTGCCTGTGGTGTAAGTGTCGTTGGTACCTGGATCTCGACAACCGCATACTGATCGCCGAAGACTTTGGAATCCTTCATTGATACAATACCTTTGCCTCTTAAACGGATCTTGTTGCCTGACTGAGTACCTGGTTTTATCTTGCAGATAACATCACCATGAATAGTCTGAATGCGAGCCTCGCCGCCAAATACAGCTGTTGTAAATGGAATCTGCACTGTCGTGTATACATCCATTCCTTCACGACGAAATCCTAGCTTATCCTGCACAGTTACTTTAAGTAACAGATCGCCTGTACGGCCGTTTCTTCCGACATTGCCTTTTCCTTTAAGACGAATTGTCTTTCCTGTATCTATACCTGCTGGAATCTTGATTTCAAGTGTCTGAACCTTTCCATCAGAACCCTGCAGACGAACTCTCTTGTTTGCACCAAAGGCTGCTTCATCAAAGCTAACCGTAACTTCTGCTTTGACATCAAGGGAATTTGCTTCATCTGCACCAGTTCCAAAGCCAGAACCATAATCAGATCCAAAGTCTGAATAACTACTGTAGCCATCTGCGCCCTGACCAAAACCAGAACCAAAGCCACTAGACGAATAGCTTCTTCTGCCTGAACTTCCAGTACCGCCAAAACCACCCTTAAAATGACCGCCGCCGAACAAATTTTTTAATATATCATCCATGTCGGCTTCATTTCCATTAAAATGATACTCCTGATAACCGCCGTTTTGGCCGGCATTCTTAAATCCACCAAAACCACCAAAGCCGCCTGCTCCACCGGAATAGCTACCTGAGTAACCATTTGCACCCTGACCAAAGCCTTCCTCAAATGCGGCATGGCCATACTGGTCATAAAGCTTACGCTTCTTCTCGTCACCGAGTACATCGTAAGCCTCATTTACCTCTTTAAAATGCTCTGCCGCTGATGCATCTCCTACATTACTGTCTGGATGATACTTCTTGGCTAATTTTCTATATGCTTTCTTTATTGCAGATGCGTCTGCACTGCGGCTGACGCCTAATACTTCATAGTAATCTCTTTTCATCACAGTTCTCACTCCTTTTTTATGAAACGCTCCAAATAAAGAGCTTCGTGCTTAACTGTTTCCAAATGGCAGAACGATATTGTTGTTCTGCTCTACATGTACTATAACACTTATTATTCTATCTGTCAATAAAATTCATAATTTATTTTGTGAAAGTTTTGCGATACCTACAGTTCACGCGTCATGCTACGAAAGCCCTTCACCTTCGGGCTTTGCCTCAATATTGGCTTCTATTTGAACTGTAGCGTCAATATCAATCACTTCTTCCCCGCGATAATTCCATACATCTCTGGTCTTCTGTCGCGGAATAGTCCCCACTCGAGGCGCTTTTGTGCCAGCTCTGCCAAATCAAATTCGCTATAAAGAATTTCTTCCTGATCGCGTGATGCTTCGCTTATAAGCTCTCCTGTTTCGTCTGCAATGAATGATGAACCATAAAAATTTAATGCAGATGTCTGGCCACCATTTCCTTCGCATGGATCTACTGTTTCTGTTCCAATTCGGTTTGCTGCTATGACTGGCATCAGATTTGCTGCCGCATGACCCTGCATGACGCGTCTCCAGTGCGGCATGCTGTCGCACTCTAGGATTGGTTCGGAGCCGATGGCTGTCGGGTAGAGCAAAATTTCTGCACCTAAAAGTGCCATGCTGCGTGCTGTCTCTGGGAACCACTGATCCCAGCAGATGCCAATTCCGATTGTTCCATAGCGTGTTTTAAATGCCTTGAAGCCTGTATCGCCCGGTGTGAAATAAAATTTTTCCTGATAATAATGATCATCCGGGATGTGCGTTTTTCGATATACGCCAAGCAGTGTTCCGTCTGCGTCTATACATGCTACGGAATTATACAGATTGTTGACATCCTTCTCATAAAAACTGATTGGAAGAACAACCTGAAGCTCTTTTGCAAGGCGCTTGCCCATCTGAACGGCCTTATTTTCTTCTACTGTCTTAGCATACTGATAGAAATCGTAGCGGCGCTGCTGACAGAAATATTCGCGCTCAAACAACTCTGGCAAAAGAATGACATTGGCGCCGTTTGCTGCGGCTTCTCTAACCATTTCTTCTGCATGCGAAAGACTCTCTTTGGAATTTGTGCTGCATTTCATCTGAATTGCTGCTACTTTTATTTTACTCATGAATTTTCCTCTCTTCTCCACAAATATCGCGTACAGCGTCCGATTTCGCTATAAGGATATCATGCGCTGCTATTTCGTTTCAATCATCTTGGAATCTGCTGTGTTATGCAGTGAATATTTCCGCCTCCTGTCAAAATATCTCTCGCAAAAACAGGTATTACCTTTCGGTCTGGATTCCACTGCTGCATAAGCTGTACAGCTCGCTCATCGCTTTCCTTATTTTCACCGCCAAACACTGGCAAAATGATCGCATCATTTGAAAAATAAAAATTGACATAGGATGCTGCAAGACGCTCTCCAACCTCTCGCATATCCTCGCCTTCCTCAAATGTATAGCCGTCAAGATCCTCTTTTGTGATGCATATCGGATGATCTGGAATTGGAAGCTTATGAATAACAAGCTTGCGGCCTTTTGCATCTCGCACGTTTTCAAGATACGATAAGCTTTGATGTGACAGCTCATACTGAGGATCATCTTTATTATCTGTCCACGCAAGCACTACCTCACCTGGGCGAAGAAAGGCACACACATTGTCTACATGCTCATTTGTCTCATCCTGATAAATTCCTCGCGGAAGCCATAATACCTTCTTGATTCCAAGAAAACGTGACAGCTGTTCTTCAATCTGTTCTCTCGAAAGATTTGGATTTCGTCCGGCACTTAACAGACAGCTTTCTGTCGTTAAAAGTGTACCCTCTCCATCGCTGTGAATGGAACCACCTTCTAATACAAATGGCGCAGCATCGTACCAGTCAAAGCCAAACTGATCTGCAAATGCACTGGCAAATGCATTGTCTTTTCCCCAGGAAGCATACAAACCATCGACATTTCCGCCCCACGCATTAAATTCCCAATTTACGGCTCGAATAACAGAATCACTAGCAGAACTTGAACTTTGATCTGAACCTTCTTTATTTGAATTTGCAGTATTGTGTTCATTTAATTTAACAAAAGTAGGTGCCACATCTCTTGCCCATGCATCATCGGTATCTGCAAAGAAAAGCTCAATATTGTCCTGCTGCATTATGTCCGCGTTTTTATTTTCTCCAAACAGCTTTTCTTGTGCAATTGGAAGTGTTTTTTTCGTGACTGCAACGTAGACCTTTTCGCTCTGTGCTATTGCTTTGATCACTGCTGCAAATGCATTACCTGCCGCTTTTGCCTCATATCCCCATGAACCTGGGCGCTTTGGCCATATTAAAATGCAGCCCTGATGCGGCTCAAACTCGCCAGGCATATAAAAGCCGTCCTCGCGCGGAATTTGCTTTATCAATTTCATATAAATTTCTGATTCCTTCCTCTTTCTTAAATGAATTCTATACGCGTCAATGTTTGACGAAACCATTACACCGATGTCGTTTCATAACACCACTAAGAAAGTCTATTTTTGAAATCTTCATATCCAAAGCGCTTTACTGTCTCGATGGCTCCATCTTCATGAAGCAAGCAAATATCTGGCAGACCAATTCCATTAAATGTATTGTTTTTTACCATTGAATAAATTGCCATATCTTCAAATACAAGACGGTCTCCCACATGAATTTCATGGTCAAAGCTATAATCACCAATCACATCTCCAGCCAGACATGTCATGGATGAGAGGCGATACGTATAAGGCTTCTTACCAGCTTCATCGCCGCCTTTAAGCGGTGGGCGGTACGGCATCTCTAATACATCCGGCATATGACATGCTGCAGATGCATCCAATATCAGAATAGAAAGGTCATTGTCCACAATATCCTGAACCTCTGTTATCAAATAACCCGCGTTTAATGCAATTGCTTCACCAGGCTCCAGATATACTTCCAGATGATAGGTATCCTTTATTCGCTTTATAAGGCGAATCAGACGTTCAATATCATAGCCTGGTCTTGTGATATGATGACCGCCTCCGAGATTAAGCCATTTGATCTTCTTTAAATATGGTTCAAAAGACTTTTCAAAAGCGTTGAAGGTTGCCTCCAAATCATCAGAATCCTGCTCGCAGAGCGTATGCACATGGAGTCCTTCTATTTCTTTTGGAAGTGTTTCTGGAAATTTTGCGCGCACTACACCAAGACGTGAACCTGGTGCACACGGATCATATATTGCATGACCCTCCTGTGTGGAAAACTCTGGATTGACACGCATTCCGATACTTACACGATTCCCGTTTTCTCTCTGACTGTTATTATATTCAGAAATGATTTCTTTGTGCTTTTCAAACTGCGCAAATGAATTGAAAATGATATGATCACAGATCGTTACAAGCTCCTTCATATCCTCTGTCTTGTAAGCTGGTGCAAAGACATGGTTTTCTTTTTTCATCTCTTCATATCCAAGCCTTGCCTCATAAAGACCGCTGGCGGTCGTACCACTTAAGTACGACCCGATCAGCGGATATACGCGAAACATTGAAAAAGCTTTCTGTGCCAAAAGGATATGACAGCCCGTCTCTTCTTCGACACGATGCAGACATTCCAGATTTTCTCTTAGCTTTTTTTCATCAACCACATAGGCTGGTGTTTTGATTGTTTCCCACATAGCTTCATTACTCCACGATCTGCGGATTTTCATCTACTACCCACGGCAGACCATATCGGTTTAACATATCCATGTATGGATCTGGATCAAACTCTTCCACATTGAATACACCTGGCTTTTTCCATACCTTATCCATGACAAGTGCTGTTCCAATCATTGCCGGAACACCTGTTGTATAAGAGATTGCCTGGGAACCTACCTCGCGGTAGCACTCCTGATGATCACATACATTGTAGATATAGATAGTCTTCTTCTTTCCATCCTTAGTTCCTGTATAAATACAGCCAATATTTGTCTTTCCTACTGTTCTTGGTCCTAAGGAAGCCGGATCTGGCAGCAATGCCTTTAAGAACTGAATCGGAACGATCTCTTTTCCTTCAAAGTTAATAGGTGATGTGGAAAGCATACCAACATTTTCAAGGCACTTCATATGAGTCAAATAACTCTGACCAAATGTCATAAAGAAGCGAATGCGCTTTACGCCTGGAATATTCTTTGCAAGAGATTCGATTTCCTCATGATGAAGCAGATACATATCCTTCTCACCAACCTGTGGGAAATCATATACACGCTTGATCTCCATCGGCTTTGTCTCTACCCAGTGACCATTCTCCCAGTAGGAGCCATTTGCAGAAACCTCTCTTAAGTTGATTTCCGGATTGAAGTTTGTTGCAAATGGATAGCCATGATCGCCACCGTTGCAGTCTAAGATATCAATTGTCTCAATCTCATCAAAATAGTGCTTTAATGCATATGCACTGAAAACACTTGTTACGCCTGGGTCAAAGCCAGTTCCAAGAAGTGCAGTCAGACCTGCCTTTTCAAAACGCTCCTTATATGCCCACTGCCATGAATAATCAAAGTAAGCAGTGAAACCTTCATCCTTGCAGCGCTTTTCATAAATAGCTCTCCACTCTGGATCATCTGTATCCTCTGGCTCATAGTTTGCAGTATCAATATAGTCAACACCACATGCAAGACATGCATCCATAATGGTCAAATCCTGATAAGGAAGTGCAACATTCAAAACAGCCTGTGGCTTATAGGAATTGATTAATGCCTTTAACTCTTCTACGTTGTCTGCATCTACCTGTGCTGTTGTGATTACAGTCTTTGTGGTACCCTCAAGCTTTTCCTTTAATGCATCACACTTTGATTTTGTACGGCTTGCAATGCAGATCTCTGTAAAGGTGTCGCTGTTCTGGCAGCACTTATGAATTGCTACACTTGCTACTCCACCACATCCAATAATTAAAAGTCTTCCCATCGTTTTGTCCTCCTGTTTTGTATTAGTTTTCCTCTTCTTCCAGCATATCCTCAACATATCGAGGAAGCATAAATGCACCCTTGTGCAGATTCGTGGTGTAATACCACGTTTTTATATTGCGCTCCTTCCAGCGTTCCACATTTAAATCTGTCAACGGATGATATTTTTTTGACGTAAATCCAAACAGCCAATAACCTGATGCACATGTTGGAATATGTGCCTGATATACTCTGCTTATTGGAAAGCTGTGGCTTGCTTTTCGGTGCATTGCGCGGCATGTATCCTCATCTTCATCATAGAATGGACTTCCATGCTGATAAACCATGATGCCATCCTCTTTTAAAGCGCGATAGCAATTTCCATAAAATTCCTTCGTAAACAATCCTGCCGTATGACCTAACGGATCGATTGCATCATTTATAATCAGATCATATTGATCATTCTTTGAACGAAGAAAACGAAGACCATCTGCGTAAAAGACGCGCACACGCGGATCATCCAGACCTCTTGCATTGTCTGGGAAAAACTTCTTGCAGACCTCTACAAATACCTCATCTGGCTCAACAACATCAATCTCTTCAATCTCTTTATAATAAGAAAGCTCTCTTGCTACGCCTCCATCTCCGCCTCCAATTACAAGCACATGGCGCACATTTGGATGAACTGCCATAGGCACATGAACGATCATCTCGTCATATACAAACTCATCCTTCTCGGAAAATACAATGCTTCCATCGGAGCTGATAAATCGTCCAAATTCCTTTGAATCAAACACGTCTATTCGCTGGAAATCGGTCTGCTCGCCGAACAGCTGCTTTTCCACTTTCACTGACATTTTTACCTTGTCAGTATGATAATCTGAAAACCAAAGCTCCATTTTTTATCCTTTCAGCTGCCACATTTTATTCTGCAGCCTTATAATACATTTAAATACTCTACTGCTGGGTCTTCCGTTCCCTGCATAGAACAGCCCTTTTCCTTTGCATAAAGTACATATTCAATAATTTCGTCTGTAATAAGCTCGCCTGGTGCCAAAATCGGGATTCCCGGCGGATAACACATGACAAATTCGGCACAAATGCGGCCAGATGTCTCTCTAATTGGAAGGCGTGTCTTTTCTGAATAAAATGCTGTCTGCGGTGATACAAGTACCTTCGGATTAATGTACTCTGTATTTAACATACTAGCCGGGTCCTTTGAATATAAACGCTTTATATCGGCAAGTGCACCAACAAGACGCTCTATATCCTGAATGCGGTCTCCGATAGAAATATAAGCTAAAATATTTGCTATATCACCAAGCTCAATCTGAATATCATACTCATCACGAAGCAAATCATAGACTTCGATTCCCGCAAGACCAATATCTCTTGTGTAAACAGAAAGCTTTGTGACATCAAAATCATAAACGCTTCCTCCATTGATTAAATCCTTGCCGTAGGCATAATAGCCGCCAATCGCATTGATTTCATCACGGGCATACTCTGCCATTTTTGCGACCTTTGCGAAGGATTCTTTTCCGCGAAGTGCCAGATTTCTTCTGGAAATGTCAAGGCTTGACATCAACAGATATGATGCACTTGTTGTCTGTGTCAGGTTAATGATCTGACTGACATACTCCCAATTTACGTTCTTTCCTGTTAAAAGGATGGAGCTTTGCGTCAGGCTTCCGCCTGATTTGTGCATGGAGACTGAGGCCATATCTGCTCCTGCATCCATCGCACAAACTGGAAGATTTTCTCCAAAATAAAGATGCGTTCCATGTGCCTCATCTACAAGCACCTTCATGCCATGTGCATGTGCCACCTTTACAATGGAACGAAGATCCGAACAAATTCCATAGTATGTCGGATTATTGACAAGGACAGCTACTGCCTTTGGATGTTCAAGAATCGCCTTTTCTACCTCGCTTACCTGCATACCAAGCGAGATTCCCAGACGATTATCCATCTCCGGATTTACATATACTGGAATTGCACCGCAAAGCACAAGTGCATTTATTACACTCTTATGAACATTTCTCGGTAAAATGATTTCATCTCCTGCCTTGCAGACAGAAAGCACCATACCCTGAACAGAGGACGTTGTTCCTCCAACCATAAAAAATGCATGATCGGCACGAAATGCCTCTGCCGCTAACTCTTCTGCCTCCTTAATTACTGAAACCGGATGACACAGATTATCAAGCGGCTTCATGGAATTGACATCAAGACTGACGCATTTTTCACCAAGAAGCTCGACTAATTCCGGGTTTCCACGTCCTCTCTTATGTCCTGGCACATCAAACGGAACCACTCTTCGTTTCTTTAGCTTTTCAAGCGCCTCATAAACTGGCGCACGCATTTGTCCTTTTTCCATTTGCCTACAGTCCTCTCAATTTGATGACCTGTTTCTTTTATAAAAAAAGGAACAGGCTGCATCACCTGTTCCGTAAAGTCCTATGTATCGTTTTTTCGCACGCATGCTTTTGCCCAGATGTGCATCCGATTATTATTGACCGTTTCACAAGTGATGTTTCGACCGGATGAGCACACTACTGTGCCATGTCCCGTCAACTTATAAAATTTGAGCTTCTAACTCAATCAATAACGCAGTTTAAAAACCACAATCGGCAGCTGCCCCGCCTGTCCGTATGGGCTTAATCCTCATCATTAGATGCGGATAGGCATGCGCAATAAAACGCGCTATTTGTAATATAACACGTTTGTTTCAAAAATGCAATTGTTTTTTTTACATTTTCAGTTTTTGTGAATAGATGTTTCTTTATTCTTGTTCCTCCTTCCACAAATCAATAAACTCCAGAAGTGCTTTCGCCTGTTTTTCTTTTGTTTTTTTAGACGTTTTTTTCAGAATACAGTCAATTTGATCTATTCCTTTTTGATCCATTCGCGCTAACCATTGCCCGTCTCCATCAATGTCATTAAGATAAGAAATTCTGCTTTCCGAGCCTTGTCCCCTTTTTGATTA
>OJRV01004124.1_pt1 | contig 11134 bp, 8 predicted proteins | sample 1599241 | NCBI WGS metagenome assembly OJRV01 (sample SAMN04168656, study PRJEB22393) | human gut metagenome | biome: human gut microbiome; feature: stool | host: Homo sapiens | collected 2014-03-17 | reverse complement strand
ACATGGTCATCGACATCGGCGGCGGCACGTCGGAGATCGCCTGCATCTCGCTGGGCGGCATCGTCTGCTCCGAGTCGATCAACACCGCCGGCGACGTCTTCACCAACGACATTCAGAGCTACGTGCGCCAGCAGCACAATATCCGTATCGGCGAACGTACGGCCGAAGCCATCAAGTGCTCGATCGGTGCGGCCGTCTCCGATCTGGACGAGGAGCCCGAAGACTTCGTGGTGACGGGTCCCAACATGCTGACGGCCCTGCCCCAGACCGTGTCGCTCAGCTACAGCGAGATCGCCTATGCGCTCGAAAAGTCGCTCACGAAGATCGATGCCGCGCTGATGAAGGTGCTCGAATCGATGCCGCCCGAACTGTATGCCGACATCGTGAAGAACGGCATCTATCTGGCCGGCGGCGGCGCCCTGATCAAGGGGCTGGACCGGCGTCTGAACGAGAAAACCGGCATTCCGTTCCACATCGCCGAAGACCCCCTGCGCGCCATTGCGCGCGGTACGGGCATCGCGCTGAAGAACATCAACCGCTTCTCGTTCTTAATGAAATAGTTGTAACGCACTCCGGCCCGGCCGGAGGTGAGAGGTGAATAAATGAATACGGATTGCGGGCATAGTGTCCGCAATCTTAAATTAACGAGAACCCGTGCGCAAGCTCTTAGAGTTTATCCGAAGCATCTATGTCATGGTGCTCTTCGTCGTGCTCGAAGCGATAGCCGTCAGCTATTACGCCCACTCGACCTACTACACGCAGGCCCGGCTGCTGGCGCGTTCGAATCAGGTGGTCGGCGGCGTGCACGGCATGTTCGCGGGCATCCGGCATTACTTTTCGCTCGGACGCGAGAACCGCGACCTGCTCGCGCACGTGGCCGAGATGAAAGAGCGGCTGGCCGTGTACGAGGAGGCCGAGACCGCCGCGCGGCTGGACAGCTACATGCAGGACGTCGGAATCTCGAAATACCGCGTCATCACCGCGTCGGTGGCTTCGAATACGGTCAACCGTGCGCAGAACCTCGTCGTTCTCAACCGCGGCCGCCGCGACGGAGTGGCCGAGGAGATGGCGCTGCTGGCGTCCGACGGCTCGATGGCGGGCTATGTGGTCGACTGCACGGAACGCTATTCGGTGGCGATGTCGGTGCTCAACACCTCGTTCCGCGCCAGCGGCAAGTTGGTGGGCTCCGATTATTTCGGTTCGATCTACTGGGACGGCGCCGACCCTCACACCGTGGTGCTGGACGAACTGTCGAAGTACGCCGATCCGCAGCCCGGACAAGAGGTCGTGACCACGGGCTTCTCGCAGTATTTTCCCGCCGACGTGCTGATCGGCTGGGTTGAAAGCGCCGAGCTGAACGAAACCCGCACGGCTTTCAAGGTGCGCGTGCGGCTGGCGGCCGAAATGTCGCGCCTGACGGATGTGATTCTGGTCGAGAACCGCGACCTGACCGAAATCCGCGATTTGCAGAACAGTGAAAAAGTTGAACAACATACCCGGCTGAAATAGATGCACAGAACGCTTCCATACATTTCGCTCTTCGTCGTGACAGTGCTTTTGCAGGTCTTTCTGTTCGACAACCTGTCGATCAGCATCTACCTCAATCCGCTCGTCTACGTGGCGTTCGTCGCCCTGCTGCCGCTGGATACGCCGCCCGTGGCGCTGCTTGCGTCGGGACTGGCCATGGGCGTGACGATGGATTTCGCCATGGGAGCCGCGGGCGTGAACACCATTGCCACGCTGCTCATCGCTTTCGTGCGTCCGGCGCTCCTGCGGACGCTGTATACCCGTGACGACGCCCGCGAAGGCGGCGTCCCCTGCGCCGGGCGGCTCGGAAAACGGGTGTTCCTGAATTACCTGATCGTGCTGGTGCTCTTGCACCATGCCGTATTCTTCTCGCTTGAGGCCCTTTCGTGGATGCACGTCGTGCGTACATTGGTGCGTATCGTCGTCAGCGGCGCCGTGTCGGTGGCCTTTATCTGGATTATCGCCCGTATTTTCACCGCAAAACTTCCCGTGCGCGTATGAGAGACTCCGAAGGTTTCGTCCGGATGCGCACCCTGCAGTGCGTGGTGCTCTTCGTCTTCCTGCTGATCGGGGGCCGTCTGGCCTATATCCAGCTTGTCGACTCGCGCTACAACGAACTGGCCAAAGCCAACGTGCTGCGCCATGTGGTGCAGTATCCGCCGCGCGGCGAAGTCTTCGACCGCAACGGGGAGTATCTGGTCCAGAGCCGCGAGTGCTATGACCTGATGGTGATCTACAGCGAGATCGACAAGAAGGGCTTCGACACCCTGCGCATGTGCGAGGTGCTGGGCCTTTCGCGCGAAAAGCTCGAAAAGGAGCTTGCCAATGCCCGGATGCGCCCCCGTGCGCCCCGCGTGGTGACGAGCTATATCTCCAAGGAAGACAAGCTGCGTTTCGACGAATGCAACTTCCGGGGATTCTATGCCGTCTACCGTACGGTCCGCCGTTATCCCCGCAAGGTGGGCGGCAACCTGCTGGGATTCGTGGGCGAGGTGAACGCCGATTTCCTGAAGCGCCACCCGGACTACAAGTCCGGCGATTATGTGGGTATGAGCGGCGTGGAGTCGGCTTACGAACCCCTGCTGAAAGGCCGGAAAGGCGTGAAGATTCAGGAGATCGACACCCACGGGGCGATCAAGGGTTCCTATATGAACGGCGTTTACGACTCGCTGCCCGAACCGGGGCGCTACCTCGTCAGCACGATCGACGCCCGCCTGCAGCTGCTGGGCGAGGAGCTGATGCGCGGCAAGGTCGGGGCGGCCGTGGCGATCGAACCCTCGACGGGCGAGATCCTGATGATGGTCTCCTCGCCGACGTACGATCCCGACGAACTGGTCGGCCGGGAGCGCGGCAACAACTACATGAAGATGATCTACAACAAGCGGCATCCGCTTTTTAGCCGTGCCGTGAAGGCCAAATACCCGCCGGGATCGACCTTCAAGCTCGTGCAGGGCCTGATCGGGCTGCAGGAGGGCGTGCTCAGACCCTCGGACCTGCACGTCTGCCACGAAGGCTATCAGGTCGGCCGCCGGCGCATGAAATGCCATGCCCACGCTTCGCCGCTGGACCTGCGCTTCGCCGTGGCGACCTCGTGCAACGCCTATTTCTGCTATGTCTTCCGCGACATTCTCGACAACCGCAAATACGAGAGCGTGAAAGACGGTTACGACGTCTGGAAAGAGTATGTCGAGAGTTTCGGTTTCGGCCGCAAACTCGGCTCCGACTTCCTCGACGAGGGCAACGGCTACGTGCCCGACCGCTCGTACTACGACCGCCAGTACAGGGGCTCGTGGAATTCGCTGACGGTCATTTCGCTGGCCATCGGTCAGGATGCGCTGGGCTGTACGCCCTTGCAGCTGGCCAATCTCGCGGCCATCGTCGCCAACCGGGGCTACTACTACATTCCGCATATCGTCAAGAAGATCGAGGGACAGGATTCGCTCGACCGCCGTTTTTACGAACGCCACTATACCAAGGTCGATCCCAAGCACTTCGAACCGATCGTCGACGGCATGTGGCGGGGCGTCAACGTCGGCGGCACCTCCACGGCGGCGCGTCTGGAAGGACTCGATGTCTGCGGCAAGACCGGTACGGCCGAGAATCCCCGCGGCCGCGACCACTCGACCTTCCTCTCGTTCGCGCCCAAGGACAATCCGAAGATCGCCATTTCGGTCTATGTCGAAAACGGCGGTTTCGGCGCTTCGGCGGCCCTGCCGATCGCCAGCCTGCTGGAGGAGTACTACCTGACCGACACGATCCGCCGTCCGGCCCTGCTGGAGCATATCAAGAATATGAACATCTATTACCCTTCGTATGACCGCTAACCGCCATAGTATCTTTTACGGAGTGGACCTCTGGACGGTCCTGCTGTACGTGCTGATCGTGCTGGCGGGGTGGGTGTCGATCACCTCGGCGTCGTACGACGAGGGCACGGCCGATATCTTCTCCTTCTCGCACTTCTACATGAAGCAGTTGATGTGGATCGGCGTGGCGTGGACCACGGCGCTCGTGGTGCTGCTGCTCGACGAACGGTTCTACCATATGTTCGCCTATCCGGCCTATTTCGCGGGATTGGCGCTGTTGCTGGGCGCGCTGCTGTTCGGCCGCGAGGTGAACGGCGCCAAGGCGTGGTTCGAATTCGGTTCGTTCCGCCTGCAGCCCGTCGAATTCGTGAAGATCGCCACGGCTCTCGCGCTGGCCCGCGTGATGAGCGCCTACTCCTTCTCGATCAACCGTCCGGGCGACCTCTTCAAGGTGGGCGTGGTGATCTGCATCCCGCTTTTCATCATCATCCTGCAGAACGACACCGGTTCGGGCATCGTGCTCGGCTCGTTCCTCTTCGTGCTTTACCGCGAGGGACTCAACAAGTGGCTCTGCATTCCGGTGCTGCTGATCGCCGCGCTGTTCATCGTGTCGTTCCTGCTTTCGCCCATGACGCTGCTCGTGTCGATCATTCTGGTCTGCACGCTCTCCGAAGCGATGATGACCGGGGAGTGGTGCTCGCGCCTGATCTATCTGGCGTCGCTGGCGCTGGCGAGCATCCTGCTCTGCATGACGATGGCGCTCGTCGCGCCCGGCGTGATGGACCTGCACGCCTGCCTGCTGACCGTGACGCTGCTGTCGCTGGTCGGCGTGCTCGTCTATGCCTTCCGCATGAACCTGAGCAGCACCCTGATTACCGTGGGGCTTTTTCTCTGCACGATGATCTTCCTCCCCACCACCGACTATATCTTCAATTCGATTCTCAAACAGCACCAGCGCGACCGCATCCTGAGTTTTCTGGGCATCATCAGCGATCCCCTCGGCACGGACTACAACGTCAATCAGTCGAAAATCGCCATCGGTTCGGGCGGGTTCTGGGGCAAGGGATTCCTCGAAGGCACGCAGATCAAGTACGGCTTCGTGCCCGAACGGCATACCGACTTCATCTTCTGTACGGTCGGCGAAGAGTGGGGCTTTCTGGGGACGATGGTCGTGCTGGCCCTGCTCTGCATGCTGATCCTGCGCCTGATGCGCATGGGCGAACGGCAGCAGGAGCCTTTCGGCCGGATTTACTGCTACTGCGTGGCCGCGATCCTGTTGTTCCACGTGCTGGTGAACGTGGGCATGACCATCGGCCTGATGCCCGTGATGGGCATTCCGTTGCCGTTCATGAGCTATGGCGGTTCGTCGCTTATTGCGTTTACCATTTTGTTGTTCATCGCCGTGCGGCTCGACGCTTCGACGCGGCAGTTTTCCCTGAATTAAATACTGCATACCAATGATCCGTTACAATCCCAAAGGTTTATCCTCGCAAGAGGCCGCAGACAGCCGGCGGACGCATGGCGACAACGTCATCACGCCGCCCAAAGACGATTCGGCATGGAAGCTTTTCGTCGAGAAGTTCAAGGACCCGATCATCCGCATTCTGCTGCTGGCCGCGGTGCTGTCGCTTGCCATCGGGTCCGTTCACAAGGATTTCACCGAGTCGATCGGCATCATATGCGCCATTATTCTGGCGACCTGCGTCGGGTTCTGGTTCGAGTGGGACGCCATGCGGCGTTTCCGCCGGCTGAATCAGGTCAACGACGATATTCCGGTCAAGGTGATGCGCGACGGCTCGATCCGCGAGATTCCCCGCCGCGACGTGGTCGTGGGCGACGTGGTCTATATCGAAAGCGGCGAAACCGTGCCCGCGGACGGCGAGCTGGTCGAAGCTGTGTCGCTGCGCATCAACGAATCGACCCTCACGGGCGAACTGGAGGTGGATAAAACCGTCGACGAGGCGCATTTCGATTCCGAAGCGACCTATCCTTCGAACGTCGCACTGCGCGGTACGACCGTGGCGGACGGTTACGGCGTTCTGGTTGCTACGGCCGTGGGCGATGCGACCGAAGCGGGCCGCGTCACGGAGCAGGCGACCGTCCAGAGCGACGAGCAGACGCCGCTCAACCGCCAGTTGACGCGCCTCTCGAAACTCATCGGCCGGGCCGGCATTGCGCTTGCGGTCGCTATTTTCTGCGTCATGCTCGGCAAGGCGGTCTTCGTCGGTGGGTTGTTCGAGCGCGACTGGCTCGAAATATCGCAGCAGGTGCTGCACATTTTCATGGTCTCGGTGGCCATCATCGTGATGGCCGTTCCCGAAGGACTTCCGATGAGCATTACGCTGTCGCTGGCGATGTCCATGCGGCGCATGCTCAAGACCAACAACCTCGTGCGGCGCATGCACGCCTGCGAAACGATGGGCGCCGTGACGGTCATCTGCACCGACAAGACCGGCACGTTGACCCAGAACCGGATGCACGTGCAGGAACTGGTGCGTTACGATGCGCTTCCGGCGCATGATTTCGCCGAGATCGTGGCCGCCAACTCCACGGCTTTCCTCGACGCTTCGGGCGCCGTTATAGGCAACCCGACCGAGGGCGCCCTGCTGGAGTGGATGCGCTCGCAGGGCGAGGATTACGAACCCCTGCGCTCGGAGGCGAAGATCGTCGACCGGCTTACCTTCTCGACCGAACGCAAATATATGGCGACGATCATCGAAAGCGGCGTTTCGGGCCGCCGGATCGTCTGCGTCAAGGGTGCGCCCGAAATCGTGCGCGCCATGTGCGCCCCCGACGGCAAGGATACGCAGGTCGCCGAGCAGCTGGCCGGGTTTCAGGGCCGCGCGATGCGTACGCTCGCCGTGGCGTGGGCCGAAACCGCCGAGGACGACTGTCTGCGTGCCGTAGCGGCGTCGCAGCTGCATTTTTCGGGTGTGGCGGCTATCTCCGATCCGGTGCGCGAGGATGTCCCCGACGCCGTGCGGCGCTGCTTGAACGCCGGGATAGACGTCAAGATCGTCACGGGCGACACTCCCGCTACGGCGCGCGAGATCGCCCGCCAGATCGGCTTGTGGGACGACGCCCGCGACAACGACCGCAACTACATGACCGGTACGGAGTTCGCGGCGATGAGCGACGATGAGCTGCTCGGACGCGTGCGGGAACTGAAGATCATGTCGCGCGCCCGGCCGCTCGACAAACAGCGGCTCGTGCGTCTGTTGCAGCAGTGCGGCGAGGTGGTGGCCGTGACGGGCGACGGTACGAACGACGCCCCGGCGCTCAACTTCGCCAACGTGGGGCTTTCGATGGGATCGGGCACCTCCGTTGCCAAGGACGCCAGCGACATCACGCTGCTCGACGATTCGTTCGCTTCGATCGCGACGGCCGTCATGTGGGGCCGCTCGCTTTACCGCAACATCCAGCGTTTCGTGCTTTTCCAGCTGACGATCAACTTCGCGGCGATCGTGATCTGCTTCGTCGGCGCGGTTTTCGGCACCGACATGCCGCTGACGGTGGTGCAGATTCTCTGGGTCAATATCATCATGGACACCTTTGCGGCGATGGCGATGGCCTCGCTGCCGCCCAATCCCGAAGTGATGCTCGAAAAACCCCGTCCGCGCGACGAGTTCATCATTACGCCCGGCATGGCCCGCACGCTCTTCATCTGCGGCGGCATCATGGTCGCCGTCCTGCTGGGCATGCTCTTCTGGTGGACGATCACCGCAGGCGGACTCACCGTGCGCCAGCTGACGCTTTTCTTCTCGACGTTCGTTTTCCTGCAGTTCTGGAACATGTTCAACGCCAAAGGCTTCGAGACGCGCCATTCGGTCTTTACCTGCCTGCGCGGGTGCCGTGAGTTTTTCCTCATCCTGCTGGCCATCGCCGCGGGACAGGTGCTCATCGTCGAGTTCGGCGGCGAGGTGTTCCGCACCGAGCCGCTTGCGTGGCGCGAATGGGCGGCCGTCATCGGCTGCACCTCGCTGCTGGCTATCGGCGGCGAAGCGATTCGTGCCCTGCGGCGAAAACGTTGAACGACTGGCTCTGGATGAAGAGATCTTTTTTGCTTTGTCTGTCGGCGGTGTTCCTGATTTCCGGTCCTGTCTCGGCGCAGATTAAAGACAGTCTGGGCAACGAGTGTCTGATCCCTGCGGCGGAAAGTTCTTTCTCGCAGTATGTGGACCGCCGGACTTCGACCAAAGGTTACCGCATGACCTTCGTCGCCGTGCCGCTGATTCTGGGCGGAGCCGTGGTGTCGCTTTACGATACCGACTTCCGCCGTCTGCGCAACGGTTACGTCAGGTCGTTCCACCACGATTACGACGATTACCTGCAATATGCGCCCGCAGCCCTGCTGGTCGGGATGAAGGTCTGCGGCGTCGAAAGCCGCAGCTCGTGGGGACGCATGCTGGTCTCCGACGCTTTCTCCGCCGGGCTGATGGCCGCGGCGGTCAATTCGCTGAAGTACTCCTTCCGCGTGATGCGTCCCGATGGCTCCACGCGCAATTCGTTCCCTTCCGGCCATACGGCGACCGCCTTTATGACGGCGACGATGCTGCATAAGGAATACGGGCACCGCAGTCCGTGGTACAGCATCGGCGGCTATACGCTGGCGACCCTCACGGGCGTTACGCGGCAACTGAACAACCGCCACTGGATGAGCGACGTCATGGTAGGCGCGGGTATCGGCATCCTCGCCACCGAATTCGGCTATTTCCTCGCCGATCTGATATTCAAGGAGAAGGGGCTTAAGGTCCGCGAAACATACGTCGTTTTCGACCGCTACCGGCATCCGTCGTTCGTCGGGTTTTCCGTCGGGCTGACGGTCATTCCCGGCTCCTATACGCCTTATGCGGGGATGCACACCGATTTCAAAGTCGGACCGACGGTCGGCGTGCAGGGTGCATGGTTCGCCTCGCCCTATGTCGGCGTGGGTGGGCGGTTTGCGGTGACGAATCTGGAAATGAACGTAAACGGCGTCCCGCAGAACGATGAATTCGAGTGCTGTTCCGTGACGGCAGGTCCCTATTTTTCCTATCCGCTCTCGACGCGCTGGCGCATCGGCTCGAAGCTTCTCTGCGGTTATGAGCATTATAAACCTTACACTACTTCCGGCTACACAGGATCGAAGGCCGGGGCGGATTTACGGTCGGAACGGGCTTTTCGTCCACCTATCTGGTCAATCGCAATCTGAGCGTGCGCTTTACAGCCGACTACGACGTCGCTCCGCCGCTCGTTTCCTCTTCCTGCGTAGCGATGCACAAACTGACGCTGGGCATGGCCGTAAGTGCGATGTTCTGAGATCTTGAATCCCCTAAAATATGGACGCGAATCACGGCTGGGGATTCGCTTTTGTGTTCCGGATATTTTTGCGTTTCGCCGAAAAAACAGCCCTGTAATCCGTCAGGATTGTATATGACATACCCCTTTCTCCCGGGCCAGTGTGATAAGGGGTATATTTCATGGACATTGACCGGGGCGAAAACCGGGCTTGAATGTGAAAACTGCGGTGCGGAATATTTGGGAGGCAGGAGCGTGAAGTGACGGGAGGGGGAAAATAAAGAGACCGAAAATGATTTTCATTTTCGGTCTCTTTTATTAGGCAGTTAATTTACAGCACACCCTGCTCGACCATCGACTTGGCGACTTTCATGAAGCCCGCGATGTTGGCGCCCTTCATGTAGTTGATGAAGCCGTCCTTCTCGGTGCCGTATTCCAGACATGCGTGGTGGATCGACGACATGATCTGATGCAGCTTGGCATCGACCTCCTCGGCCGTCCAGTTGTATTTCTGCGAGTTCTGGCTCATTTCGAGTCCCGACGTCGCTACGCCGCCCGCATTGACGGCCTTGCCCGGTCCGTAGGGGATTTTCGCCGCGATGAAGGCGTCGATCGCTTCGGGGCGGCAGCCCATGTTCGAGACTTCGGCCACGATCTTCACGCCGTTGGCCAGCAGTTTCTTGGCGTCCTCGCCGTCCAGCTCGTTCTGCGTGGCGCAGGGCATGGCGATGTCCACCTTGACCTCCCACGGTTTCTTGCCGGCGAAGAATTGCGCGTTCGGGAACTTATGTACGTAAGGCTCGACCACGTCGTTGTTCGAAGCGCGCAGTTCGAGCATGTAGGCGATCTTTTCGGCGTCGAGACCTTCGGGATCGTAGATGTAGCCGTCCGGACCGGAAATCGTCACGACCTTGGCGCCCAGCTCGGTCGCCTTCGTCGCCGCACCCCACGCCACGTTGCCGAAGCCCGATATGGCGATGGTCTGGCCCTTGATGTCCATGCCGGCCTTTTCGAGCATCTGGCGCAGGAAGTAAACCGCGCCGAAGCCCGTGGCTTCGGGACGTATCAGCGAACCGCCGTAGGTCATGCCCTTGCCGGTCAGCACGCCCGTGTTCTCGCGCGCCAGCTTGCGGTACATGCCGTACAGATAGCCGATTTCGCGGCCGCCCACGCCGATGTCACCGGCCGGAACGTCGGTTTCGGGACCGATATGACGCCACAGTTCGACCATGAAGGCTTGGCAGAAGCGCATCACCTCGCGGTCCGACTTGCCTTTGGGGTTGAAGTCCGAGCCGCCCTTGGCGCCGCCCATCGGAAGCGTCGTCAGCGCATTCTTGAAGATCTGCTCGAAACCGAGGAATTTCAGGATCGAAGGATTCACCGAGGGGTGGAAACGCAGACCGCCCTTGTAGGGACCGATCGCGTTGTTGAACTGCATGCGGTAACCGGTATTGACCTGCACCTCGCCCTTGTCGTCTACCCAGACCACCTTGAAGGTAAAACTGCGGTCAGGCTCCACGATGCGCTCTGCGATACGGTTGGCCTCGAATTCCGGATGCTGGTTGTAGGTTTCCTCTACCGTCATGAGAACTTCGCGCACGGCCTGCAGGTATTCGCTTTCGCCGGGATGCTTGCGCTCAAGTTCCGCCATTAATTTGTTTACGTTCATATTGCCTGAAGTTTTAAAGGTTGTTTCTTTATTACAAATATAAAACTATTTCTTATAAATTGTAACTGCAACATGATTTTTTCCGAAAATTCGTTATTTATTTCTCCTTTTCTCCGGAAAATGTCGTATCGGTGCGCTGCGGGCTATTCCTCCCGCGCTTCGTCCGGCGTCTCTTTGACGATGCCTTTGTTCGAGCGGCCGTCGATGCAGACCCACAGCGGACGCTCGAAACGCACCTGCCGCAGGAAGCTGCCTTCGTAGATCGCGGCGCATTTGTCGAGCGTCTCTTCGCGGAATACGCCGTCGCAGGGCACGCACTTCTTCCAGAACGTCACCTCGCTGGGCGTGGGTTACCTGA
>OJRV01004117.1_pt1 | contig 11145 bp, 7 predicted proteins | sample 1599241 | NCBI WGS metagenome assembly OJRV01 (sample SAMN04168656, study PRJEB22393) | human gut metagenome | biome: human gut microbiome; feature: stool | host: Homo sapiens | collected 2014-03-17 | reverse complement strand
CTGCGCACCTTCCCGCTCAATCTGGTGAGCGGTGTCGCACAGGATGATGACCGGAACGACAAACCGCTTTGCAATCTGCAAAGTCAGATCGACGACCGGACAACCGTCTGCATCAATCAAAATGGTCATGTGTGTTCCTCCATCGTCCACCGAAAGGCTTTCGCGGTACGCAAATCAGCGTCCTTAAAGTGCCCGCCGCTGTTCCATTCAAGGATGCAGTCTGTGCTACGCTCTGCAAGCCGACTGTGCAGGGTACGGATGTTATCTCCTACCGCAGCCATGACGGCGTTTTTCGTGTGTTCCTCCTTGTCGCCAAGGCTCAGATAAATGTGCTGTGTTTGCATCGGGTGCTGCTGTTCAAACTCCATCCAGCCCGGAAACCACACAGAGGGCGAAGCGACAGCGATACCATAGAACAGATCAGTCTGGGTGGAGGCTCACAGAGCAAACAGCCCTGCCAGCGAATAGCCGCCCAGAATGATTTTGATGTCTTCCGGGAGATTGAACTGTTGTTTCATCGATGGCATTGTACCAGCAAGCAGGGCGTTCGTATATACAAACGCCATTTTTGCGTTGCAAAATGCTTGTTGGGAAATCCCAAACCCCTGAACTGCATCCGACGGATGCAGGCTACGCGTTTTTGCAAAACGCTTTTTGGATGCGACATAGGAGTGCGCAGCCATCACGGAACTGTGATGATTACAGGGATTGGGATTGCATCCCAACAAGCGAATGAACACAGCAGAATTTTAATTCTGCGTGCGAATTTAGCCTTTGTGCGCACAAAGGCCCTGCTTGCCACGGTTATGGTTCTGCGAATGCGATTGAGAAACTTTTCATTCGCATTGCAAACCGGGTGGCGGTTTTGTATAATTGGTTCAATGAACACACGCATAAAATCGGAGAGGCTGTCCGATTAAAAATTCTAAAAATGCGCTATTGCAGGCCACTGGGAGGAATAGCATGAACAAGCAGCAACTCGCATCGAAAATCTGGGAATCTGCCAACAAGATGCGCTCTAAAATCGAAGCCAACGAGTACAAGGATTACATTCTGGGCTTCATGTTTTATAAATTTCTGTCGGACAAAGAAGTCAAATGGCTGAAAGAGAATGACTGGACAGACGAATACTTGCCGGATCTGACCGAAGACGATGCCGAAACGCTGGATACCGTTCGGAAGAATGTCGGCTATTTTATCGCTTATGACAATCTGTTCTCCACATGGATCAGTAAAGGCAGTGACTTCAAGGCCGATGATGTGACGGTAGCACTGCAAGCATTCAGCCGTTTGATTGACCCGCACCACAAAAAGGTGTTTGACGGTGTCTTTACTACGCTGCAAACCGGCCTGTCTAAACTGGGTGAAAGCTCCGGTGCGCGGACAAAGGCCATTCGCGACCTGATCTATCTCATCAAAGATATTCCCATGGACGGCAAGCAGGATTATGATGTTCTCGGCTTTATCTACGAATATCTGATCAGCAACTTTGCAGCAAACGCAGGCAAGAAGGCCGGCGAGTTCTACACGCCGCACGAAGTTTCGCTGCTCATGTCTGAAATCGTGGCGTACCACCTGAAAGACCGGGAAGAGATCAAAATTTACGACCCCACCAGCGGTTCCGGTTCGCTGCTGATCAACATTGGTCAGTGTGCCGCACGGTATATGGGCAATGGCAACAACATCAAATACTACGCACAGGAGTTGAAGGAAAACACCTACAACCTGACCCGCATGAACCTTGTCATGCGCGGCATTCTGCCCGACAACATTGTAACGCGCAACGGTGATACGCTGGAGGAAGATTGGCCGTACTTTGAAGAAAACGACCCGGTCAACACCTACGACCCGCTGTTTGTGGATGCGGTGGTATCAAATCCCCCATATTCGCAGGCGTGGAATCCGACCGACAAAGATAATAATCCGCGCTTTTCGGATTACGGTCTTGCGCCCAAGGGCAAGGCGGACTATGCTTTTTTGCTGCACGACCTGTACCACATCCGTAATGATGGTATTGTGACCATCGTTCTGCCCCACGGCGTTCTGTTCCGTGGTGGTGAAGAAGGTACGATTCGCAAAAATCTGATTGACCACAACAACATTGATGCAATCATCGGTCTGCCCGCCAATATTTTCTTCGGTACAGGCATTCCCACCATCATCATGGTGCTGCGGAAGAATAAAAAGGATTCGGACGTTCTGATTATTGATGCGTCTAAGGGCTTTGAGAAGGACGGCAAAAACAACAAGCTGCGTGCCTGTGACATCAAACGCATTGTGGATGCATACAAGGAACGCCCGGATAAAATCGAAAAGTTCGCACGCAGAGTATCCCGCGCAGAGATTATCCAGAATGATTACAACCTGAACATTCCCCGCTATGTGGACTCTTCCGAAAAGGCTGAGAGCTGGGACATTTACGCTTCCATGTTTGGCGGCATTCCCGAGGCCGAACTGCAAGACCTGTCTGCCTACTGGACAGCATTCCCGCACTTGAAAGCGGCTCTGTTCAGCCCGGACAACGAAGCCTATTGCCGTCTGAATGTGGCCAATTTAAAGAACGCTGTTCTGTCCCACCCGGATGTGGTGGCGTTCAAGACCGCTTTCCAGAATGCTTTCGGTGACTTTGATGCCTACTTGAAGTCCGCACTCATCGACGGCATGACGCAGCTGAATGCTGCCGGCGAGGAAGAACGCCTGAGCCGGGAGATCTTTGCACGGCTGGCAGAGATTCCGCTGGTTGACCGCTATGCAGCATACCAGCTTTTGGACGATGACTGGAAGAAAATCGCCATTGACCTTGAAATCATCCAGACCGAGGGTTTTGCTGCAACCAAGCAGGTAGACCCCAACATGGTGCTGAAAAAGGATGCCGAAGTACAGGACGGCTGGGTGGGTCATGTGCTGCCCTTTGAGTTGGTGCAGAGCGTTAAAATGCACGAGGAAGTAGCAGCGCTGCGGGCAAAGGAAACCAGACTCTCCGAAATCGCCGGAGAATATGAAAGCTATCTGGACGAACTGAGCGAGGAGGACAAGGAGCAGAACTTTGTGAATGACGCAAAGGACGCCTTTGTTGCCGCTGAAGTCAAAAAGGCCATCAAAGCGCGGGAGGTAGAACCTGCCACCATGAGCATTCTGAAGGATGTGGACGCGCTGTTTGCCGAGGAAAAGACCCTGAAAAAGCAGGTCAAGGACGACAGCGCCGCCCTCCACCAGCGCACCAAGAGCGTGATCGAGCACCTGACCGATGAAGAAGTGCGTGACCTGCTGCATCGCAAGTGGATCCTGCCCCTGATGGAAAATCTGAACAGTCTGCCGGATGCCGTTCTGGACGATTTTGTGAAGCAGTTGGATGCCGTCTGCAAGAAATATGAAACCACTTTTGAGGACGTAGAGAGCCAGATCGCCAGCACCGAGCACGAATTGCTGGGGCTGCTGGACGATTTGCAGGGAAATGAATTTGACATGCAGGGCATTACAGAACTCAAAAAGTTGCTGGGAGGTGAATGATTATGCAGGATAACGAGAAGAAACCTGCCCTCCGGTTCAAGGGCTTCACTGACCCTTGGGAACAGCGTAAGCTGACGAATTTGTGCGAAAAATTCACAGACGGTGATTGGATTGAAGCAAAAGATCAAAGTGATTCTGGTGTGAGGTTAGTTCAAACTGGAAATGTTGGAGTAACCGAATATCTTGACAAACCTAACAATAAAAAATGGATATCATTCGAGACGTTTGAACAGCTTCACTGTGAAGAAGTTTATCCGGGAGATATATTAATTTCTCGATTGCCAGAGCCAGCCGGAAGAGCATGTATTATGCCGAACCTAGGCACAAAAATGATAACAGCGGTAGACTGTACAATCGTGCGACCCAACGCAGTGACAAGCACGCGGTTTTTATTGCAATATCTGTCATCACAGGCGTATTTTGATGCGGTAAATACTTGTCTTGCAGGAGGAACACGACAAAGAATAAGCAGAGGTAATCTGGCGCAATTTAATGTTCCAATTCCATCCAGCAAAATAGAGCAAGAAAAAATTGGAGAGGTTCTTGAAAAACTGGATACCCTTATCACCCTTCATCAGCGTAAGTATGAGAAGCTGGTGAATATCAAAAAGTCCATGCTGGACAAGATGTTCCCCAAAAATGGGGCATCTGTGCCGGAAATTCGCTTCAAGGGTTTTACTGACCCTTGGGAACAGCGTAAGGTCGGAACGCTGATTGAAGATTATACTGAAAAAACTGTGACTCAGAATCAATATCCGGTTTTGACATCATCCCAGCAACAGGGAATTGTCCTTCAAGAAGATTATTTTGCAGATCGACAGGTAACAACGGATAATAATGTTGGCTACTATGTACTACCTAAGGGCTATTTTACTTATCGAAGCAGAAGCGATACGGATGTATTTGTTTTCAACCGAAATAACATCGTAGACAAGGGGATTATTAGCTATTACTATCCGGTTTTTGCTCCTAAATCTTGTGATTCAAACTTTCTTCTAAGGCGCTTGAATCACGGAATAAAAAAGCAGCTTTCAATGGCGGCAGAAGGTACCGGTCAAAAAGTTCTTGCACATGCAAAGTTCAAAAATATGGTGGTTGACGTTCCATCTCAATCCGAACAAGAAAAAATTGGAACAATTCTCGAAGAGTTGGATACCCTTATCACCCTTCATCAGCGTAAGCTGAAAAAGCTTGTACAAATTAGAAAAGCCTTCGCAGAGAGGTGCTTTTTGCAAAGTCGAAAGGAGTTCGTTATGGCGTTTACAAAAGAAGCCGATTTTGAAGAGGCGGTGGTAAAGCTCCTGATAGAACGCGGCTGGAAAGATGGTGTGCTGAAAAACTACACCGAACAGCAGCTGATCCAGAATTGGGCGAACATCCTTTTTGAAAACAACCGTGGCATTGACCGACTGAACGATTATCCGCTGACGGATGGCGAGATGCAGCAGATCATGGAACAGGTCATGAACGCGAAAACGCCGATGAAGCTGAATAAATTTATCAACGGCAAAAGTGTGCTTATCAAGCGTGACAATCCTGACGATAAGCTGAATTTCGGCAAAGAAGTGTCCCTGAAAATCTATGACCGTCTGGAAATTGCAGCCGGACTTAGCCGCTACCAGATCGCAGAGCAGCCAAAGTTCCCCACCAAGTCCAAAATTTTGAATGACCGCCGCGGCGATTTGATGCTGCTCATCAATGGTATGCCGGTCATTCACATGGAACTGAAAAAGAGCGGTGTTTCCATCAAACAGGCTTGCAACCAGATTGAAAAATACGCGGCAGAGGGCATTTTTACGGGACTGTTCTCGCTGGTGCAGATTTTTGTGGCCATGAACCCGGAAGAAACGGTCTACTTTGCCAATCCCGGCCCGGAAGGACAATTCAACCCCAGCTACTATTTCCATTGGGCGGATTTCTACAACGAGCCGATGAACGACTGGAAAGACGTTACAACGGCACTTTTGTCCATTCCGATGGCGCATATGTTGGTGGGCTTTTATACTGTGGCCGATGGTTCCGATGGCATTTTGAAGGTGATGCGCAGCTATCAGTACTACGCTGCCAGCAAAATTTCGGATGCCGTTTCCAAGGCGAAATGGGAGAATGACCAGCAGCGCGGCGGCTACATCTGGCACACCACAGGTTCCGGCAAGACCATGACTTCTTTCAAGTCCGCTCAACTGATTGCATCTTCCAAGGATGCGGACAAAGTGATTTTTCTGATGGACCGAATCGAGTTGGGTACCCAGAGCCTGAAAGAATACCGCAACTTTGCAGAGGAAAACGAGGAGGTGCAGGCTACCGAGAACACAGATGTTCTTGTGGACAAGCTGAAAAGCATTTCGCCGTCCGATACGCTGATCGTCACCTCCATCCAGAAGATGAGCAACATCAAGGATGATGCACAAAACAAGCTGAACCCCAACGACATTGCGCTGATCAACGCAAAGCGGTTGGTTTTTATCGTGGACGAGTGCCACCGATCCACCTTTGGCGATATGATGCAGACCATCAAGCATACATTCCCGAAAGCACTGTTCTTTGGTTTTACCGGTACGCCGATCCAAGGCGAAAACCAGAAGAAAATGAGCACCACCGCCACCGTTTTCGGCAACGAACTGCATCGGTACAGCATTGCAGACGGCATCCGGGATCACAACGTGCTGGGCTTTGACCCTTACAAAGTGCTGACCTTCAAGGACAGCGACTTGCGGAAAGCGGTTGCACTGGAAAAAGCTAAGGCCGCTTCTGTGGGTGAGGCTCTGGCAGACCCGCAGAAGAGCAAGGTTTTCTATAAATATCTGAATCTGCCGATGGCAGGCGGAAAAGATACGCTCGGTGAGGAGATAAAGGGCATCGAAGATTATATTCCCAACACCCAGTATGAGGGCGAAGAACACCAGAAAGCCGTGGTGGAGGACATTTGCGAGAACTGGCAGACCCAGAGCCGCAACAGCAAATTTCATGCCATTTTTGCAACCTCCAGCATCCCGGAAGCCATCCAATATTACAAGAGGTTCAGAGAAGCCGCACCATGGCTGAAAGTCACCGCACTATTTGACCCCAACATTGATAACAACGGCAAAGGCATCACCAAAGAAGAAGGGCTGAAAGAGATCGTAGAAGACTATAACGCCCGCTATGGACAGGACTTCAGCATTCCGACCTTTGCCAAGATGAAAAAGGACATTGCGGCACGTCTGGCGCACAAATCACCCTACCAGCGCATCGAGCGTACCCCGGAAAAACAGCTTGATCTGCTGATCGTGGTGGATCAGATGCTGACAGGCTTTGACTCCAAGTGGATCAACACCCTGTATCTGGATAAAATGCTGCAATACGAAAATCTGATTCAGGCGTTCTCCCGCACCAACCGACTGTTTGGCGATGACAAACAGTTTGGCACCATCAAGTATTACCGCCGTCCGCACACGATGGAGAAAAACATCGCAGATGCGGTAAAAGAGTATTCCGGCGATAAACCGTTCGGTCTGTTTGTGGACAAACTGGACAAGAACGTGGAAAAACTGAATGCTCTCTATGCGGAGATCAAAGATCTGTTTGTGTCGGCGGGCATTGAAGAGTTTTCGCAGATCCCTGCGGATATGGCAGAGCGCAAAAAGTTTGCCGACTTGTTCCAGTCCTTCAACGAAAATCTGGAAGCAGCCAAGGTACAGGGCTTCGAGTGGGATAAGCCCATTGTGATCATCAACGAGGATACAGATGAGAAAACGGAACTTCATGCGGACTTTGACGAGAGAACGTTCAAAGTGCTGGCACTCCGCTATAAAGAGCTGTTCACGCCGAATCCGGATGGCAGTGAAAATGACCCGGACGATGACGTTCCCTATGCGGTGAACAGCTATCTGACCACCATTGATACTGCTGACATCGACACGGATTACATGAACTCCCGCTTTGAAAAGTACCTGAAAATTTTCTATCAGGAAGGCGCAGAAGCGGAAGCCATCCATCAGGCTGAAACGGAGCTGCACAAGACCTTTGCCACCCTCTCGCAGGAAGAGCAGAAGTACGCTAATATTTTCCTGCACGACATTCAAAGCGGCGCAGTGGTTCCACAGCCGGGAAAGACCTTGCGGGAGTATATTGCCGAGTACATCGCCCAAAAGCAGAACGACCAGATTCACAAAGTAGCTGAAGTTTTCGGCTTGGACGAAAAGAAGCTGCGGGCATTCATGCGTGCAAACATCACCGAAGCCAACATTAACGAGTTTGGCCGTTTTGATGACCTGAAAGCCACCGTAGATAAGGCAAAAGCAAAGGTATATTTTGAAGCAATCGAGGGTACAAAGCTTATTCCGCCCAAGGTGCCTGTCAAGTATGATAAACTCTTGCGCGAGTTCATCGTAAGTGGCGGATTTGATTTGAAAATGCCAAAAGAATCATAAAATGGGTGCAAAATCACCCTGCTGACCAAGAGCCGAGGCGCGTCCTCGGCTCTTTTTTCGCGCCAAAATCCCAAAACACACCTACTTGGGAACAGCGTAAGTTGTCAGATATTGTTGAAAAGGTTACAGAGAAAAACGCAGGGTTGCAATATATAGAGACATTCACAAACTCTGCTGAATTTGGAATTATCAGCCAGCGCGATTTCTTTGACCATGATATTTCAAAAATAGGAAGTTTGGATGGCTATTATGTTGTTCATAATGAGGATTTTGTTTATAATCCACGAATTTCTGTTACCGCGCCAGTCGGCCCAATTAACCGCAATAAACTGGGACGAACTGGCGTAATGTCGCCGCTTTATACTGTATTTCGACCGCATGACATTGATACGACCTACCTCGAACACTTTTTCAAAAGTGGATATTGGCATTCCTTCATGAATTTCAACGGCGATTCCGGTGCGAGGTCTGACCGTTTTTCCATCAAGGATAGTGTGTTCTTTGAAATGCCGATTCCAACACCAGATATAGAAGAGCAAAAGAAGATTGGCGAGTTTTTGACACAACTTGATACCCTTATCACCCTTCATCAGCGTGAGCATATAAAACCGATTTTGGAGGTAAAACGTGTTAAACGAAATGAATGAAAACAACCTGTTCTGCGATTACTATGAGCAGTGGGTTGCCGTATACAAAGAGGGCGCAGTTCGCCCGGTTACATTGGATAAGTACAAAATGACCCTTTCTTGGGTGAAAAGGCTGGCACCTGATTTGAAGTTGTGCGAGGTTTCCAGAGTGACGTATCAGCAGCTTTTGAACGATTATGCCGTAGGCCATGAGCGGCAGACCACGATGGACTTCCACCATCAGCTGAAAGGGGCTATCATGGATGCCGTGGATGATGGACTGATTGTGAAAGATCCGACCCGAAAAGCGATCATCAAAGGCAAGCCCCCGGTTCCTAAAAAGGCGAAGTATCTGAACCAGTTTGAACTGCATCTTTTACTGAGCGACTTGGATCTACAGGGAAAACTCAACTGGGACTGGATGATTTTGCTGATTGCCAAAACCGGCATCCGCTTTTCCGAAGCTTTGGCGATCACTCCTGCGGATTTTGACTTTTCGCACCAGATGCTTTCCATCAATAAAACATGGGATTATAAGGGGAACGGCGGATTTCTGCCGACAAAAAATAAATCGTCTGTCCGCAAAATTCAGATCGACTGGCAGACGGTGATCCAGTTCGCAGCACTGGTAAAGGACGTTCCTGAAGATAAGCCGATTTTCGTGTTCAAGGAACACGCCTACAATTCCACCGTCAACGATGTTCTGGAACGGCACTGCAACCGGGCCAAGATCTCGGTTATCTCGGTACATGGTCTGCGGCATACCCACGCTTCGGTGCTTCTGCTTGCAGGTGTATCTATTGCAAGCGTGGCAAGGCGGCTGGGGCATTCCAGCATGACAACAACGCAGAAAACCTACCTGCACATCATTCAGGAACTGGAAAATCAGGATATTGACCTTGTAATGCGGTCACTCTCTGGATTAAGCTGATAAAATAATCAACCATCGCTCGCGCTGATGAAGGATGATAAGAAAAACGTGGTCGTTTTGATGTTATTCATAATACAAAAAAGAGTGGCAGTGTTCAAAGCGAAATGCTGTCACTCTTTTTTAAAACTTCAACCTCTCCTGCAAAAAGCGGCACAATAGCTCCGCACAGGCGTTGTGTTGTTTTTGGGGACGGAGGAATCCGGCACAAATAGGCGGCAGACCGTCTAATATTACATCCCGGACATTGGACATCTGGTTGCTGGAAGATTTCTCGAAACGGTTCAGAGATACACAATTCTGCTCCTGCGTGCGGTAGAGTACCTGATAAAATTGCTCGACCAGCTCCAGCTGTGGGTGTGCACTGCTCTCCCGCAGTGCCTGCCACAGCGGTGCCAGGGCATCCGGGGCAAAGCCGGGCACCAGCAGGGTCTGCCCGTCCAGCTCTGCCGGTGTAATATGCGTTCGCTCCCAGAAAGGGCTGCTGCGGCAGACCATGACGGCGGCGGTATGCTGTGAAAGGGCGGTGCGTGCAAGCCCCGCAGCACAGCCGCCCAGGTCCATCACCAGCCCGGCATCCAGTGCGCCCCGTTGCAGTTGCACCGGCACTTCATCGTTGGACAGGGAAGTAAGCTCCAAGGGGATGCCGGGGTACTGCTGCCGGAATGCTTCCAGCACCTCCCCCAGATTGGGCAGATAGTCCGGAACCAGTGCCACGCTGATGCCCAGCCGCAGCGGTGCAGACTGGATGTCCTGATAAGCTTGCTGGCACAGGGCATTGAATTGCTGCACCACCGGCGCAGCCTGTGCCCGGAACCGCTCACCCTTTTCAGTAAGAGCCAGATGATTGCGGTTGTTGACAAACAGCTTGCCGCAAAGCTCTTCTTCCAGTGCAGCAATGCTCAGCCGCAAGGCCTGCCGGGACAGATACATCCGCCCGGCGGTGTGGGTGTAATTCAAATCTTCGCACAGCGCCAGAAAATAGCGCAGCTGCTGAATGGTCATGGGAGGTTCCTTTCCAGAAATAAAACGCAAGTTTTTCTTGATACCTACAGGGATATTATAACTTCTTTTTCTTTGGTTGTAAATGTGATACTTTTAACAAGAACGGCAATGGATTTTTGTCGATACGAAGGATATAGCAAGAAAAGGAAGGAATTATTATGGAAAAGATCTCCCGTAAAGGATTTCTGAAGATCGCAGCAGCTGCTGCCATGAGCGGCGTGACCGCTGCCGGTCTGGCTGCCTGCAATGCAGCCAGTAGCGCCTCCGGCGTTTCCAGTGCAACCGGTATCTACACCCCCGGCACCTACACCGCTACTGCCAAGGGCATGAGCGAGATCACCGCCACTGTCACCTTTGATGCCAACACCATCACCAAGGTGGAGCTGGACCTCTCCGGCGAGACCGAGAGCATCGGCGTTGCAGCCAAGGACAAGCTCATTGAGCAGATCATGAACGCCCAGACCAGCCAGATCGACGGCGTGACCGGTGCAACCGTCACCAGCAAGGCCGTGCAGAACGCTGTGGCAGACTGCCAGACCCCACAAAGCGGTTCATGACAAGTATCTGAAAATCGGCAGGAAAGCACGACAGGCAGCGTTTGCAGAAAGTCACAAGGACGAGCTGGACAGCTTCAACAAAGCGTTCCGCTATCTCAAAAAGCAGG
>OJRV01004113.1_pt1 | contig 11154 bp, 8 predicted proteins | sample 1599241 | NCBI WGS metagenome assembly OJRV01 (sample SAMN04168656, study PRJEB22393) | human gut metagenome | biome: human gut microbiome; feature: stool | host: Homo sapiens | collected 2014-03-17 | reverse complement strand
GGCGGAGAGTATTCTGCTGGAGCCCCATTACGAATTCCAACTGGAGCTGCCCCCGGACTGTGTGGGCCGGGCCATGACCGACCTCCAGGCCATGGGGGGAGCTGTGGACGCCCCAGAACAGGAGGGAGAGCTGGTCCTCCTCTCCGGTCACGGGCCGGTGGCTGGCCTGCGGAACTACTGGCGGGAGGTGGCCTCCTACACCCGAGGCCGTGGCCGCTTAAACTGTGCGCTTCGGGGCTATGAACCCTGTGCTGACCAGGAGAGCATCGTTGCCCAATTTAGCTACGACCCGGAGCGGGATGTGGAAAATACCCCCGACTCTGTGTTCTGTTCCCATGGGGCAGGCGTCAACGTGAAATGGAGCGAGGTACGGGACCATATGCACGTGGACAGCGGCCTGCGCCTAGGGCTGGAGCGCCCACGGCAGGCTGAGGCCCCTCCCGTCGGCAGACAGCGGACCTACTCTAGCGGAAGTCTGGAGCAGGACAAGGAACTCCAGGCCATTTTCGAGCGGACCTATGGCAAGGTGGAGCTGCGGGCCTTCCAACCCCAGAAAAAGCCGGCGCGGACCAGCCTCAGCGACGAGAAGTACGCCATCCGTGCCCAAAAGACTGGGCCGGAGTACCTGCTTGTGGACGGATACAACATCATTTTCGCCTGGGAGGAGCTGAAGGCGGTGGCCCGGGACAACCTGGACGCCGCCCGGCAGATGCTCATGGAGGTGCTCAGCAACTACCAGGGCTTCAAGCAGAATATCGTCATTCTGGTGTTCGACGCCTACAGGGTGCCCCGCAGCGTCCAGGACGTGACGAAGTACCACAACATTTACGTGGTCTACACCAAGGAGGCCGAGACGGCGGACACCTATATTGAGCGGGCCACCTACGAGATCGGGAGGCACCACCGGGTGCGGGTGGCCACCTCCGACGGGGCCGAGCAGCTCATCATCCTGGGCCACGGCGCCCTGCGGCTGTCGGCCTCCGCCTTCAAGGCCGAGGTAGAGCAGGCCGCCGGCCAGATCTCCGCCATTCTGGCGGCCAACAACCGTTCCGCCCCCTCCCAGCCGGTGGCCGCCGCCCTGGAGAGGGCCCGGCGCAGACAGGAGGACAAGCCATGATCCCCATGGAAATCATCGCCACCATCCGCAGCGACTTTCCCACCAAGTTCGGCATCCCCCGCCAGAGCGGCCTGGTGGAGGAGCTGCGGGCCACCGTGGTCTTCGAGCCGGAATACCGCAGCCCCGACGCGCTGCGGGGGCTGGAGGACTTCTCCCACCTCTGGCTCATCTGGCAGTTCTCCGAGGCCGTGCGGGACAAGTGGTCTCCCACGGTGCGGCCCCCCCGGCTGGGGGGCAACACCCGCATGGGGGTGTTCGCCACCCGCTCGCCCTTCCGGCCCAACCCCATCGGCCTGTCCTGCGTGCGGCTGGAGGGCATCCGGAGAGAGCCGGAGCTGGGCCATGTGCTGGAGGTCTCCGGGGCCGATCTGATGGACGGCACTCCCATTCTGGACATCAAGCCCTACATCCCCTACGCCGACTGCCACCCGGACGCCGCCGCAGGCTTCACAGCACAGACCCAGTTCCACCACCTGACCATGGTCTGCGACGCCGGCCTCTGGGCCAGAGTGCCTGCCGACCAGCAGGCCGCGCTGCAGGGTGTGCTGGAAAACGACCCCCGCCCCTCCTACCAGCACGACCCGGAGCGGGTCTACGGCATGGAGTTCGGCGGGCTGGAAGTCCACTTCAAAGTGGACGGCGAGGTCCTGACCGTCACCGGCATCGACCGCCGCTGACGCCGGAGGGACTGTTATGGAACTCCGAAATATCAACACCTTCCTTCATATCGCCGAGCTGCACAGCTTTTCCAGCGCTGCGCGGGAGCTGGGCTACTCTCAGTCGGCGGTATCGGCCCAGATCTCCCAGCTGGAAGCAGAGCTGGGTACGCCTCTCTTTGACCGGGTGGGCAAGACCGTCCGCCTCACCGACGCGGGCCAGACTTTTCAGAGTTATGCCCGCACCCTTCTCATCACGGCCCAGCAGGCCAAGGCCGCGCTGCTGCCTGCCCGGGCCGTCAGCGGCACCCTGCGGGTGGCACTGGCCGATTCCGTATGCAGCACCTTCCTGCCCGACCTGCTGCAGCAGTTTCACGCCCTCTGCCCACAGGTGGAGTTGGTGCTCCGCACCGCCACCGCCGACGAGATGCTGCGGCTGCTGAGCGCGAACCAGATCGACCTGGCCTACACCCTCGACCAGCCTCTGCTCCTGCCCAGCCTGACGCTGGCCGTCAATGTTCCGGAGCCGGTCTGCTTCGTAGCCCCCGCCGGGCATCCGCTGGCCGACAAGGCCGACGTGCCGCTGGATGTTCTGGCTCAACAGGAATTTCTTCTCACAGAGCGGGGCATGAGCTACCGTGACGCCCTCGACCAGCGCCTCGCCGCCCGTGGACTGTCTATCCACCCCTACATCGAGCTGGGCAGCGCCTCGCTGCTCTGCCAGATGGTGGAGCGAGGGATGGGGCTCTCCTTCCTGCCCGAGTACATCGTCCGTCCTGCCCTCTCCGCCGGGCGTATCGCCCGCCTCCATGTCCCCGACTGCACTGTCACCATGCACCGGCAGCTGTTCTATCACAAGGACAAATGGCTCACGCCCCAGATGAAAGCCTTTATTGAGCTGGTAAATCAATAAGCAAAAGCCCCGCACCACATCGAACGATGCAGTGCGGGGCTTCCTCTTTGTATTTTCGGTTCAGCTCAGCCGGTTCATCCGGACCGCCACATAGGGGTCCGGAAGCTTGAGTTCCTCGGCCAGGTCCTCTTCCGTGTCGTACTTGTCTGCCGCAAGGCCCACGAAAACGCTGCAGCTGTCGAAGCGTCCATCCGGCGAGAGCGCCGTGATCTTTGCCTCGCCGTCGGCGACGGCAGTCACGACACCAGAAGCATCCACAGTAGCGACGCCGGGATTGCTGCTGACCCATGTGATGGGGACATTCGTGCCGTCCTCCACAGCGACAGACGCTGTAAGTGCCTCTTTGCTGCCCACCGTGCGGAGCAGCAGGTCGCGCTTATTCAGAGTCACCTTGCCGACATCGCTGTTGACGGTAACGGCGCAGCGCAGCGCCTGACCGTTGGTGGCCAGCGCCGTGACGGTGGTGGTACCGGGCTTCTGGGCCGTCACAAGGCCCTCCGGATCCACCGTTGCCACCTCGGGGTTGCTGCTCATCCACTGGTAGGCATAGACAAAGGAGCCGCTCGTGTTGATGAGCTGCAGTTTCTGGCTGGGGTGGGCGTTGTTGTACTGGATAACAAGGTTGAGGGTGGTGTGGTCGAGGGCAGGCTTTTTGCTGGCCGCATTGCCGCTCTCCTTGCGGACAGTCACCTTGCAGGCAGCGCACTCGCCCCGGTCGGTGATGGCGGTGATCGTGGCCTCACCGGCGCTGCGGCCGGTGACGCGGCCATCGCCGTCCACGGAAGCCACGGTGGGGTTGCTGCTCATCCAGACGATGAAGTAGTAGTCGCTCTGCCCGCCGGTGTAAAGATAGGCTTTGGGGCGGGGGTCGTCTGCCGTGATCTCCAGCTCCATCTCGTTCACTTCCAGCTCAAAGTTCGCCGATGCTCCCAGCAATGCGGGGGCCGCCTGTGCGGCAGGAGCTGCCAGAAGCAGCCCGCTCAGCACAAACGCCGCTGCCAGCCGTGTGATCTTATTCATAGGGTAGCACTTCCCTCCTTTGGATAAGGTTTATCGCAATGTGCTCTGCACAAAATCCCTCTCACTATTAGTTTATTGTACACGCACCCAAAAGAAGGGTCAAGTTCTTCGCCAGAAGTGTCACAATTTCGCGCACCTTTTCGTGAAAGGCACTAAAACACCCCCGCCAAATTTATACAAATCGTGCAGACTGTATTTCACCAGACAGCAAAAGAGCCGCCGCACTTTATATAGGTGCGGCGGCTCTCAGATGCCGTAAGGATCAGTAATTCTTGGCCTTCAGCTCAAAGTAGCTCTGGGGATGTGCGCAGACCGGGCACTTGAGGGGAGCAGACTTGCCGATATGGGTGTAGCCGCAGTTCCGGCAGACCCACACCTGCTGTTCCTCACGGGCAAAGACCTTGCCCTCCTTGAGGTTGGCGGCAAGGGCGCGGTAGCGTGCCTCGTGCTCCTTTTCGATCTGGCCCACCATCGTGAAGAGAGCGGCCAGCTGGGTGAAGCCCTCCTCCTTGGCCTCCGCGGCCATCCGGGGGTACATCTCGGTCCACTCGTCGTTCTCGCCGCTGGCTGCCATATCGAGGCAGGTCAGGGTGTCGGGGATGGAGCCGCCGCAGAGGGCCTTGAACCACAGCTTGGCGTGTTCCTTCTCGTTGCCGGCGGTCTCTTCAAAGATAGCGGCCAGCTGCTCGTAGCCTTCCTTCTTTGCGACGCTTGCAAAGTAGGTGTACTTGTTGCGGGCCATGCTCTCGCCTGCAAAAGCTTCCATCAGGTTCTTCTCGGTCTTGGTTCCCTTGAGTTCCATAATCTGTTCTCCTCTCAGATAGTCTGACACTGCCAGTATGGGCTGTGTCCGGTTTGGTTTATTCTACGCACAGCCCGCTTTGTTCGGTACCGGGTGTGCGATCGGTCTTCCTTGTCTCTGAGGGTATTATACCAGAATTTCGGGCAGAAATCAAGAATTATTCCTATTTATTTTGAGAATATTTCCTATTTATTTTTTCAACTATGCTGCTTGAGTGCGCACACGGCGATGCTGAGAGCGCTCCATGCCGCCTGATACATCAGCACCGCAGCCACGCTCAGCATCCCCACGCTGCCCGCATAGGTCAGCAGGACGGCGATGGCCACCGAGAACCACACCGACACCAGCTGCACCGTGGTAGCGGTCGTCTCGGCGTTCTGGGCCTGCTCTGCGGCCCGCAGACCGCCGGTCAGGCTGGCAAAGCCGTTGGTGCAAAGGATGCAGCAGCCTTCGGAGCCGGTGTCTTTGGCGGTGGCAGCGCTCAGTGCGGCACACTGCTCCTGGTCCAGCAGGACGACCATGCCCTCGGGCAGATGGTAGGCGTCGGTGATGTGCCGTGCGGTCAGGGTGGGGTCCTGGCAGGACACCAGCAGCTGGATATTCTCTTTTTGCAGCTGTTCCAGACTGCGGGCGGCGTTCCGTCCCCCCACATAGTGGAGCACGAACATGGCGTGCAGACTGCCGGACACGGCCAGATAGAGGATCTGCAGCTCGCCGTTCTTGGAGTGCTTGGCCTCATATTCCTCGTCGGGCAGGGGAACTTCTTCTTTTTCCATGTACGCACGGGTGCCGATGAGGATGCGGTTGTTGTCGCACCATGCAGAGAAACCGAGGCCGCGATGGACTTCCAGGTCCTTGACCGGGTAGAGGATGTCGGTGCGGTCCTCGATGATCTGGCGGAACAGGCCGCTCAGGGTGTTGCAGCACTTGCTCAGGACGCTGGCCGAATAGAGGATGGCCCGGTCGATGCGTCCGCCCTTGAAGATGCGGATGTCCTCGAGCATGGCACTGTCCGGGGTGAACAGCTCATCGGCGTCAGCCTGAACGGTATCCACACCGCCCAGTTCCTCGATGGCCGCCCAGCCGGGGATCACCGCACCCGAGGCAGCGGCAGTCTGCTGCAGCCGCAGGGATGCAAAGCCTGCGATGAGGGTGGAGGACAGAGGCGAACCCATGCAGAGCACAGCGGTCAGCGCCGCAGCACCGCCGTTGAGGCCGCCGCCAAAGACGCAGAAGACCAGACCGGCCAACACAGCCGCACCCAGCAGGATGTAATTCGTCTTACGGGCGCGGCGCTCACAGGCGCGGGGGCCGAAGCCCTGCTCCACCATCGCGTCGTCCCACTCGGCGGGTCGGCTGAGCAGCACCCAGGGGTCTTTTTCGTCCATGTCCTTGGAGAGGATGCGGATAAGGTCTTTGTCCTTGGCGCGGAACGCACCACGATGCTCCGGACCGGCCTGCGCCAGTTTGAAGCCGCCCTGGACCGAGGCCAGAAGGACACGGTCGCCCAGCAGTGCAAGGAACAGCCCCAGCGCCGCAATGCCGGACAGAAGGGTGAAGCTGGACGCCTGATAGTTCTGCGCGTTCAGCAGGGCCACAGCGGCCTGCAAAAGCGCAGCGCAGGCTGCCATCGCGGGCATGGTCTCCATGCTGGGGCGTTCGCCCCGCAGCCCCTTCAGGCCATCCCTCACGACGGGCCAGCCCACAGCCAGCGCCAGCGCCAGGAAGAGCAGATCAGCGGCATAGAAGGCCGCCGGGGCAGTTACAGGGTCAAGGCCGCCCAGCGGGCCGACAAGGCCCTCCGCGGCGAGGCCGAAGTGGAGCAGCACCAGTGCAAGGATGCCGCCCAGCGCACAGCGCAATGTAAGGGCCGCGCCCATCTGGTGCAGCCGTTCCCCCACCTGTTCCGGCGTCTCGGGCGTTTTTTCCTCTTCGACAGGCGCTTCCTCGACGGGTGCGGCCTCCGGAGCAGCCGGGGCAGTACCGGCCTCTTCGGCCGGCTGTGCAGGCGCTTCCTCCTTCGGCGGCTCCACCGGAGCCACCTCGTCGCCGTCGTTCAGGAACATGAGCGGCAGGCTCATGCTGTCGTCATTGTCCGGCGGCGTCGCGCGGGCCGGGGCTGCGGGCGCCTTCTCGTCGTCACCCTTGCCGAAGAACTGCATTGCCGGGGCCGCATGGGGCTTCGACACCTTATCTTCTGCAAACACCATCTCGGGCATCGGCACGGCAGGCTTCTCCGGCGCTGCATCCGGCTCTTTTTCTGCATCCGGTTTCGCTGCAATGACCGGAACCGCCAGGGTGCTCTTTTCCGGTTCTGCGGGCTTCACCGGCTGGGGAGGCTCTTCCTCCTGCGGCGGAAGCTTTGCACCAAACAGCATAGCTTTGAGCGCCTGCATCTCCCGGTCCTCATACTGCTCCTGCGGGGTGCGCGGCTCGTACTGGACCGCCTTTTTCCGGGATGCTGCCTGCTTTTCTGCCGGCTTTTTCTCCGGCTTGGAAGCAGGCGGCTCCGGCGCTTTGATGGGTCCTGCGGGCTTTTGGGGCTTCTCCGGCTCAGGCTGGGGGGCACTGACCGGCTCGGCTGGCTTCGGCTGCTCGGGCTTCGGCTCTGCGACTTCCTCTTCCAGCGCCAGGACCAGCTCCAGGTCGGAGGGTTCCTCCGGCTCCTCGCCGCCCAGCTGTATCTCGCCGGTACGGCTCTCTTCGGGTGTGCCGCCTTCCTGCTGTTCGGCCTTTTCACGGCGGAACAGCCGACCCAGCAGGCTCTTGGGCTTTTCTTCATTCTCATCGTCCCGCCGGGTCATCTCCTCCGGGACCTGGGCTACACTGGTGGTAAAAAAGGTGCGGAATTTTTCTTCGCGGGCGTCGAGCTCTTCCTGCGTCATTTCCTTCCGCTCGTCATCCTTTGGCATCCTGATCTTCCCTCCCTTGTTTCGTTCGGCACGGGCCAGCTCAGCCCTGTGCGGCGCGCTGGCTCTGGATCTCATACAGGATGATGCCTGCGGCCACCGAGACATTGAAGCTGTCCACGCCGGTACCCTGTGCGGTCATATCGAGGCTCACAACGCCGTCGCAGAGCTTCTTGACCAGCTGCGACACACCGCTGCCCTCGCTGCCCAGCACCAGCGCAATGGGGCCGGTGAGGTTATTCTTGCGCAGGGACACGCCGTCCATGTCAGCGCAGTAGACGAAAACACCCTGCTCCTTGAGGCGGCGGATGGTCTCGCCGATGTTGGCCACACGGGCCACGGGCAGGCGCTCAGCCGCACCGGCGCTGGACTTGATGACGGTGGGGGTCACGGATGCGCCGCCCCGCTTGGGGATGACGATGCCGTGAGCGCCGCACAGCAGAGCCGAGCGCATAACAGCGCCCAGATTGTGGGGGTCTTCGATGCCGTCGCTCAGCACGAGGAAGGGCGGTTCGCCCTTCTCTTTGGCAGCGGCCAGCAGGTCCTCCACCGTTGCATATTCGATCTCGCTGGCAAAGGCAGCCACGCCCTGATGGCTCTCGGTGCCGGTCATGAGGCGCAGCTTGTTGGGGTGTACCCGCTTGACGGTGGCACCGGCTTCCTTCGCCATTGCGGTATAGTAAGCGGCCACAGCCGGGGCCATGCCCTCGGCCAGCAGCACCGTATCCACGCCGGAGCCGCTCTTCAGCAGCTCTGTGACCGGGTTCTTGCCGTAGACGAGGCTCTCGTTCCGGGGCTGGTCGTCGGCCTTTTCGCGGCGGGGACGGCGGGGCATATTGCGTTCTTCCATGAAGTTCTCCTTCCGTTTCTATCGCAGGACGCCAAAGCCCTTCCGGCCCGGCGTCATCGTATCGCTTCAAACGAGTTTTCAGGGCCGCAGCGCTGTAAAGCTGCATTTTGCGGCAGGCACTGACGCATTTCAGACGTACAGCGCTTATAACTCATCTTGAAGTATAACATAAGCGGCAGGGGTTTGCCATAGAATTGCGCTTTTTCTTCCCGTGAAATTTCTGTGCCGCCCGCCCGGGCAGCGCCTCATGGGAGAAGTGTTGCCTTTTGCGCGCCGGTTATCCGTCTTTTTGCCTGTGGTAAAAGTTTTCCACATTCAGACCGCTTTACCATCCGTATACCCGCCCTGTTTTTTCCACAAGTTGAAAACCCTGTGGAGAAAGTTCAAAACTCAAGCATTCAAGCCTGTTTTCCGGGTGGAATTCCACACTTTCCACAAGGTTTTCCACAATCTTATCTCGACAGGCTCAGAACTCTGCATACATTTTGTAATTTTCAAGTCAGAATTATGACAAAATTTTGAAGCAGAGCGGCACTTGTTTTGCCTTTTTATCCAACATCATTTTGACGAATGTGGATCCCTGTTGAAAATCGTCTGCTTTGGTGCCTCCGCCGCCGGTCTGGCCGGATGTTGTCGAAGCCTGTATAAAATGTTGCATCCCACTTATTTCTCTGTCTTTCGAGCACACTGCTGGCCGAGAAAGCTTCGGTTTGGTTACAAAAACTCTCCGGTGGATTGATTTTACCCGCTGTTTGGGGTATACTTAGGGTGCAACTTCGTTAAACCATACACAAAGCGGTGTGTGGGTACGAACAGACCCCGATAATTTTTGGAGGTAATAATAATGTTGGTAAATGCAACCGAAATGCTCATCAAAGCTCGTGACGGCCACTACGGTGTGCCTCAGTTCAACATCAACAACCTGGAGTGGACCAAGGCTGTTCTGACCGCCTGCGAGGAGATGAAGAGCCCCGTCATCCTGGGTGTCTCCGAGGGTGCCGGCAAGTACATGACCGGCTTCAAGACCGTCGCTGCTATGGTCGATGCAATGGTCGATTCCATGGGCATCACCGTCCCGGTCGCTCTGCATCTGGATCACGGCACCTACGAGGGCTGCAAGGCCTGCGTTGAGGCCGGTTTCTCCTCCATCATGTTCGACGGCAGCCACTACTCCATCGAGGAGAATGTGGAGAAGACCAAGGAGCTGGTCGCTCTGGCACACTCCAAGGGTATGAGCATCGAAGCCGAGGTCGGCTCCATCGGCGGCGTCGAGGACGGCGTTGTGGGTAATGGCGAGATCGCTGACCCCGCAGAGTGCGCAAAGATCACTGATCTGGGCATCGACTTCCTGGCCGCCGGCATCGGCAACATCCACGGTGTCTACCCCGCCAACTGGAAGGGTCTGGACTTCGAGGCTCTGGACCGCATCCATAAGGCTACCAATAACATTCCTCTGGTCCTGCACGGCGGCACCGGCATCCCTGACGACATGATCGCAAAGGCCATCAGCCTGGGCGTCTCCAAGATCAACATCAACACCGAGTGCCAGCTGGTCTTCGCTGAGGCTACCCGCAAGTACATCGAAGAGGGCAAGGATCAGCAGGGCAAGGGCTTCGACCCCCGCAAGCTGCTGGCTCCCGGCGCAAAGGCCATCGAGGCCAAGTGCAAGGAAAAGATCGAGCTGTTCGGCTGCGCCGGCAAGGGCTAAGCGGAAGCTTCCTTCTTAAAGGATATACCACCTAATAAATCATCGGCCCCGCTGCGTTGGAGTTTTCCACGCAGCGGGGCCGCTTTTGTTTTATCTTTTTATTGAGGGGCATCTGCCATGCATCGTACCGAAATACTCTCCGGCTCCTGCATCGTCTCTGCTTCTTTTACTACTTTCTGAAAGAGCGGAAGCATTTTCTCTATCTCAAAGCCATTCTCTGTTTTTGCATACTCCGGTGCCATCGTGATGCGGTACTCCGCCTTTGCCTTGCTCCACTGTCGGACCGAAAAGTGTTCCGGGATCACATCCAGCCATTTCCCTGTCTCTCCAAACTGAGAAACCGCGTCGATCTGGAGCCGGAACAGATTTTTGGCAAAATACGCGCTCCATTCCATTTCTTTCTGAGCCACTTCATGCAGATCCTGCACCGTCTCATCCGCCCGGCAGAACGTCACAAACCCTGCCTGCGCCATCCTCTCTCTGGCTTCCAGCAAAGAGAGAACGCTGCCCGTTTCATCGACCAGATAGCCGTTGGTCGTGGGGTCGAGCATACACCATTTTCCCAGAGTCCTGTCAAAAATCTCTGTCACGACATGACAGTCGCTGTCAAAGGGCGAATAGGGCAGCATTCTCACTCTCCGGGCGTAGATCCCCAGTGCCAGACAGCATTCCTCCAGTATCTTGGATTTGTTCAGACAATTAATTCCATGCTCCGGCTGCTCCAGACTGTATTCCAGCAGCGCCAGCCCATTGCACGGAACGCTGTTATCGTACCACGCACTGTGTGTCAGTTTCGGGGCAAGATACTTCAACAGCCGCACACTGTGCTCCAGCTCTGTCCCGTTTCCGGCAATTTCATTGAGATGATATTTTTCTTTCAGCTCTGCATACTCCGGGCAGTCAAAACGATATTCTACCTGTGCCTGCTTTCCGAGTTGAAAGCTCTGGTTATTGCAGAGTATCCCCCGATAAATATCATAAAGTGTTTTATTTTCCTCATTTCCCATTATGCGCTTCCCCTTTCTGATTTTATCCATTATAACAATTTCAGACAGAAATCACAATCCGCAGACACAACAAAAACCGCCCTGAGAACTCTCAGAGCGGCATATTCAAGTCGGCGGCTACCTATTTTCACAAGCCGTTTCCAGCTAACTATCTTGGGCACGAGTGAGCTTA
>OJRV01004100.1_pt1 | contig 11200 bp, 8 predicted proteins | sample 1599241 | NCBI WGS metagenome assembly OJRV01 (sample SAMN04168656, study PRJEB22393) | human gut metagenome | biome: human gut microbiome; feature: stool | host: Homo sapiens | collected 2014-03-17 | reverse complement strand
GTGTAATCGCTGATAGGACTTATTGATTCTGACCGTTTCTTTCTCAAAATCGAAATCAGCGGCGGTCAGTGCCAGCAGTTCTCCTTCACGGATGCCGCACCAGTAGAGTATTTCAAAAGCGTAAAAGGAAACAGGCTTGTCCATCATCTCAAATGAGAATTTCTTGTATTCTTCTTTCGTCCAGAACAGCATTTCCTTGTGTTCCTCACTTCCCATATTTCCTGCTTTGGCGGCAGGATTGGAACGCAGCTCATAATACCGCACCGCATGATTAAAGATAGCGGACAACTGATTGTGCAGCGTTTTCAGATAGGTCTGTGAGTATGGCTTTTTCTTTTCGTCCCGATAGGCAAGCATCTCATTCTGCCATGCGATAACCTCTTTTGTAGAAATCTCGCTGATTTTCAACTTGCCGAAATAAGGTAAAATCTTTGTGCGGATGATATGCTCCTTTGTCAGCCATGTATTCTCCTTCAGACGGCTTTTCATATCCCGGATATACAGTTCGGTAAAAGCTTCAAAACTCATATCCATATCAGAGGAGTTCTGCAACTGAAACATTCGCTCCCATTCCTGTGCTTCTTTCTTGGTAGAAAATCCACGCTTGCATTTCTGCTTACGCTCGCCTTTCCAGTTGACATATCTCGCCATCACATACCATGTTCCATTGCTCTCGTTTTTGAATACCGGCATTATTCATCCTCCTTTCCTGCTCCGTAGAGCCTTTCATAGAAATACTGGCGGTTTACCCGTCCTGAAATAGTAATAAAGCCTTTTTCTTTCAGTTCCTCATTCAACTGACGGATTAGCTTGTAAGCATACGGCTTTGATACGCTTAGTTCCTGTGCCACTTCTTCGGCACAAATAAATCTGTTTTTCATATAATCAGTCCTTTCTTTCGTTTTTGATTGCCGTTCTATCCGAATGAAGTTCCAGCAGGTATTCCCTGTTCGGCACTGTGCTGTCCCGATATACCGTAATAGATCAGGCGCTCGCTTGCCGTCTGGCAAGGTCTTGGCGGTTTATACTGTTCGGACGGTCATTTTGTTTTTATTAAACTTATTTGCTTAATTTGAACTTATTATACTAAGCATATTTGCTTGTGTCAAGTGGCTTTTCGGAAAATATTAAACTTTTTTGTTTTGTATTATCTTGACTTCTCCTAAACATATCTGCTATACTCATTGTAAAATACATACAAGGAGTGGACACGTTATGGCGATTGGAGAGAGAATCCATTTTTTCCGCATTCTGCGTGGGATGACACAAAAATATCTTGGTACGATTGTCGGCTTTCCTGAGCGAAGTGCCGATGTACGTTTAGCACAATATGAAACAGGAACAAGAAAACCGAAAGCGGAACTTACTGCTGCACTGGCACAGGCTCTGGATGTTTCCCCTCATGCCCTTGATGTGCCGGACATTGACAGCTATATCGGACTGATGCACACTTTGTTTACCCTTGAAGATTTGTACGGTCTGACTGTCAGTGAATCAGAAGACGGAGAAATCTGTCTGAAAGTCGATACTTCCAAAGGCAAAGACGCTCACGAACTCCGGAAATTGCTGTATGCCTGGAAAGAACAGGCTGACAAGCTATCTTCTGAAGAAATCAGTAAAGACAAATACGATGAGTGGCGTTACCACTACCCGGAGTTTGATACTACGCAAACATGGGCAAAAGTTCCGTCACAGAAACTTAGCAACGCTCTGGTCGGAATATTCCAAGACCGACTCAAACCAGATAAATATGGATTTATTTGTTGCACAACCACCTATTAATCATTCTCTAACCCTAAAACCACTGGATTACAAGGATAATGGCTCTCATACAACCGTTATCAATTTGTTATCAAAAGACTTTTAAAAATGCTGCAAACCCGTATAAACGCTGGATTTACTAAGTATTTTTGTTTATTCAAACTAAACTACAATTATTGTAATACCCGAAACACCCGAAAATCACTTCAAAAAACAAAGGTGCTACTTCCTGACGTCCTTTTCCGTCAGGCAATAGCACCTTTGTCATATTTTATCTTATTTTTACAGATAGGAGTATCCCATCAGCGATTCATCTACCGCCTTCGCAGCTTCTCTGCCTTCGCGGATTGCCCATACTACCAGGGACTGACCTCTGTGCATATCTCCTGCTGTGAAGACTTTGTCTACAGAGGTCTGATACTGATCTGGCTTTGTATCTACGTTGGTTCTTCCGTTGATGGCTACCTTAAATGCGTCTGTTACATATTTCTCACTGCCAAGGAATCCGGCTGCGATGAGAACTACATCTACAGGGATGACTTCTTCAGTACCTTCTACCGGTACCATCATCATTCGTCCGGTCTTTGGATCTTTTTCGCTCTTTAATTTTGTGAGTTTTGCCTGGCAGACATTTCCGTTTTTATCTTTGATAAATTCTGTAACAGTAGTCTGGTATACTCGTGGATCATGTCCGAATACTGCGATAGCTTCTTCCTGGCCATAGTCTGTTTTGAGGACTCTGGGCCACTGCGGCCATGGGTTGGATGGTGTTCTTTCCACTGGCGGCTTCGGCATCATCTCTAACTGGATCACAGATTTGGCACCCAGACGGATAGAAGTTCCCACACAGTCATTTCCTGTATCACCACCACCGATGACCAGAACATTTTTTCCTTTGGCAAGTTCATATGGAACTTTGGCAAAATCAGAGTCCAACAGCGCTTTTGTTACCTGTCCCAGGAAATCTACTGCGAAATAAATTCCTTTTGCATCCCGTCCCGGAACTTTAATGTCTCGTGGATTGGATGCTCCGCAGGCAAGGATGACGCGGTCGAACTGTTTCAGAAGTTCTTCTGCTTTGATGTCCTTTCCTACGTTTACATTTGTAACGAATTTCACTCCCTCTTCTTCCATAAGATGGATTCTTCTGTCAACAACAGCTTTGTCCAGCTTCATGTTAGGGATACCGTAGCGGAGAAGTCCGCCTACACGGTCTTTTCTTTCAAATACAGTTACACTGTGACCTCGTCTGTTCAACTGCTGGGCTGCTGCCAGTCCGGAGGGACCGCTTCCGATGACTGCGATGGATTTACCTGTACGCACTTCCGGGATCTGCGGAGTTACCCATCCGTTCTCGTAGGCTGTCTCGATGATCGCACGTTCATTTTCTTTTGTGGAGACCGGTTCTCCGTTTAAATTACAGGTGCAGGCTGCTTCACAGAGTGCAGGGCAGACACGTGAAGTAAATTCCGGGAAGCTATGTGTCTTGCTCAGTCTTAAGAATGCCTGTTTCCAGTTGCCTGTATAAACCAGATCATTTGTCTCAGGTACAAGGTTGTGCAGAGGGCAGCCGGATGCCATACCGCCGATCATCATACCTGACTGGCAGAACGGGACACCGCATGCCATGCAGCGTGCGCCCTGAAGTTTCTGTTTTTCTTTATTTAAAGGTGTCCTGAATTCTTTGAAATTTGCAATGCGGACCTTTGGCGGCAGAACCTTTGCCGTCTCTCTTTTATACTCTAAAAATCCCGTAGGTTTTCCCATGATTTCCTCCTTTTCGCCGCACCAACCGCGGCAATACTGGTATGGCCCACGCCACCTTTTTATTTATTCTAAAAGATGACGGGGCAACATTGATAAGTTCACACGATATATTCAATTATTATCAATGTTTAGCGCCAATACTTTCATAGAACGCTTCCATCTGTGCCTGCTGACTGTTGAGTCCTTTTTCTTCCAGTTTCGCACTTAAAGTGATCATCTTCTTGTACTCATTCGGAATGAGTTTCTTAAAGTGCGGCAGATAATAATCAAAGTCAGCCAGAACTTTCGCACCAAGTTTGGAGCCTGTTGCTTCTACATGAGCTTCAATCAGATCGCGAAGTTCTTTTTTGTCATATTTGTTTTCCACTTTTTCGATGGAAATCATGGCTTTGTTCAGGTTCTTGTAAAGAACATTATCCACATCCAGTACATATGCGATACCGCCGCTCATACCTGCTGCAAAGTTCTTGCCAGTCTTACCAAGTACGACTACGCGGCCACCTGTCATATATTCACAGCCGTGTTCTCCTACGCCTTCTACAACTGCAGATGCACCGGAGTTACGGACTGCGAAACGCTCACCTGCAACACCATTGATAAATGCGGTACCGCTGGTTGCACCGTAGAGGGCAACGTTACCTACGATAATGTTCTCTTCTGCTTTGTATGCAGCTTTCTCCGGAACTTTCAGAATCAGTTTACCACCGGAAAGACCTTTTCCGAAGTAGTCGTTGCTGTCGCCGGTCAGTTCCAGTGTCAGACCTTTCGGAATAAATGCACCGAAACTCTGTCCGCCGGCACCGTTGCAGTGTACAGTGATAGTGTCATCTGCAAGTCCGTCTTTGTTCTTTCTTGTGATCTCTGCACCAAGGATGGTTCCGAATGTACGGTCAATGTTTGTCAGGTTTACAGAAAGCTCTGTTTTCTGACCTTTATTGATGGCATTTACGCATTTCTTAACCAGAACCTTTTCATCCATGGTCTTTTCCAGTTCGAAGTTATATACGGCTTTCGGGTCAAAAGTAACTTTCTGGTCTTTGCCTGCGAACGGATTGTTCAGGATTGCACTTAAATCTACTTTACCCTGATGTGGTTCTGGTACATTGTCTGTCTGAACCAGAAGATCTGTACGTCCAACCATTTCGCTGACTGTACGGAATCCCAGTTTAGACATATACTCTCTTAATTCCTGTGCGATAAAGCGCATGAAATTCTCTACATATTCCGGTTTACCTTTGAATCTCTTACGAAGTTCAGGGTTCTGTGTTGCCACACCAACCGGGCAGGTATCCAGGTTACATACACGCATCATAACGCATCCCATGGTTACAAGCGGAGCTGTTGCAAAACCAAATTCCTCGGCACCCATTAATGCTGCGATCGCAACGTCACGACCACTCATAAGCTTACCGTCTGTCTCAATGCGGACACGGTTTCTCAGACCATTCTTGAGCAGTGTCTGATGTGTTTCTGCAAGTCCAAGTTCCCATGGAAGTCCTGCATTGTGGATAGAACTTCTCGGAGCTGCACCTGTACCTCCGTCATAACCAGAGATCAGGATCGTCTGTGCACCGGCTTTTGCAACACCTGCTGCAACTGTACCGACACCTGCTTCAGATACCAGTTTGACAGAAATATCTGCATATTTATTTGCATTCTTAAGGTCATAGATTAACTGTGCCAGGTCCTCGATAGAATAGATATCGTGGTGCGGTGGCGGGGAAATCAGGCTGACACCAGGTGTGGAATGACGGGTTTTGGCAATCCACGGATATACTTTCTTTGCAGGAAGATGTCCACCTTCACCAGGTTTTGCACCCTGTGCCATCTTGATCTGGATTTCTCTTGCAGATACAAGATAACGGCTGGTTACACCGAAACGTCCACTGGCAACCTGTTTGATCGCAGAACCTCTGTCGGTTCCAAGGCGCTCGATATCCTCTCCGCCTTCACCGGAGTTTGACTTACCGTGCAGTGCATTCATTGCAAGGGCAAGGGTTTCGTGTGCTTCCTTTGAAATTGATCCGTAAGACATTGCACCGGTCTTGAATCTGGTCACGATCGAATCCACACTCTCTACTTCTGAAAGCGGAACTCCTTTCTTTGGATAATTGAAGTCCATCTGTCCACGGAGTGTGATTCCTTTGGATTCTTCATCAACCATCTGCGTGTACTGCTTGAACATTTCATAATCCCCGCGCCTTGTAGACTGCTGGAGCATATGGATCGTTCTCGGGTTGTACAGATGCTTTTCACCACCGCTCTTCGACTTGTGTTGTCCCACACTGTTCAACGTCAGATCTACGGAAAGTCCCAGCGGATCAAAGGCCTCGGAATGCCTTGCCATATAATCTTTTGCAATTTCTTCCAGTCCGATACCACCGACACGGCTGACAGTTCCGGTGAAATATTTTTCAATGAATTCCGGTTTTAATCCAATCGCTTCAAAGATCATGGATCCCTGATAAGACTGGATCGTGGAAATTCCCATCTTCGATGCAATTTTGACAATTCCGCTTATAACAGCTTCATTATAGTCATTGACTGCTGCATAATAATCTTTCTGAAGCATATCTGTATCGATCAACTGTTTGATCGATTCATGTGCAAGATACGGGTTGATTGCAGATGCACCATATCCCAAAAGCGTTGCGAAATGATGTACTTCTCTTGGTTCTCCGGTCTCAAGGATCATGGCAACCTCTGTTCTTCTCTTAGTTCTTACCAGATGCTGATGAACCGCTGAGGTTGCAAGCAGGGACGGGATCGCAATATGATATTCATCCACACCTCTGTCACTTAAGATCAGGATATTCATGCCTTCACGGATTGCACGGTCTACCTGGATAAACAGATAATCGATCGCTTTTTCCAGGCTGGAGTTTTTATAATAAGTAGTAGAAATTTCTGCCACACGGAAACCGTCGACTTTCATGTTACGGATCTTCAGGAGATCGGTATCTGTCAGGATCGGATCATTGATCTTCAGTACATGACAATTTTCCTCTTTCTGTTCCAAAAGGTTTCCTTCTTCTCCGACATATACCGTTGTCGAAGTCACGATTTTTTCACGGATCGCGTCGATCGGCGGGTTCGTTACCTGTGCAAATAACTGTTTAAAATATCCAAACAAAGACTGATGCTGCTCAGAAAGAACGGCAAGTGGTGCATCGATACCCATGGCTCCGATTCCTTCGCTTCCATTCATTGCCATATTTAAAATAGAAGTCTTCACTTCTTCGTAAGAATATCCAAATGCTTTCTGCAGTCTCTGGCATTCTTCTCTAGAATACTGCGGTACTTTCTGATTCGGGATCTTTAAATCGCTTAAATTGACCAACTGACTGTTCAACCATTCGCCATAAGGCTGTCTTGCCGCATATTCTTCTTTCAGTTCCTGGTCGTCGATGACACGCCTCTGAACAGTATCAACAAGAAGCATCTTACCTGGATGGATTCTTTCTTTGACTACGATCTTCTCCGGCGGGATATCCAGAACACCAACCTCAGAAGAAAGGATCAGTGTGTCATCATCTGTGATGTAATATCTGGAAGGTCTGAGTCCATTTCGGTCAAGTACGGCTCCTAAAATATCTCCATCTGAGAACAGGATGGATGCCGGTCCGTCCCATGGCTCCATCATCGTTGCGTAATACTGATAGAAATCCTTGATTTTCTGTGACATCGTTGCATTCTGTGCCCATGGCTCCGGGATGGTGATCATAACTGCCAACGGAAGCGGCATGCCACTCATCACCATGAATTCCAGCGTGTTATCCAGCATGGCAGAATCGGAACCTGCGGTATTGATTGCCGGAAGGACTTTATAAAGCTCTCCTTCCAGATGCTCGGATTCCATGTTTTCCTCTCTGGCCCGCATCTTATCTGCATTGCCGCGAATGGTATTGATCTCTCCGTTATGTACGATGAAACGGTTCGGATGTGCTCTTTCCCAGCTTGGATTAGTGTTTGTACTGAATCTGGAATGTACAACTGCAATTGCAGATTCATAATCCGGGTTCTGCAGATCTTCAAAGAACATCCGGAGCTGTTTTACAAGGAACATTCCTTTGTACACGATGGTTCTGCTTGACAGGGATGCTACATAGGTATCATCACTGCTCTGTTCAAAGACTCTTCTTACCACATAAAGTCTGCGGTCAAAATCCAGTCCTTGTTTTACTTTTTTCGGTCGTTCGATAAATCCCTGCATAATGCACGGCATGCATTCGAGTGCTTTCTTTCCAAGGATCTCTTTACGGATCGGCACTTCCCTCCATCCAAGGAATTTCAGTCCTTCTTTTTCGACAATAACTTCGAAAATATTTTTTGCCTGATTCCTTTTCAGTTCGTCCTGTGGGAAGAAAAACATTCCCACACCGTAATCTCTCTCAGAACCTAAAAAGATGCCGAGGGGACGACAGACATTTGTAAAGAACTTGTGCGAAATCTGTAACAGTATTCCTACACCGTCTCCTGTCTTCCCTTCGGCATCCTTGCCAGCTCTATGTTCAAGATTTTCAACGATTTTCAATGCATTTGCCACTGTATCGTGACTTTTCTGTCCTTTGATATTAACGATCGCACCGATTCCACAGTTATCATGTTCAAATTCGGAACGATACAGTCCACGTTGCTGGACTACATTTCCTTCTTTCATACATCTGTTCCTTTCTTTTGTTTTTTCCTACTATATCACAAGGCTTTACTGTTGTAAAGATAAAAATTATTTTGAGTTGTCAGATTATTCGACTTTTTATATTCTAGCTTAAAAAGAATCTGACAACTTACATTGCCAGATTCTCGTTTTCTTTCTTCTTTGTTGGTTTTTCTTCAATGCGCTGGATTATAACAAACATTGTTGATGCAACTGCTGCACAAACAACTGTAATTATACCGATCCGGATATTATCTTTCAGCATCCAGTTATAGAGTCCATATCTGGTAGCCAGCACAGATAACAGATTCATTGACATATGTGCTGCCACCGGTGCTTTCAATGAACCATATTTTTCATACACATATGCCAGCATCATCCCCAGCGCAAATCCATAGAGCATCTGCACCAGATTCACATGCAATATGCCAAATACGACGGATGAATAGACCATCGCATACACAAATGAGCTTTCCCTTTCCATCCTTCTGAAGAACAATCCTCTGAATACATATTCTTCACAGATGGGTACCAGCACTGCCAGACACACAATCTGTATTGCAAGCGGTGCCGAATACATCGCATTCATAGTTGCCTTATAATTTGCATCTATCGCTGACAGATTTCCAATGATGATCAGGTTATTCAGCCCCAAACTCATGGCAAGTGCCATAATGATCACTGCCGGATATTGCCACAACGGCGCTTTCTTATCCTGTACGATACCGGCTGTCTTCTCTTTCTTTCTGTCCCCGTGATACATAAGTGCCATAACAGGGATTGTAACAAGTGCCGACAAACCTTCTACCCATGTCGTATAGTCGATATACTTATTCAACATCTTTTCATAAAAGGCCATCAGCTTATTCTGATCAGACATCAACGCCTCTAATGCTGCCTGCGTCTGATAGTGTGTCTTCATATATGCCATCATCATGGCTGCCATGACTGCCATACCTACGCCGATTCCGATCCCCCATTTGATCAGGAGCGGTCCCCACATCTTCCAGAAACGTTTTCCCGGTGTCTCAACTGGTTTTCTCTCCTGTTCCTGGTGATAATGGTATCCCGGCTGGTCGTGTCCGTTCTGCCATTCTTCCATAGTTATCCTCACTTTCATCTGTTGCTTCGTATCATATACTGTTCTATTCTACTTCTACGTGAGGAAAGTTGCAATTAAAAAAATATAAACTTTTTTACAATTTGATCTTTACGACATCGACATCCAGATTCCATAAAAACTTATCCAGATCTTTGAACGATATGAATACTGTTGCTGTATTTTCCAACGGATGGATTCCCATACTTTTACATCTGCTTAAATTTTTATCGATGAAAAATTCTACCGCATGCTCGGTATCATTCATCAGCGCAAACGGAGTTACGCTCCCCTGCTTTACGCCAAGATATTTCTCCAGGCGTTCTTCGGATGCAAAGCTTAGATTTCCTGCTCCAAGCTGTCTTCCAAGCGTCTTTAAGTCTACTTTTGTCTTCTCATCTGCTGTGATCAGGAAGTGTCTCTTTCCTTTGGAATCTCTCAGGAATAAGTTCTTGCATAAAGTTCCTTTTTCCGGGAGTCCCAGCCGGTCCATATCCTCCATCGTATGTACGGGTTCATGCTCTACCACCTCGTACTTAATTCCCATCTTGTTTAACGCATCATATACACGCTGTTTCTGGTCTTCCATGCTGTTTCTCCTTTCTAATTCGGGTAATGTACTACGATATTCGCAGTCACCGTTCCCTTTCCTGTGTTCTTATACACGTAATCATCAAAAGCATTATACGAAGCCGCATCGCCAGCTCTCAATACATATTCCTGGTCTTTAAAAATCAGTGTCAGTTCACCAGAATACACGGTAATGAATTCTCTCGTACCATTCATCTGACGATTCGCCTGCATCATTCCGTTCTCATCAAATTCCAGGTCAAAGATTTCAAAATCCTGTCCCTCCCGGAAACTGAAGATCGGATAAAGACGGTATCTTCCATCATCCCCTGCCAAAGGTTCTACTTCTTTCTTCCCGGTTTCAAAGAATGGCTGTGGTTTGTCTGCGGTAAATGCAGTAACCGGTACCTTTAATCCCAATGCCAGTTTATACACTGTTGATATCGTAGGATTGACTTCTCCTCTTTCCAGCTGGCTCAACATACTTTTGCTGATTGTGGTAAGGGATGACACTTGTTCCAGACTCAGTCCTTTTCCTTTCCTGATATCTTTCAGATTCTCTGCGATCAACTCATTCAAATGATCCAATTCATGCCCCTCCCTTTTTCAAAATTCCTGTATATAGAATTTTTATCTATTATATTGCATACGTTTTCAAAAGTAAAGGATTTCTTCTATAGCTGCTTCATAGCGGTCCAGTTTCTCTGCCTTCCGGATCTTTTTTAACTGTTTTTCTTTATCCGGGAACAAAGTTCCAAGATAACACCAGAGTTCTTTCATCTTGAACAACACATTCTTATCCCCACTGCTTACCTCCTGGTAATCCTGAAAAATCTGGTCATGGAATGCCCTTAATTTCTTCACATCAATTCTCCCGCCACCGGATTCGATAATATCTGTCAGTTCCGGATTCCTCAGGATTCCACGCCCCAACATAACACAGGATATCTCCGGAAACCGTTTTTTTAACCTTTCCATATCCTCAACTGTAAAGATATCGCCGTTATAACACAATGGATGCCTGCATTCTTTCACTGCGTCCGCAAATGCATCCAGATCTGGATGGCCTTTATAAAACTGTTGCTGCACCCTGGGATGCACGATCAGTTCTTCCACCGGATATTTATTATAAATATCCAAAAGCTGTCCCCACTCATCGGCGTCATATTTTCCGATTCTTGTCTTAATAGAGATCTTTACATCCGCTTTCGCATAGATCTCATCCAGGAACCGTTCCAACTTCTCTGTATGGATCAGGAATCCGGATCCACGCCCTTTCGATACTACGGTCTTCGACGGGCATCCAAGATTCAGGTTCACCTCGTCATATCCATACATCTTTAGCT
>OJRV01004091.1_pt1 | contig 11220 bp, 5 predicted proteins | sample 1599241 | NCBI WGS metagenome assembly OJRV01 (sample SAMN04168656, study PRJEB22393) | human gut metagenome | biome: human gut microbiome; feature: stool | host: Homo sapiens | collected 2014-03-17 | reverse complement strand
CAAGCATGGTGTGCGGCTGTGTCAGGCTCGGGCGGTTCGCATATCCCTCGATAAGTCGAATCTCGTTCTCCACGCGCGAACGGACCCGCAGTCGCATACGGTCGATGGCACCTTCGATGAGCTGTGACTGCTCACGCACATCCGGCACCACGCGCTTGGCCGCATCGGTAGGGGTGGAGGCGCGCAGATCGGCGACCAGATCCAGCAATGTCCAGTCATCCTCATGCCCGATGGAGGAGATTAATGGTGTAGTGCAGGCATACGCCGCACGAACCACACGCTCATCCGAGAAACCGATGAGATCCTCAAACGAGCCGCCGCCACGGGCCACGATGATCACATCCACGCTCGGGTCGGCATCGAGTTGTGCAATGGCCTGAACCACCTCGGCCGGGCATTGCTCGCCCTGAACATGCACATGGACCACCTTGAAGGTTACGGAAGGCCAACGAAGGTTCACATTGGTGATCACATCGCCTTCCGCACGTGCCTGAGGTGCGCAAATCAGGCCAATAGTCTTCGGAAACTCCGGGAGAGGCAGTTTGTGATCGGCATCGAACAGGCCCTCGCCCTTAAGCTGCTTGCGCAATTCGTCGATCATGGCCTTGAGGCTGCCACCGGCTCCGACCTTGAGAATCGTGTCCCCGCGCAACGACAGCGAAGTGCGCTTCATCCACAGGTTCGGTTTGCCGTGAATCACCACGCGGTCGCCCTGAACGAACTGGCTGGCCGCGGCCGCGAACCTGCCGAAGCCATTGACTTCCATGGCGATATCCTCGAAGTCGTCGCGCAGCGTGATGTAGGCCGAGCCGGCGCGACGGGTATTGATCTGCGTGATCTGGCCGGTGACCCACGCGGACGGCCATCGTTCCACGGCACCGTAGAACTTCTGGCTCAGCACGCTTACCGGCCACGGATTTTGCGCGGTGGTTTCAGCGGCGCGTGCAGGCAGCTGATCGATAGGGCGAGGCTCATTCGGCAGATTGATGGCGCCCCGATCGGGCGCGAAAGTGCCTTGACCCGGCTCAAAGCCAGACGAGGCCAGTGAAGCGGCGGTCGGTGGACGGCCGGTAGATGAGTAGCCCATTGCAGTAGTCATGCACTCCACTATAAGTGCGTTGGTTGATGACGGTAAAAATTTACCGTCGCCTGAAAACGGTGTGATGATGAATGCAAGAACCGTACGAAGCGATGTATCAGCCGATGATGGAGATGGTCTGGTGCATCAGAAGAAAGGAGTCATTATGGCGAAGAAACGGGTGCTATGAAGAGGAGTGAGATATGCGTTGCACTGACGATTGAGAGTCGTCAGTGAGCTCGCTGTGCGACACGCGAGCAGAAAACAGTTACGCTAATCACACACTTGTAGTTTTGGCGAAAAATAGCCGAAAAACCCTATAAATAGTTCGACACACCACTGTTGAGCACTAGATATAGGGGTGGGGATGCCGTATTCTTCTAGAGGTTCAAGAAAACGATATCAATGTAATTTCGTGTGGCCCACGTCGAGTGCGGCCAAAATGCGGAACTCAGGAGAGTGTTCGCCTTATAGGAAAGGGGTGCCCGATGGGCGCACAGGTGCTGGAGGAAACCGTCACCGATAACGAGACCAAGGTGGCCGCCAAGGCCTCCACCGTGCTCGTTGAGAAGCGTGATGGTCGTGTGGTCGACTTCGACCCCATCAACATCATCTCTGCGGTCAAGTCTGCTTTCGGCGACCTGAACAAGGAAGTCGGCCCCGAAGAAGATGCCATGATCCGTGGTTTCGCCAACCAAGTCGAAGGCGAAATCAAGGGGCGTTACACCGGCCCCGCCAAAATCGAGGACATCCAGAATCTCGTGGAGCACGCCCTCATTGACGCCCACCTGTACGATGTGGCTCGCGCCTACACCAATTACCGTCTCGACAAAGACATTCAGCGTGCCAAGGCCACTGATGTCAACGAGGCCGTTGCTCGCTTCATTAATCATGACCCGACCCTGATTCACGAGAACGCGAACAAGGATTCCAACGTCTACTCCACCCAGCGTGATCTGCTGGCCGGTGCCGTGTCCAAGGCCGCCGCGTTCAACATGCTGCCGCCGGCGGTGTCCAACGCCCACATGAAGGGCGATATTCACTTCCACGATGCCGACTATTCGCCGTTCACTGCCCAGTCCAACTGCTCCTTGCCGAACTTCTGGGACATGTTGGCCAATGGCTTCACTCTTGGCAACGCTCCGATGGCTTCCCCGAAGTCCATCGCCATTGCGGCCACCCAGATTACCCAGATCATGAAGGACGTGGCCTCCAGCCAGTACGGTGGCCAGACCGCCAACCGCGCCGACGAGCATTTCGCCGAATACGCCAAGAAGGACTACGACAAGTTCCTTGAGCAGGCCCACGAGATCATGCCCGACGATCTGCCGATCGAGATCGCCGAACGTCAGGTGCGCATGGCCAAGGCCGTCGAGCCGAAGCGCCTGCACTTCGAAAAGGATCGTCCGGCACTGCCGATGGACGAGCCGTTCGACAAGACGTCCGACCGTCTGCAGCAGCTGCGTGAGATCTGGGCGAAGATTCAGACCCGCAAGGCCATCTACGACGCCATGCAGACCATGGAATACCAGATCAACTCCAACCGTGTGTCCAACGGCCAGACCCCGTTCGTGACCGTCGGCTTCGGTCTCGGCACCGACTGGTTCGCGCGCGAAATCCAGCGCGCCATCTTCCTCAACCGCATCCGCGGCCTCGGTTCCGAGCATCACACCGCCATCTTCCCGAAGCTCGTCTTCACCATCAAGCACGGTGTGAACGCCGATCCGGGCGACCCGAACTACGACCTGAAGCAGTTGGCCCTCGAATGCGCCACCAAGCGCATGTACCCGGACGTCATCTTCTACGAGAACATCGTGAAGATCACCGGCTCCTTCAAAGCGCCGATGGGCTGCCGTTCCTTCCTGCAGGGCTGGATCGACCCGAAGACCGGTAAGGATGTCGAGGACGGCCGCATGAACCTCGGCGTGGTCACCGTGAACATTCCGCGCATCGCATTGGAATCCCACGGAGACAAGGACCGCTTCTGGAAGATCTTCGACGAGCGCATGACCGTCGCCCATCAGGCGTTGCAGTTCCGCATCATGCGTTGCAAGCAGGCCACTCCGGTCAACGCCCCGACCCTGTTCCGCTTCGGCGCATTCGGCCGTCTCGGCGCCAACGACAGCGTTGATCAGCTGTTCCGCAACGAACGCGCCACCGTGTCCCTCGGCTACATCGGCCTGTATGAGGCGACCAGCGTGTTCTATGGCAAGGACTGGATGCGCGACCACGACTGGGATCCGGAAGGCAAGGAATTCGCCCTGTCCATCGTCAAGCGCATGAACGAGCTGTGCAAGGATTGGAGCACCGCGGAAGGCTACCACTACTCCGTGTACTCCACGCCGGCCGAATCGCTCACCGACCGCTTCAACCGCATGGACCGCGAGAAGTTCGGCGAAGTGGACGGCGTCACCGACCACGACTTCTACACCAACTCCTTCCACTACCCGGTGTGGCTGCAGCCCACGCCGATGGAGAAGCTCGACTACGAGAAGGACTTCCCGTACTACGCGTCCGGCGGCTTCATCAACTACTGCGAATTCCCGTGCCTGCAGGCCAATCCGAAGGCGCTCGAAGCGGTGTGGGACTACGCCTACACCATCGGCATCGGCTATCTCGGCACGAACACGCCAATCGACCGTTGCTACGAATGCGGTTTCGAAGGTGACTTCGAACCGACCGAAGAAGGCTTCAAGTGCCCCGAATGCGGCAACTCCGACCCGGACCGCTGCAACGTGACCAAGCGCACCTGCGGCTACCTCGGCAATCCGGTGCAGCGCCCGATGGTGCACGGCCGACACGAGGAAATCGCGCACCGCGTCAAGCACATGAGCGGCGAAACCGGCCATGTCACCCTTGACGACGGTTCCGAACGCGAATGGTTCGAGGAAGCCAAGTAATCAATCGCAATAATCGCAAAACAACAGGCAATTCAGGAGCAACGTATGGTAAGCAGCGCCGATCCCGCTGTGTCTCGCCGTGATTTCGCGGCCGGCGAAACCGGCCGCGGGCCGTTCATTCCGACAAACCGCGCCAGCAACCCGCGCGCCGGACAATGGACGAACGCGATGAGCCACAACATGATCGCCGACTACAAGCGGTTCCTCATGACCGACGGCGAGGGAATCCGCTGCTCGCTGTACGTCTCCGGCTGCCCATTCCACTGCGAAGGCTGCTACAACTCGTCGATCTGGGATTTCCGCGCCGGCCACGAATACAACGACCGGCTCGAAGCTCAGATCATGGCCGATCTGAGCCTGCCGTACGTGCAGGGCATCACCTTCCTCGGGGGCGAGCCGCTGCTCAACACCGGCGTGCTGCTGCCGCTTTCACGCAAGATCCGTGAGCGGTTCGGCCGCACCAAGGACATCTGGTGCTGGACGGGCTACACGTGGGAGGAGCTCATGCGCGAAGGCGAAAGCCCCGACAAGCGTGAACTGCTCGAACAGATCGATATCCTCGTGGATGGCCGGTATATCAAGGATCTGCACGATTCGCTGCTGCAGTTTCGCGGCAGCTCCAACCAGCGCATCATCGATGTGCCCAAGTCGTTGGAAAGCGGGCAGGTGGTGCTGTGGTCGAAACTACACAATCAGACGCGGTTCATTCCCGAAATCTACGGCAAGGACCGCGTCGCAGGGGAGGGGGCGGCTTCCTGAATGGTTTCGAACGGTTCGTGTACGGACGGTTGGAATTAGGCAAGCTGACTATATTCGTTGTCTAATTATGCGTCGTGTCGTGCACTTTATGCGATACCGTGCCGAATTAGGCAGGGGCACAGACTACCATTACATACTTGGATAACCGGGGCAGGGCGTTCGTGTTGGCACGGACGCAACCCGGCGGATGAGAACGATAGAGGTACAGTACATGGTCGAAGCAGCAGTTACCGCAGACAACACCTGCGATACGAAGCCGTTGCGCGTAGGTCTTGACATCGGTTCCACCACGGTGAAGGCCGTGGTGCTCGATCAGACCGATTCGCTCGACGCGGTGCTCTTCTCCGATTACCGTCGCCACCACGCCAACGTGCGTGCCACCGTGGCGGGCCTGCTGGAGGACATCCACAAAGAACTTGAGGCCCGTGGCCGCGGCAACGAGCCGATTCGTCTGGCCATCACCGGTTCCGGCGGCCTTGCCTTGGCCGATAATCTCCATGTGCCGTTCGTGCAGGAGGTCATCGCCGAGACCCGCGCCATCGACGAGGAATATCCGCAAGCCGACGTCATTATCGAACTTGGCGGTGAGGACGCCAAGATCACATATCTGAAGCCGACTCCGGAACAGCGCATGAACGGTTCCTGCGCAGGCGGCACCGGCGCGTTCATCGACCAGATGGCCACCCTGCTCGACACCGACGCGGCTGGCCTCAACGACATGGCCAAGCATTACGAGACGCTCTATCCGATCGCCTCCCGTTGCGGCGTGTTCGCCAAAACCGATCTTCAGCCGCTCATCAACGACGGCGCGGCCAAGCCCGATCTGGCCGCATCCATCTTCACGGCGGTCGCCACGCAGACCATCGCAGGTCTGGCGTCCGGCCGACCAATCCACGGCACCGTCATCTTCCTGGGCGGTCCGCTGTTCTTCATGTCCGAACTGCGCGAGGCGTTCCACCGCGCGCTCGAAGACAAAGTCGACGAATTCATCGTGCCGACCGACGCGCACCTGTACGTGGCGTTCGGCTCCGCGCTGCTCGCCGGCGAACCGGACCAGCTTGAGGAGGGCCAGCATTTCGAAGCACGCACCTGCGCCGATATTCTGAAAAGCCTTGAAGACCTGAAGAATCTGCCGGCCAACACCCCCACCATGCCTCCGCTGTTCCCGACCGAAGCGGACCGTGAGGCGTTCAACAAGCGCCACCACCGCGAGCATGTGCACATCGGCACGCTGGAAGGCGCGCAAGGCCCGCACTTCCTCGGCATCGACGCCGGATCGACCACCATCAAAGCGACGCTCGTCAACGACGACCGCGAAATCGTATGGTCGTCGTACGCCACCAACGAAGGCAGCCCGCTGACGGCCGCTGTCAACATCGTCAAGCAGATTCAAAGCCAGCTGCCGGAAGGCGCGTGGATAGCACGCTCCTGCGCCACCGGATACGGCGAGGGACTGATCACCACCGGCCTGCATCTGGACGAGGGCGTGGTGGAGACCATGGCCCATTATCGCGGTGCGGAAATGGTCTCGCCGGGCGTTACCGCCGTCATCGACATCGGCGGCCAGGACATGAAATACTTGGCGATCTCCAACGGTGTGATCGACTCGATCGCCGTCAACGAGGCCTGTTCGTCCGGCTGCGGTTCGTTCCTGCAGACCTTTGCACAGTCCATGGGATTGACGATCCAGGAGTTCACGCAGGCCGCGCTCAACTCCACACATCCCGTCGACCTGGGCTCGCGCTGCACCGTGTTCATGAACTCCTCCGTCAAGCAGGCGCAGAAGGAAGGCGCCTCGATGGAGGACATCGCGGCCGGCCTGTGCTATTCCGTGGTGCGCAACGCGCTGTATAAGGTGATCAAGCTGCGCGATTCCGGCGAGCTGGGCGACACCGTGGTGGTGCAGGGCGGTACGTTCCTCAACGACGCCGTGCTGCGCGCCTTCGAGCTGCTCACCGAACGTGAGGTGACCCGACCGAACATCGCCGGCCTGATGGGCGCATACGGTGCCGCGCTGACCGCGCGCATGCATTACACCGACATCGCCGACGGACTCGACGATGGTGACGCGGACGCCGACGGAGGCAAGACCGTCGACATCGACGGCGTCACGCATACCGCGTCCAGCATCGTGTCCGGCAGCGAGCTCGACAACCTGTCCATGACCACCGAACGCGACGTGTGCAAGCTATGCCAGAACCACTGCAAGCTCACCATCACCACGTTCCAGGATGGCTCCCGCTACGTGACCGGCAACCGTTGCGAACGCGGCGGCGATTCCAAGAAGCAGCGTTCCGACAGGCCCAACCTGTACGACTACAAATACAAGCGTTGCTTCGCCTACCGTCGTCTGACCGACAAGAAGGCCACCCGCGGCGAAATCGGCATTCCACGCGTGCTCAACATGTACGAGAACTACCCGTTCTGGTTCACGTTCTTCACGAACCTCGGCTTCCGCGTGGTGCTGTCCGACCCGTCCACGAAGAAGACGTACGAGGCGGGCATCGAGTCCATGCCGTCCGAGAGCGTGTGCTACCCGGCGAAGATGAGCCACGGCCACGTGATGAACCTTATCGACCGCGATGTCGACTTTATTTGGATGCCGTGCGTGCGCTGGGAGCGCAAGGAGGATCCGACTGCCGGCAACTGCTACAACTGCCCCATCGTCATGAGCTACCCCACGGCGCTGGCGCTCAACATTGACGAGATTCGCGAGCAGAACATCGAGTTCCTGTATCCGTTTGTGCCCTATCACGACAAGACCGAGCTCAAGCGCCGCCTGTACCAGGTGCTCGCCGTCGATCGCGTGGCCGACGCCGAGGCCGGTCGCGGTCGCGTGCGCGGACCCAAGATCACGCGCTCCGAGGTCGACGCCGCCGTCAATGCCGCCTTTGAGGCCGATGCTCGTTTCCACGAGGACATCCAGACCATGGGCGAGGAGGCCCTTAAGTGGGTCGAGGACCACGGTGGACACGGCATCGTGCTCGCCGGTCGTCCCTACCATAACGATCCCGAGATCAACCACGCCCTGCCCGAGCTTATCTCGAGCTTTGGCTTTGCTGTCTTTACTGAGGATTCGCTCGCGCATCTGGTAAAGCCCGAGCGCCCGATCCGCGTCGTCGATCAGTGGATGTACCACAGCCGCCTGTACGCCGTCGCCCGTTTTGTGACGATGCGCAACGACCTGGACCTGATCCAGCTCAACTCTTTCGGTTGCGGCCTGGACGCCCTGACCACCGACCAGGTGCAGGAGATCCTGGAGGCCAGCGGCAAGATCTACACCGTGCTCAAGATCGACGAGGTGTCCAACCTGGGCGCCGCGCGCATCCGCATCCGCTCGCTCATGGCGGCGCTCAAGGACCAGGAGGCCGAGCGCCTGGCCGATGCCACGGCCGCGGGCGAGGCCTACGAGCAAGGCGACGCCGCGCCGGTGGCGCCTTCCACGGATGCCCCTGCGTTCGCGAGCCGTAAGTACACGTTCGAGGCTCAGCGCGAGAGTGCTTCGACCGCGTGGCCCAAGGTGCCCTTTACCGAGCAGATGCGCGACGAGGGCTACACCATCCTGTGCCCGCAGATGGCGCCGATTCACTTTGACCTGGTCAAAGAGGTATTCCGCGGCGCCGGCTACAACTTGGAGCTGCTGCCCTCGACCGACCACGACGCCGTCGAGGCGGGCCTGCGCTACGTGAACAATGACATCTGCTACCCGTCGATTCTGGTGACGGGCCAGATCATGGAGGCCATCGAGAGCGGTCGCTACGACCTGTCCAAGACGGCCGTGGTCATCAGCCAGACCGGTGGCGGCTGCCGTGCCACCAACTACATCGCGCTCATCCGCAAGGCACTGCGCGAGAGCGGCCACCCCGAGATCCCGGTGATCTCGCTTTCGGCCGTGGCGCTCGGTGAGGACAACCCCGGCTTTAAGATTACGCCGGCACTGCTTAAGCAGGCAGTCTACGCGGTGCTCTTCGGCGATGTGATGATGCAGATGCTCTATCGTTGCCGCCCGTACGAGGCAACGCCCGGTGCCGCCAACGCACTCTACGAGGAGTACATGGCGCGCGCCCGCAAGTTGGCGCCCAAGTTCAACCGCCACAACTACACCAAGCTGTGCCGCGAGGCCATCCGCGCGTTCGACACCATGCCGCTCGTGGGCGAGGGCGCCAAGCCGCGCGTGGGCGTGGTCGGCGAGATCTTGGTCAAGTTCCACCCTACGGCCAACAACCACGTGGTCGACGTTATCGAGCGCGAGGGCTGCGAGGCCGTGGTGCCGGGTCTGCTCGACTTCTTCCTGTACTCCATGAGCAACGCCGAGCTACAGAAGGACGAGCTGGGAAGCTCTGCCACTACGCGCGCGGGCATGCAGGCGCTCATCAAGCTCGTGGACTGGATGCGTACGCCGGTGGAGGAGATGCTCGAAAAGTCCCGCCGCTTTGAGGCGCCCGAGCGCATCGGCGCCATGGCGGACAAGGCCCGTACGGTGCTTTCGGTGTGCAACAACATGGGCGAGGGCTGGCTGCTCACGGCCGAGATGCTCGATCTGATTGACCACGGTGCGCCCAACATCATCTGTACGCAGCCCTTTGCGTGCCTACCCAATCACGTGGTGGGCAAGGCCGTGATCAAGGAGCTGCGCCGTCAACATCCCGAGAGCAACATCGTTGCGGTGGACTACGATCCCGGTGCGTCCGAGGTCAACCAGCTCAACCGCATCAAGCTCATGATTAGCGTGGCCAAGGAGAACATGCGCGCCGGCAAGGGCTTTAAGCTCGAGAAGGTGGCGCCGCTCGCAATGGACGAGGTCACCGGCCAGATGCGTGCCCATGATGGCTGCGTGAGCTGCGGACCGGCCAGCGAGGAGGCCGTTGCATCGGTCGCCAATCGTCTGGGACGTGGCATTAAGAAGTAGCTGGCCTGCTTTGGGCTAGATATGAGGCAAACGGGTGGTAGCCGTACCGGCTACCACCCGTTTTTGCTGGACATCTGTTGCGTAAATGGTCTTGCGGTTGCCTCCTGAGAGCTCGGATTTCGGAAGTATGCGGCAAAATCTGAATAGACCGAACACACCAGGTATGTCCAAGCTCTGTACCTGCGGCTTTGTCTGCGGAAAACGGGGGTGTGCTCGGGGGTTCCAGAATTTGCCGCATACTTCCGAAAACGGCGGTCCGACGGCAAGCAAAATGTCCTTCAGAACCCTGAGATAATGAACAGATGTAGCCGTTCGCCGCCAAATACCGTCCGTTTAGGGGACCCGCCCTCGCCGCGCGGCCTCCTTACGGTTGAATAAATACACATCTATGGAATTACGTAAGAGAGGACTGTTCCAATGAGCTACAAGACCGTTTGTGTTGCCGGCGGCGGCGTGTTGGGAAGCCAGATTGCCTTTCAGGCAGCCTACTGCGGCTTCGATGTAACGATTTGGCTGCGCAGCGAGGGCAGCATCGGCCGCACCCAGCCCAAGATCGATCATGTGCGCGAGGAGTACATCGCGGCTATCGAAGGCATGGCGGACGGCACGGGTGAGTGGTGTGCCGGTATCGCCGATAGCGGCCAGCCCTTCGACAAGGAGGTGGCACTCGCTGCCGTCGAGCGTGCCTACTCCACGCTCAAGCTGGAGCTCGATCTGGCCAAGGCCGTTGCCGATGCCGATGCCAAAGCCCACTAGAAGCTCGTAGATGGAGCCGCAGGAGCCAATGGCGGCAAGGGCCGTGTCGCCCAGCACATTGCCCACGATCATGGTATCCACCGTGTTGTAGAGCTGCTGGAACAGGTTGGAAACCAGAATGGGCAGCATGAACAGCAGCAGGCTTTTTAAAATAGGCCCGTGCATCAGGTCTACGTTCATGTTGAAGACGCTTTTCTTTTGGGGCTGCGCGTGGGTCATAGGGTTCCTCCAAAATTATAACTTTTAAGATATCTGTACACAAAACAAAACATCTGCAATCCCTTCCCGATTTATAAAAAACAGGAAAAGGCATTGCAGATGATCGATCTTTTTTCGGGCCTGAACTCCTTCAGACAAATCCTCCGGATTTGCCAGCTCCCTCAAAGAGGGAGCCTTTGGCATGACGGTAAAGTTTCTGGTTTTGTCAATGCCTCCCTCTCAGAGGGAGGTGTCACCGAAGGTGACGGAAGGAGTCCGTGCCATAAAATTACAGCTCCTGCGTCTCGAAGCCGTTGCCGGTAAGCACCTGCACGCTGGTAAAGCCTGCAGCCTTGATGGCGGCGGCAGCTTCGTCAAAGCCGTAGGTCAGGCTGTTGATATCATGAGAATCAGAAGTGATGATGACCTTGCCGCCCATCTTCTGCCACTCGCCCAGCAGCCACGGGCCGGGGTAGAAGTCCTTGCGGTAGCCGCGGTACACGCCGCCGGTGTTCACTTCCAGCAGGCAGTCGTTTGCCTTTGCGGCCTGCAGGGCCTTGAGGGCAGCGGCCTTGTAGCGGGGCGACTCTTCGTCGAAGAACGAAGAGTCGCCCCGCTAC
>OJRV01004080.1_pt1 | contig 11242 bp, 10 predicted proteins | sample 1599241 | NCBI WGS metagenome assembly OJRV01 (sample SAMN04168656, study PRJEB22393) | human gut metagenome | biome: human gut microbiome; feature: stool | host: Homo sapiens | collected 2014-03-17 | reverse complement strand
GTCAAAAGCCATATGCAGGCTGTTAGCCGCGGTCACCAGATCCGCCTGATATCCCGCCCAAGCCTGGGCGCACTCCTTGTCCCCTTGCCGCAGCTTCTCAAAAAAGCGGTCCAGCTTTCCTTCGGTCAGAGAAGAAAGCCTCTGGGCGGAGCAGTAAGCGTCTAAACAGCCCCTTTTCCCGCAATAGCATTCCCGGCCGCCAGGATACAGGGTCATATGGCCAAATTCGCCGCTTCTTTGATGTTCGCCCAAATAGAGGCGGCTTCCCTGCAAAAACGCCCCTCCCACGCTGTTGCTTAAGGACAGATATACCGCGTTTTCCATGTCGGAGCTTTCCCGCAGCTCCGCGAACCCAGCCGCGTTGGCGTCGTTCATAAATACGCAGGGATACTCAATGCCTTTGGAAAGCTCGTCGCAAGGCATCTTCCGCACTCCTAAGGCGTGGGAATCCTGGATCATCCGTCCCTGGGCGTCTATGATGCCGGGAACGGAAATCCCTACTCCGAGAAACCGGTCCACGGGAATCCTCCACTCTGTCCGATATCGGCTTATCAGTCCTGCTAAAAACTCCCCGTAGGCCGGGCTCCGGGCGAATGTCTTAGGAATCCGGATATGCCTCTGAATCCGCCCGGAAAGATCTGCCGCCACCAGGCTGATGTGGTTCCGGGTAATGTCCAGGCCCATGGCAAACCGCGACCCTCTCACAGCCGCCAGCGCCTTGGCCTTTCGGCCCCCGGTGGACTCAAACTCTCCCATTTCCCAGATCAGGCCGTCCTCTGTCAGTTCCTTCAGGGTTTGCAGCACGGTGGGCAGACTGATTCCCAGCCGGGACACAATCTCCAGCTTGGAGGTTCGCCCCTGTTGGCTGATGAACCGGAAAACCCTCGTTTTATTCTTTCGCTTTCCCCCCGTGGCATTATTTCCCAAAAGCGTATTCCTCCTCAGCATTTTCACACGGCTTTTCCCGGCTTCCGCCTGCTGCGCCGCGGCGCGCTTTCCCTTTGCGCAGGCCGCGTCCGCCGCAGCTTTTTCTTTTTTCGTTCCTCAGGCGCCCAAAAATTCTTGCGCCCCTGTACACTTTCCTTTGGCAAAGCCGCCGAGCCTCCAGCAGTCAAGCAGGCTTGGATTATTTTCAGTTTACTGCCTTTCCTGCGGAAAAGCAAGGTTTCCCATGGGATTTCTCCTGATTCGGCGTCAAAATAAACAATTTACATTAAATCAGGCTTATATTTTTGAGTTTTTAAATGAATTTCCATTTTAGCTTACCCAGTTCTTGACAAATTCAGTTAGTGGATGTAAACTTAGAAATGCAAAGGGGTTAGTAGTTGCTAACCCCTTTAGAAGGCCTCAAGTGTTAGTGACCGCTAACAGAAAGGGAGTATCTGTTATGACCAGTGAACAAGCAGTCTCTTCTAAATTTCAGCGGGAGAGGAATCCGATGGTATCCGCGCCTCAAATTCCCTTAGCTATGGTTTCCGGCGGTGAAACAGTCAAAGTCCTGTCCATCCGCGGAAAGGACGAGGTGCAGAGATTTTTGCGCAATCTTGGCTTTATCGAGGGCGCGGAGGTCACCGTCATTTCTGAGCTGGGCGGAAACGTCATCGTCAGTGTGAAAGGCACCCGGGTCGCGGTGAGCAAATCCATGGCAGCCCGTGTCGTCACAGGATAAATTCAATTTTCTGCGAAGCAGGTAATCAAGGGAGGATTCACATGAGAACGTTGAAGCAGGTAAAATGCGGAGAAACGGTATCTGTGGTAAAGCTCACCGGAGAAGGCGCCCTCAAGCGCCGGATCATGGATATGGGCATTACCAAGGGAACAGAGATCTACGTGCGCAAGGTGGCGCCGTTAGGAGACCCGGTTGAGGTAAACGTCCGGGGCTACGAGCTTTCCATCCGGAAAAGCGAAGCGGAAAACATTCAGGTGGCGGGCTGATTTTTCGGTCTGTCCCCGGTATAGAAAAGGTGCGGGAAAAGCCCCGTTAGTTAGTTTGAGCTAACATTTTTAAAGGAGGAAGCAAAGCCATGAGCATAAGAATCGCTCTTGCCGGGAATCCCAACTGCGGCAAGACTACCATGTTTAACGACCTGACTGGCAGCAGCCAATACGTTGGCAACTGGCCCGGCGTTACCGTAGAAAAAAAGGAGGGCCGTTTAAAGGGCAAAAAAGACGTCGTCATTACGGATCTTCCCGGTATTTATTCCTTATCCCCCTACACGCTGGAGGAGGTGGTCAGCCGGAACTACCTGATGAACGAGCATCCTGACGCTATCATCAACCTGGTAGACGGCACCAACCTGGAGCGGAACCTTTACCTGACCACACAAATTTTGGAACTGGGAATCCCTGTAGTGCTGGCGCTGAATATGATCGACCTAGTCAAAAAAAACGGCGACCAAATCGATATTAAAAGGCTTGGTGAAACCCTGGGCTGCAAGGTTGTAGAAACCAGCGCCTTGAAGGGCACAGGCTCCAGGGAGGCGGCAGCCGAGGCTATTTCCCTGGCAAGCTCCCGAAAAGCCGCTGTTCCCCAGCACGAATTCAGCAAAACCGTGGAGGAGGCCCTGGCCGCTATCGGCGCCCATCTTGACGGCGTGATAGACGATTCCCACGCCCGCTGGTATGCTGTCAAGCTGTTCGAGCGGGATGAAAAGGTGCTGGAAGCCGTCAAGCTGCCCGAAGGCTCCAAGCAGTCCATCGAGGCCATTGTAGCCGCTGTGGAAAAGGAACTGGACGACGACAGCGAAAGCATCATTACCAACGAGCGGTATGAATACATAGCGAAGGTTATGAAAGCCTGTGTCCGCAAAAAGAAAAAGGCCCTGACCACCTCCGATAAAATCGACCGGATTGTCACCAACCGGTGGCTGGCCCTGCCGATCTTCGTGGCGGTCATGTTTGTGGTTTACTATGTCTCTGTCAGCAGTCTGGGCACCATTGTCACCGATTTTACCAATGATACCCTGTTCGCGGAATGGATCCAGCCGCCGGTAGGAGAATGGCTTTCCAGCATCGGCGCGGCGGACTGGCTCAACGGCCTGATTGTCGACGGTATTATCGGCGGCGTAGGAGCTGTACTCGGCTTTGTGCCCCAAATGTTTATTCTATTCTTCTTCCTCTCCATTTTGGAGGACACGGGCTACATGGCCCGTGTGGCCTTCGTCATGGACCAGCTGCTGCGGAAGATCGGTCTCTCCGGCCGGAGCATTGTCCCCATGCTGGTGGGCTTCGGTTGCTCAGTGCCCGCCATCATGTCCACCCGGACACTGGCCTCGGAGCGGGACCGGCGGATGACCATCCTGCTGACGCCCTTCATGAGCTGCTCTGCCAAGATCCCTATCTACGGCGTGTTTTCCGCCGCCTTTTTCCCGAATCATGCCGCCCTGGTGATGATCGGGCTGTACATCCTGGGTATCCTGGTGGGCATCGTGGCGGCCAAGGTGCTGGGCACCACAGTCTACAAGGGCAACCCCGTGCCCTTCGTCATGGAGCTGCCCAACTACCGCTTCCCCTCCGCCAAAAGCGTGTGGCAGCTGTGCTGGGACAAGGCCAAGGATTTTCTGACCCGAGCCTTCACCATCATCTTCGTGGCCACCATCATCGTCTGGTTCCTCCAGACCTTTGACACCCGGCTGAACCTGGTGGATGACAGCGCCGACAGTCTGCTGGCCACCGTGGGTGCCTGGATCGCCCCGCTCTTCGCTCCTCTGGGCTTTGCCGATTGGCGGGTCTCCACTGCCCTCATCACCGGGTTCATCGCAAAGGAGTCCGTCATCTCCACCCTTGGAATCCTTACCGGGTCCGGCGCGGATGTCAGCACCGCCGCCCTGGGGACGCTGTTCACCCCTGTCACTGCCGCCGGGTTCCTTGCCTTCACCCTGCTGTACACCCCCTGCGTGGCCGCTATCTCCGCAGTGAAGCGGGAGCTGGGCTCCGGCTGGAAGGCCGCCGGTGTGGCGTTGAGCCAGTGCGTGATTGCCTGGATGGTGGCCTTCCTGGTCTACCACATCGCGGCGCTGCTGCTGGGATAGAGGAGGCTGCCATGCTGGAAGTTTTGATCCTGGCGGCCCTGGGCGTCTGGCTGGCGCTTGCCCTCCGTTCCTGCCTCCGCCGCAGAGGAAAGGGCTGCGGCGGCTGTGATGGCTGCTGTGACCGCTGCGGCGGTGCCTGCCGCAGCGCCCGCCGCTGACATACCCCATATTGTCGGTAAAACGGCCCCGGCGGAATGTTCCGCCGGGGCCTTGCTGAAAAGAACCCCCGCCGGCTGTCTCCGGTGGGGGTTCGCCTCATGTGTCCAGCAGCACCGTGCCGTCCGGCAGGATAAACCGGTCTGTGGAGGGGGTGCTCAGATCTGCCGTCAGGGATGCCATGCGGTAGATGGTCTCCCCCTCCAACAGCCGTTCCGACGCTACCAGTAAGCCTGTCTCCACGCTGACCCAGTACCGTTGGGTGTAACCCTCCGGATCCTGGACCGTCTCCACGTAAATGCAGTTCACATCGGAGACGCTGCGGTAATCCGCGGCGGCGATATCCTCCACCGGCAGGTCCAGGATGGTCTCATAGGTGGGGATGGCCTGCTCGTCATCCGGGGTGATGTCCCCCGCAGGGGCGCTGTAAACGCTGCTCTCGCTGCCATACCAGATATAAGTGATCTCCCCGTCGGTGATGGTGTGGCGAACCTGTCCGTCCGACAGGGAGCGGTCTGTCCGTGTCCAGCGGCCGCTGACCGTGACGGTGGTCTCAAAGGAACCGCTGCCGCCGTCCCACAGCTGCTCCACCCGGATCACCCGGCTGTACTGCCGCGGGCGGGTCAGCGTCTCAATGGCGGTCTGCACCGTCTCCGGCGTCACCGCGATCACTGTCAGGGCGTCACCGCCGGAGGCATTGGTATCCTCTGCCTGTCCGGGGGAGCTCCCCTCCTCCGGCAGCGTGATATGGGAGGAGCGGCGCAGACTGTTGCTGAACATCAGGATCAGAACCATCACCACCAGGACAATAAAGCCCGCGGTGATCCGGTTCAGCTTCCGTTTCTCCATCTCCGCCCTCCTCTCTCAGGGTGCCGTCCGCGGCAGGTCAGACGCCGAATTCTGCCGGCCGATCCCGCCGCAGGCCGAACTTCCACTCGATGGCATCGGCAATCCGGCGGCAGGCATGGCCGTCACCGTAAGGATTCACCGCGTGGGCCATGGCGTCGTAGGCGCTCTTGTCCCGGATCAGCCGCTCCGCCATGGTGACGATGTCATCCTGTACCACGCCGCAGAGCTTCACGGTCCCGGCCTCTACCGCCTCCGGCCGCTCCGTCTCCCGGCGCATCACCAGCACCGGCTTGCCCAGGGCAGGGGCCTCCTCCTGGAGACCACCGGAGTCTGTCAGCACCAGATAAGACCGGGCCATAAGGTTATGCATCTCGTCCGCCGGCAGCGGGTCGATGAGATGGACCCGGGGCGCGCCCCGAAGATAGGTGTCCACTGCTTCCCGCACCACCGGGCTCAGGTGCACCGGGTACACCAGCTCCACGTCCCGGTTCTCCTCGGCGATCTGCCGCAGGGCCAGCATGATGTTCTTCATCGGCTCGCCATAATTCTCCCGCCGGTGGCAGGTAACAAGAACGATCTTCTTCTCCCCATAGGGCAGCTGATTCAGCTCCTCTGTGGAAAAGCGGTAGTCCGGCCGGACTGTGGTCTTCAAAGCGTCGATGACCGTGTTGCCGGTGACGAACAGCCCCTTGGTAATACCCTCCCGCTCCAGGTTGGCCCGATTGTTGGCGGTGGGACAGAAATACAGGTCCGCAATGGCGGACACCAGCTTCCGGTTCATCTCCTCTGGAAAGGGAGAATACTTGTCATAGGTTCGCAATCCTGCCTCCACGTGCCCAACGGACACCTGATGGTAAAAGGCTGACAGGGCACCGGCAAAGGTGGTGGAGGTGTCCCCGTGAACCAGGATCATATCCGGCTTCAGGGCGTCGATGGCCTCGTCCATGCCGGTGAGGCACTTGCTGGTGATGGTGGACAGCGTCTGCCGGGGGGTCATGATGTCCAGATCCCAGTCCGGCTTCACCTGAAAGACCTCCAGCACGCTGTCCAGCATCTGCCGGTGCTGGGCGGTGACGCAGCAGAGGCTCTCGATCCCCTCCCGATTCGCCAGCTCCTGCACCAGGGGGCACATCTTGATGGCCTCCGGCCGGGTGCCGAAGACGCTCATGATCCGCAGCTTTTCCATTTACTTCTCCTCCGTCTTTCCATCATCCTCCGGCTTGTCCGCTGGATGATGGCCGTGGTGGCCGTGCTCCTTCAGCTCCTCCAACTCTTCGTGCAGCTCCTCCTTGACCTCCTTGGGGAACACCACCCGGGCGGCCACCACTGCCACGATGCACAGCACCAGGAACAGCAGCATGGCCCGGCCCTCCCCGCTGGTAGTCAGCACCACGGCGCTCAAGCCCAGGATGGCAGAGATCACGTACAGAGTAGCCACCGCCTGCTTCTGGTTCAGGCCCATGTCGATGAGCCGGTGGTGGATGTGGCTCCGGTCGGCGTGCATGGGGCTCTGGCCGTGGGCGATGCGGCGGATGAAGGCAAAGGCGGTGTCAAAGATGGGCAGTCCCAGAATCAGGAATGGCACCGCAAAGGAGATGATGGCATAGAACTTGAACAGGCCCTGGATGGACATGGTGGCCAAAATGTAGCCCAGGAAGGTGGCGCCGGTGTCGCCCATAAACATCTTGGCGGGGTTCATGTTGTAGGGCATGAAGCCCACGCAGGCCCCCACCAGGGCCGCCATCACCACAGCCACCTGAAACTGCCCGCCAATGAGGGCGATCACCAGCACTGTGGTGGCGGAGATGGCGGAGACGCCGTTGGCCAGGCCGTCCAGGCCGTCGATCAGGTTCACCGCGTTGGTGATGGCAACAATCCAAAGCACCGTCAGGGGCACGGAGAGATTTCCCAGCACCCAATAGGGATTGTCCGAAAAGACGTTGGGGTTGGAAAACGCCTGGATCACCACGCCGTGGGTGGCGGGGATCAGGGCGGCCACGATCTGCACCACAAATTTCAGCAGCGCCGGCAGGGCCATGATGTCGTCCACCACGCCCAGCACCACGATGATAACGGCTCCCAGCAGGATGCTGCGCATCTCGGCCGTGATCTCCACAAACAGCAGGATGCTGACCATGAAGCCGATAAAGATGGCCAGTCCCCCCAGCCGGGGGATGGGAGTCTTGTGCATCCGGCGGGCGTCCTTGGGTACGTCGATGGCCCCCACCTTGTAAGCAAAAGTCTTGACGATGGGCGTCATCAGAAAGCTGACGACCAGCGCCACCAGCAGCGCCAGCAGCGTATAGGCGATCAGCCGGTTTTCGATCAACATGATGTCTCCTCCATCACCGGGGCAGGAAGCCCACCTTTTTATAGACCTTGTTCAGGGTCCGGTTGGCTACATAGGCCGCCTTCTCCGCACCGGCGCGGTAGATGCTCTCCAGATAGCTCTTGTCCGCCAGCAGGCGCTCCGTCTCCTCCCGGATGGGCCGCAGCAGCTCCACCACGGACTCACCCACCGCCTGCTTGAAGTCGCCGTAGCCATGGCCGGCGAACTCCTGCTCGATGGTCTCAAAGCTCTTGCCGGTGGCCACGGCGTAGATCTGCATCAGGTTGGACACACCGGGCTTGTCGGCCGGGTCAAAGCGGACGCAGGCCTCGGAGTCCGTCACGGCCTTCTTGAACTTGCGCAGGATGTCCTCCGGCTTTTCCAGCATGTAGACGCAGCCGTTGGGGTCCTTGTCGGATTTGCTCATCTTCTTTTCCGGGCTGGTGAGGCTCATGACCCTGGCGCCCACCTGTGGGATATAGGGATCCGGCAGCTTAAAGGTATCACCGTAGATCCCGTTGAACCGGGTGGCGATGTCCCGGCAGATCTCCACGTGCTGCTTCTGGTCGCCGCCCACCGGCACCAGGTCTGCCTGGTACAGCAGGATGTCGGCGGCCATCAGGGCCGGATAGGTGAAGAGGCCGGCGTTGATGTTGTCGGCGTTCTTGGCGGACTTGTCCTTGAACTGGGTCATGCGGCTGAGCTCGCCGAACATGGTGTAGCAGTCCAGTACCCAGCCCAGCTGGGCGTGGGCAGGCACGTGGGACTGGACGAACAGCACGTTTTTCTCCGGGTCCAGGCCGCTGGCAATGTAGGCCGCCACCTGGGTCAGGGTATGCCGCCGCAGCTCAGCGGGCACCTGCCGCACTGTGATGGTGTGCATGTCTGCCAGCATGTAGTAGCAGTCATATTCGTCAGCCAGAGCCGCCCAGTTCTTGATGGCCCCCAGATAGGAACCCAGGGTCAGGTCGCCGGAGGGCTGGATGCCGCTCAGGATTCGTTTTTTCTGTACTTCGTTTTCCATTTTGTATCCACCTCAAATACTCAAGCTGCCAGGCATCTCTGCCGGATGGCGGCCGGTTTTCCTTATATCGAGATAACTATTATATTATACCATACAACATTATTCTGTGCAATCTTTGATTGCGCTCCCAGACGTTGCGTGTTACAATACCCCCATAACCGCAGCTGCTCTGCAAAGAGGAGGGATGGGACGTGCTCCCCAAAATCGGAATCCTGTGCGCCGGAGATGACGAGCTCGCGCCGTTCCTGCCTCTTCTGGACAGGCGCTCCGTCCGCCGGCAGGCCATGCTCACGATCCACGAGGGATGGATCTCCAGCGTTCCTGCCGCCGCTCTGTACAGTGGTGTCTGCAAGGTCAATGCGGCCATCGCTGCCCAGGTCCTCATTGACAGCTGCCGGGTGGAAGCCATCATCAATGCGGGCACAGCAGGAGGCATCGACCCATCCATCTCCATCTTTGATACCGTCATCAGCACAGAGACCGCCTATCACGATGTAGCTGAGGATATTCTCACGGAGTTCCATCCCTGGATGGACTCCATCTGGTTCCCGGGGGACCCCTTCCTGCTCTCCTTGGCCACCCAGGCGGCCCAGGACTCCGGCCGCCCCGTCCGCTTCGGGCGGATGGTGACCGGAGAAGCCTTTCTCTCTGGCCCTGGGACAGAGGCCGTGCGGTCCGCATTTCACCCCCTTTGCGCGGATATGGAATCCGCGGCCGTTGCCCATGTCTGCCATGCAAACGGCATCCCATTCCTCTCCATTCGCACCATCACCGATTCGGCCGACCGATCCGCCGCCGCCTGCTTTGAGGAAAACTGCCGCCGGGCTTCTGAAATCGCAGCCCAGGTGACCCACGCCCTGTTGAAACGCCTGGCCGTCAGCGAGTCCTACCCGATTGAAAAAGGAGAACTGCCATGACGCATTTCTGCACCTGCCAAAACACCGCCTGCCGCTGCCATCCCTCCAACCATAGCCAGGGGTGCGATCTGTGCATTCAGAAAGAGCTGCGCAAAGGCGAGATCCCCAGCTGCTTTTTCAATCTGGTGATCCGGCCCGGGGAGACAGTGGAGGATTGTACCATGGCGGCCTTCGCCCGACGGGTGCTGGAGCGGGAGGCGGAGATGGCCGCCTCTGATAAACAGTAGCTGACCCCGGACAGAAAAACGGAGGGAGCGCATCGCGCTCCCTCCGCCTTCTTTTCAAAAACAGGGTCCGGGGCAGGCTCAGGCCTTGTGGTCGCAGCCCAGCACGTCCACGATCTTGTGGGACACCAGCTCCTTGATGGCGGCGCGGGCGGGCTTCAGGTACTCGCGGGGATCGAACTTGTCGGGGTGCTCCGCCATGAACTTGCGGATGGTGCCGGTCATGGCCAGACGCAGGTCGGAGTCAATGTTGATCTTGCACACGGCGCTACGGGCAGCCTTGCGCAGCTGCTCCTCGGGAATGCCCACGGCATCAGGCATCTTACCGCCGAATTCGTTGACCATACGGACGAACTCCTGGGGCACGGAAGAGGAGCCATGAAGCACAATGGGGAATCCGGGCAGGCGCTTCACGACCTCGTCCAGGATATCAAAGCGCAGGGGAGGCGGAACCAGCTCGCCCTTCTCGTTGCGGGTGCACTGGGCGGCAGTGAACTTGTAAGCGCCGTGGCTGGTGCCGATGGCGATAGCCAGGGAGTCGCAGCCGGTCTTCTCCACGAACTCCTGGACCTCCTCGGGATGAGTGTAGTGGGACTCCTCGGCAGAGACCTTCACGTCGTCCTCGATGCCGGCCAGAGCGCCCAGCTCGGCCTCCACAACCACGCCGTGGTCGTGGGCGTACTCGACCACCTTCTTGGTGATTTCAATGTTCTCAGCAAAGGGCTTGCTGGAGGCGTCGATCATGACGGAGGTAAAGCCGCCGTCGATGCAGCTCTTGCAGGTCTCAAAGTCAGGGCCGTGGTCCAGATGCAGGGCGATGGGGATGTTGGGGCACTCGATGACGGCCGCCTCCACCAGCTTCACCAGATAGGTGTGGTTGGCGTAGGCCCGGGCGCCCTTGGACACCTGGAGAATCAGGGGAGCCTCCAGATCCCGGGCGGCCTCGGTGATGCCCTGGACGATCTCCATATTGTTGACGTTGAACGCGCCGATGGCATAGCCGCCGTCGTAGGCTTTTTTGAACATTTCGGTCGTGGTAACCAGTGCCATAAGATCAACTCCTGTTCATTTATTTGTCCCGCTCTCCCACATCGGCCGACAGGTCCGATCCCGGTTGTCAAAAAACGCCGATTCAAAAGAACGAAAACGATTTTCCCTTATGATAATATCACAAGATTTTTAAAATGCAAGTATTTACAATTCTTTTTTTGAATGATATGATGAAAGAAAGCATCCCGAAACCAAATCTGAGGAGGATTTTTCCATGAGTGAACTGAAAGGCGCCTGCATTTTCGGCCAGTCCGGCGGCCCTACTTCCGTCATCAACGCCAGTGCCTACGGCGTCATCGCCACGGCATTGAAGAACCCCAGCATCACCCGCGTCCTGGGCGCGGAGCACGGCATCAAGGGCGTTTTGAACGACCGGCTGTTTGATATGGGCCAGGAGGACCCGGCAGAGCTGGAGCTGCTGAAGTACACCCCCTCCTCTGCCCTGGGCTCCTGCCGGTACAAGATGGCGGACCCGGATGTGGATGACACCGACTACAAGCGGATTCTGGAGATCTTCAAGAAGTATGACGTCCGCTACTTCTTCTACAACGGCGGCAACGACTCCATGGACACCTGCAACAAGATCAGCAAGTACATGCAGAAGGTCGGCTATGAGTGCCGCGTGATGGGCGTGCCCAAGACCATCGACAACGACCTGTTCG
>OJRV01004077.1_pt1 | contig 11248 bp, 11 predicted proteins | sample 1599241 | NCBI WGS metagenome assembly OJRV01 (sample SAMN04168656, study PRJEB22393) | human gut metagenome | biome: human gut microbiome; feature: stool | host: Homo sapiens | collected 2014-03-17 | reverse complement strand
TTCCGGAAGAACCGGAAACGGATGAAAAAGAGCGATGGAAGGCGGTTCAGACCTTTCTGGAAGAAGAAAAACTGGCTTATCACAAGAGTACCTGTGCATCCTGAGAAAGACGGGCTGCCGCATGAAGGAATATGCGGCGGTCCGTTTTGTCTTGGGAGGATGCGGGATTTAGGGGTTGACAGAGAAGTTCCTGTATGATAGTATAAAATAGAATTAAGTAAAAAGAGACTGTCTCAACAAAAATGAGATAGTCTCTTTTTGTTTTTATATCGTTCTTATGGAAATGGATTTTTAAAGAGAGGAGAGGACGTTTTTCTGAATATTCACCGCCGGGCCGAGAGAGGAACCCAGTCCAGGCGTGCCTTGCCCCGGGTGGATCTGGGGCTGGAACTGCCGACTGTCACCGGCGGAAAGGTGCGCATAGTGGACTGCAACTATGAATTCGCGCGGCTGGAGGCGGTGGACGCGATCCTGCTGCCCTATGAGCAGGTGAAGGCGCCCGGCGGAGTGATGATTTGCCGCCAGGCCGAAGGCAAAGCCGGGCTGTATCAAATAGAAAACTGGCAGGAATTGCTTTTTAACGGTGTGTTTGACACGCTTTTCGCTCAGGCCGATTATGCTTTGCCTGAAGAAAAAGAGCCTGCCCCCGCGAAAAGCTGATCCATACGGTTAGGAGGCATTTTCTTGGTTTTTTCCAGTATCATATTCCTGTTTTTCTTTCTGCCTGTCGTATTAGTGCTGTACTATACGGTCTGCGCCCCCAGCGTGGCCATGCGCAACGGGCTGCTGCTTCTGACCAGCTTGTTTTTCTATGCCTGGGGCGAGCCGAAAAACGTACTGCTGCTCATAGGCTCCTGCGTGCTTAATTGGGGGATTGCTTTGGCGATTTCCCGCTGGCGCCGGTATGGAAAGCTGCTTTTAGTTTTGGACTGCGCGGCCAACCTGGGGGTGCTGTTTGTTTTCAAGTATTTGGGATTCGCCGTAACTAATCTGAAAGCAGTTCTGGGAGACTCGTTTCTGCCCCAGGTGGATATTGCGCTGCCCATCGGTATTTCATTCTTTACGTTTCAGGCGCTGAGCTATGTCATCGACGTGTACCGCGATACAGTGCGGGTGCAGAAAAATCCCTTTTATGTGGCGCTGTATATCGCCCTGTTTCCCCAGCTGGTGGCCGGGCCTATCGTACGGTACAGCACCGTCGCGGAAGAGATCCGAAACCGGGTTCACAGCTGGGAACTGCTGAGCGAGGGAGCCTGCAGATTCGTTCAGGGCCTGGCAAAAAAGCTGCTTTTGGCCAATACGTTTGCGGTGGTGGCGGATAATATTTACAGCCTGACGGAAGCCGGGCACCAGCTGGTAAAGATCCCGGTTACCTTGGCGTGGCTTGGGTCCTTTGCCTATACCCTGCAGATCTTTTTTGACTTTTCCGGCTATTCGGATATGGCCATCGGCCTCGGAAAGATGTTCGGGTTCCATTTCGAGGAAAACTTCAACTATCCCTATATTTCTAAATCCGTAAGCGAGTTTTGGCGCCGCTGGCATATTTCCCTTTCCACCTGGTTCCGGGAATATGTGTACTTTCCCCTGGGCGGCTCCCGGGTGGAAAACAAAGACAAAATGGTGAGGAACCTTTTGGTGGTTTGGCTTCTGACCGGCCTTTGGCATGGAGCTAATTGGACCTTTGTGTTCTGGGGGCTCTTTAACTTTGTATGCCTGCTGCTGGAGCGGCTGTTCCTTTTTGAAAAATGGAAGGCGCATCCGGTTTGGAAGCACTTGTATACCATGCTGATGGTGAACTTCGGCTGGGTATTATTCCGAAGCGAAAGCTTTTATCAGTTCCAGGAATATCTCGGGAATATGTTCGGATTGAATGGGAACGGCTTTTTCAGCGGCCAGGCCCTTATGTTTTTACAGGAATACGCGGTGTATTGGGTGATTGGAATACTTCTTTGCCTGCCGGCCGCCGGTTGGCTGAAAAAGAAGCTGGCTTCCCTGCCGAAGCTGTCGAAAACAAGCTTTGCCGTGGTTTATCCTGTGGGAATGGCGGGACTGTTTTTCGTCTGCGTCACCTATTTGGTGCGCAGCGGCTACAATCCGTTTATTTATTTCAACTTTTAAGGAGGAAGCGTGGTGAAGCATCCACAGAAGCTCGGACAAATGATATTTGCCGCGGTCTTTTTCTGTTCCGTGATAGGCTACGGGGCCTTGAATCTTTGGTACGCGAAAGAGCCCTTGGCGGAGAACGTCCAAGAGGCTTGGGATAACATCCGGGAGGAGCCTGCGGCGGAAACAGTGGTGAACGCGGTGGCAGACTTGGATACGGCTGTTACGGAAAACACGCTGTTCCGGTATCCGCTGCTGGAATGCTACGGCGGGATGCAGCTGGCCTTGGGAAAGCACGAGGAAAATGCTTTTGACGTGGTAAAGGATAAGGATGGCTACCTGCACGGCGGGAACTTCTGGACCGGCTTTGGAGATGATACCAAAGAATTGGCGGTGAGAGTGCGCCGTCTGGCCGACGCCATGGAGGAGCGGGGAACAAAGGTGGGCTTTGTTCTTCCTCCTATGAAGGTGGTGCGGCAGCAGGCGGCTTATACGGGGATTCCCTACAATGATTTTACAGAGCAGGCGGATTCCCTGCTGCGCTGGCTGCGGTATTATAGCGTGCCTTATCTGGATCTGCGGGAGTCGTTAAAAGACGACAATCTTTCCTATGAAGAAACCTATTACAAAACAGATCACCACTGGAGTCCCTTAGCCGCGTTTGCGGGCTTTCGCGACACGGTGGACGGGATTTTCGCGACCTGAGCCAATATGAAACAAAGAATTTTCCCGGCCTGATGCTGGGTTCTCAAGGCCGGGATGCCGGCGTGGTGTATTCAGGCGGAACAGAAGACTATCAGGTGTACTATCCTAAGTCCGTCGGAGACTTTACCTGGATCCACGGCGAGCCGGATCATCTCGAAAGGGAGGAGGGAGCGTTTGTTCCCACTCTATTGCAGCTGGAAACCAAGAGGGGCCTTTACGAGCTGGCGGCCAGTAACCTGTACTTGAATTCTGTTCAGGAATATGACAGCATTGAAAATCACAGCCTGGAGGATGGCGTGTCTGTGCTGCTGCTTCGGGATTCCTACGCATCGCCGCTGGCGGCGTTTTTGTCTCAATGCTGCGGCCAGCTGGATATGCTGTGGGCGCAGAAATACAGCGGTGACGAGATGATGGATTATCTGGAAGCGCATGATTACGATTATATTTTAGTTATGCTGTATCCTGAAAACTTGACCTATGAGAATTTTCCTTTTTATGAAAGCGAGGGCCTATGAAATATAACTTGAGATGGCGGAGGCTTTTTGTGACAATATCCTCTTTTTTAATCCTGGGATCAGCAGCGGGATGCAGCCAGCCGGCCGTCACAGGACCGGATTCCCAGACACAAGAGGGAAACGGAGTAAAATCTCACGGCGCTTTGCGGGTAGACGGCGCTTCCTTATGTGACGAAAACGGCAATCCGGTTGTTTTGCGGGGAATGAGCAGCCACGGGATTTCTTGGTATCCCCGCTATTTGAATGGCGGAGCGATGAAAACCTTAAAAGAGTATGGGGCGAATTTGTTTCGGATCGCCGCTTACACGGAGCCTTCCGGGGCATACTTGGAGAATCCCGGCCGAACCCTGGATTATTTGTATATGGGAGCGGAGAGCGCTCTGGCTGAGGACCTGTATGTAATATTGGACTGGCACATATTAAACGACAGCGACCCCAATGAGCACATTGAGGAGGCGAAAGATTTTTTTGACCAGCTCAGCGCTCATTACGCCGACGAGCCGGGGATTCTTTATGAGATCTGCAACGAGCCCAATGGAGACGTTACCTGGGAACAGATTTCCGCTTATGCGGAAGAGGTGATCCCAGTCATTCGGAAAAACGCTCCGGATGCGGTAATTTTGGTGGGGACCCCCAATTATTGCAGCCATTTGGACGGTCCGCTTTCCGATCCTCTTCCTTTTGAAAATATTATGTATTCCTATCACCGGTACGTGGATATTTCCGTAGAGGAAGCCGGCTGGGCCGGCCCCTTTCAGAAATATACGGAGCAAGGCCTGCCGGTCTTCGTGACCGAATGGGGTGTATCCGCCGGGAAACAGGCATATTTTGAGGACGAAGAGGAAAGCCAGCCGGCCGACGCGGAGCTTTATCCTGAAACCGCGGAGCCGTTTTTAGACGCTATGGATCGCTATCAGATCAGCTGGGCGGGCTGGGCTCTCTGCAATAAGGCAGAATGGCACAGCGCGATCCGGCCGGATTGCACGAAATACAGCGGCTGGGATGAGGATGACCTGACGGTTTCCGGTAAATTAATGTTCAGCCGGTTCCTGCCGGAGGTTGATGGCCAATGAAAGGGAAAAAGAGATTTACGATAGGCGTCTTACGCGCCATAGGAGTGTGCGCCCTTGTTGGAATCCTAATTGGCGCCTTGGCTTTTCTGGAGAAAGATCATTCGGTTGAACCGGCTCAGATCATTTTTGCGGGAACTAAGGATGATGCGGACTGCGCCATTTTGCAAAGCGGCGGCTCCTGTGTGGTTATCGATACCGGAGAGGCTCAGGATGCGGAGCATATTCTTGAGCTTCTGCGGGAGCGGCAGATAGAAAAAATAGACTGCCTGATTTTAACTCATCCGGATAAAGACCATATCGGCGGCGCGCCCGCTTTATTGGACGCTTTGCCGGTGAAAATGGTGGTTTGTCCTTATTATAATAAAGATAATACGCCATACCGGGATTTGCAGGAAAAAATGGAGGCTCTTGGCGTCAGCCAGCTGGTCCCATCCAGAGACCGGGTTTTGGTCTTTGGTGATTTGAAGCTTCAGATCTGGCCGCCGGAAGATTTCTATTATGAAAAGGATAACGATTACTCCATTGCCGTACTCGTGGAGCATGGCTCGGTGAATCTATTCTTTGCCGGAGATGCTCAGAAACAGCGGCTTCAGGAACTGGAACAGCGGGAATTCCCGGATATAGACCTTTATAAGGTCGCCTATCATGGCAGGGATTCCAGCCACAGCGCCCAGCTGATCCGGCAAATTGAGCCGCGGCTTGCCGTGGTAACGGCAAAAGAGCCCCTGGGAGAAACTGCGGATGCCTTAAAAGAGGTTTCAGCCCAGGTTTTGTGCACCTTAGGTCAGGATTATTTTATGGAAAGCAATGGCGATACTTTGGAATGGAAACGCCTATCGGCCTCTGATCCTTAATGGAACAGACGCCGATGGGCGTTTTTCCTATCTATAGGATTGACAGCCTATAATTCTCAAAAACCTGTGAGTGGAATTCACTTTGATGTGCGGATGCAGGATGGCCATTATCTGCTAAGCGAATATAAGGCGGCGCCGCAAGACTGTAGCGGCAACGCGGTCATAAACCACGGTGAAAGCGGCCGGGAAAGAGTATTTGGCATCTGCGGGGATCCATATCTTTTACAGCGCTATAGCGTAATATAGAAATTCATTTATCAAAGAAAGGGCTTTATATATTGCTTAAAACCTCGATTTTTCTCGATACAGCTGTTTCCTATATGCCGGATTTGCTGGATCAGCTCCAACTATTGGTGGGCTGTGAATATCTATCGGATATGTGGGCGGCTCCATACATAAATGAGCAGGTAAAACAGGAGCAGGTGGCTTTGTCCCCGGAGAACTTTTCCGGGGCGTCATGGAGAGAAGCTGTTTGCCGTCTGCTTTACTTTTCTTTAGGTGCTTTGCCCGAACTTTTCTCAGATTGATTTATATTTTTTCAAAAAAATAAAGTGACTAAAAGAAATGCAAAAAAGATATTTTTTGCATTTATAAAATTATTGATGCTGAAAAGATGCTGAAAAACAGGCAATATTATGTCCAAAATAAATTTGGTTTATATAAATGTGATTTTTTTGTTGACAAAATACATGTGTTATTATATAATACATACAAATCAGATTGTATGACGACATATAATCTGATGAGTATATGAATTGAATAGGGTGGTCGACTGTGAAGAAAAAGATCAGGTTTAGCATCAGGCCGGTTTTGGGAATTCTCATGCTGGTGGTTTCACTGTTTCCGATTTATTGGATGATTTCCATTTCCCTTAGGTCTACGGAAGAAATGCGGGGAGAGGTTCCCTTTTTTCCGCAATCGTTCACCGTAAGCCATTATATTGAACTGTTTCAGGAGCAAGGCTTTGGACAGGCGCTGATCAACAGCACCATCACCACGCTGGTATCCCTGGCGATCTCCCTGGTGTTCGGTATTACCTGCGCGTACATATTGGCTCGGGTAAGATTCCGGCTCAAGGGCAGGAAGATCTTGGTTTACTGGGTTTTGCTGGTAAGAGTGATGCCGCTGGTTTCTTTCGCGATTCCTTTTTACATTATGTTTACTGAGCTGGGAATTTTAGCGACCCTGATTCCGGTAATCGCCGCGTGCGTGTTTATTAACATTCCTCTGACCATATGGTTTATCATCAGCTTTTTTCGGGATCTTCCCACAGAGCTGGAGGAAAGCGCAAAGCTGGATGGCGCTACGGAATGGAAATTGTTCGTGAGGATTGTTCTTCCGCTGGTGCTGCCCGGTATCGCAGCAGTGGCCATGCTTTCGTTTGTATATGCCTGGAACGAATACACCTACAGCGTCATGTTCGTTCAAACCCCTCAGCACTACACGGTGCCGCTGAAGCTGGCTACTATTAATATGGATGACAATGTAATGCAATACGGCAGCGTGGCCGCCGGCGGCGTGATCTCCATTGCTCCCATGGCGATCTTCGTGATTTTTGCTCAGAAATATCTGATTTCCGGTTTGTCAAGCGGGGCGGTAAAGGAATAACCGCCGTAATTTTAGGCGATTGGCCTGCTGTGAAAGGGAGGAGTTGGCTGCTGGATCGCGACCGGCAGCAGGGCGCGTTCGTTTTTCGGCGGGCTTTATCCTGCAATAATTCAAACACAAAACTGAAAGGTAGGAAAACGTATGAAAAAGCTATTGTCACTGATTATGGCGATGGTACTCGCTTCTGCGCTGTTTGGCTGCGGCAGTCCGGACAGCAGCTCAAGCGGCGGCGATTCCGCCGGGGGCTCAGAAACCGCCTCCAGCGCGGAGGGAAACACAGGAGAAACCAAAAAGCTCACTATGATCCTGCGTGCCGGTTCTTATACCGACGTTATGAAAAACATGGCGCCGGCCTTCGGTGAAGAGCACAATGTGGAATTTGAGTATTTGGACCTGGACGTAGCCAACATGTATGAGAAAATTGCTCTGAATTCCAAGAGCAACCAGGGAAGCTATGATGTTCTAATGATCGACGAGCCTTGGTTCCGGGAGTTCCAGGAAACTGGCATCATCTCCAATCTAAGTGAGCTGGGCTGCGAGCTGGATGATGATTTTATCCAAGAGGTTACGGAAATCTGCGTTGACGACAACGGCGATGTTTACGGCGTTCCCTTCTACGGAAACGTGGAGCTGATGCTTTACAACGTGGATGTTCTCTCTCAGTACGGCTATGACGCGCCTCCCACCTCCTGGACCGAGGTGTTGGATTTGGCGAAGAAGGTCAAGGCCGACGGGGGAAAGGACGGCTATTTGGTCCGCGCTCAGGCTGGAGAAAATGTGGTCATTGATATTTATCCTCTTCTGCTGGCCCACGGAGCCAACATTCTGGATGAAAACAATCAGCCTACCATTAATACTCCGGAGTTTAAAGCCGCTCTCGAATTTTACATTGAACTGAAAAACGCGGGCCAGATTATGGAAAAGGACGATATTGTAGCCTCTGTTTCCAACGGCGACGCCGCCATGTCCCTGACCTGGCCGGGCTGGTATCTGCCAGAAGCCGACGAGCCGATCAAATTTGCTCCGGCGCCCAATAAGGTAGGCGATGGAGATGAGGAGCATACCTCTACCTCTATTTACGGAATTTGGTATTTAGGCGTGGCCTCCAATTCCCAGAATAAGGAGCTGGCCATGGAATACATCGATTACATCACCAGCCCCGAAATCATGACCGAATCCGTCAAGTTCGGAGGTGTGCCCACCCGTCACAGCTCCTATCAGGATGAAGAGGTTCAAGAGGCGCGGCCCCATCTGGCCAGTGTGTATGAGGCCTTGCAGCACGCAAAGTTCCGTCCTCAGCTGAAGGAATGGCCCCAGATCACCAATGCCGTCGGCATTGAGCTGGATAACGCGATTCAGAACGCCAAGAGCGTAGACCAGGCCCTGGCAGACGCTCAGGCGGCTGTGGAAAGGCTATTGCAAGGCTAAAGTTAGAAATTTTCAAAAGAGAAAGGTAAGTAATTATGGGTAGGGTAAGGAAAAAAGCAAGACGCTCAGAGTCGTTTTTCTCTTACGCGATGGTCACCCCGACCGTTGTGGTGCTCCTGGTCATGAGTGTTTTCGCGCTGATTTTCACGTTTTATTACAGCTTTACGGATTATTATTACATATCGCTGGAAGGCCCTGTTTTCAATGGGCTGGATAACTATATCGCCCTTTTTAAGGATTCTTATTTTATCAGGGCCATTTGGAACACGGTATATTTTACAGTAGTCTGCACAGTGGTAGAAACCGTATACGGACTCGGCATGGCTGTTTATGTGCACCGGATGAAGCGATTCAAAAAGATCATGAGAACCCTCCTGCTGCTTCCTTACCTGCTGCCTACCGTTACCGTAGCGTTGATTTGGCGTATGATGCTTAGCAGCAACTACGGTATCCTGAACCGTTTTTTAGAGTTTCTCCATCTGCCGGTTCACAATTGGTTCTATGACGTGAATACGGCGATGCCCACGCTGATTGTGATCGATATCTGGCAGACCGCGCCGTTTGTATTCCTGCTAATCTACGCATCGCTGCAGTCTGTGCCGGAAACCCTTTATGAGGCGGCCAGAATCGATGGCGCCAACAAATGGAGGGAGTTTCTCCATGTGACCATGCCAAGCATTAAGGGGACAGTGATCCTTTGTCTGCTGCTCCGGACCATCGACTCGTTCCGCATGTTCGACAAGGTGAACGTGCTGACCCAGGGCGGACCCGCCAACACCACGTCCACCATAACCCAGTACATATATACCTACGGAATTAAAAGCCTGGATTTCGGCTTCGGCAGCGCCGGGGCCGTGGTCATGGCGGTGCTGGTGCTCGTGCTGTCCTCTGTTTATATTCAGCGGACGTTCAGGAAGGTTTAACATGGAATGGATGAAAGGAGAGCCCTATGACAGATAAGGAACGGCTTGAGATTTTTCAGCAGGTAGAAACCGGATGCGTATCCGACGCTATGATTCATTTCGGCATTGGCGCCTGGATGAAGGGGATTCTGCCTGCGGACCCGGAGGCCAGAATCTATGGAAAGGCTTCTACCGCTTATTTTGACATTGTCACGCCGCCCAGAGAATGCCTGACTCAGTACGAGCTCATCGAGCTGTGCGAGGAAGGGGAGGTCATGGTCTGGAACGCAGACGTGGATACCCAGATTATGGGCGGAAATATCTATCAGTTCGCTATGGACCATGGAATCAACGGTATTGTTATTCAAGGCCATACCAGAGATTACGGCGAGATCCAGAAAGCGGGAGGCGCGGTATTCAGCCTTGGCCAGGCGATCGGCTCCTCTCCGACCAATTTCCGGGCAACCAAGGAAACCGTGAATATCCCTGTCGCCGTAGGCGGAGTGGTGGTAAGGCCGGGCGATTATATTTTTGGTGATATCGACGGCGTTATGGTAATTCCCTACGAGCACGTGGATAAGGTGCTGGAGCAGGCCTTGCTCTATATGGAGTGGGAGGCAAAAATTGAGGTGGCTATTAAGAAGGGCTTAAACGCCCAGGAAATGAAAAAGGTTTATCAGGAGATCAGGTTTATTGACGAGAATTGAGCAATGGAAAGGATCGTGTTGAAATTATGAACCATCAGGAAAGGCTTGCTATGTTCCAGAGGTTGGAAACCGGCGCCGTAACTGACGCTATGGTCCAGCTGGGAGTGGGAAGCTGGATGGAGGGGGTCTATCCCACCTCTCCAAAAATGAAAGTGTTCGGCCGCGCGGTTACTGCCCAGTTCTCAATCGTGGTCCCGCCTCAGGAGCCAATCGACCAGTTCCAGCTGGTATCTATGTGCCGGCCGGGGGATGTGCTGGTTTGGAATGTTCCCCACAGAGGGAACATCTGCGGAGAAAATATTATGCACTTTCTCGGCAACCGTCAGGTAAACGGTTTGATTATCGACGGCTATACCCGTGATAAGGCCACGATTGAGGAAATGGGAATTCCGCAGTTTACCAAAGGAATTTCCATCGCGCCGGTACCTAGAAACTGCCGGGCAACGGCGAAGGATGTCAACGTTCCCGTTTCCTGCGGCGGCGCGGTGGTCAACCCGGGCGATTACCTTTTTGGTGATATCGACGGCGTTATGGTAATACCGGAAGCCTCTGTTGACGATGTGCTTCTCCAGGCGGAGCTCAATATGGAGTATGAGCAGCGGATGGAGCAGGCGTTGAATCAAAACGCTGACTATGAAGGCTTGCAAAAGGTTTTCGCTACAAAGGTGCTTTTAAAGCGCTGAATTACAGTTGAGGAAAGCGTCGGGAATTCATTTTCTTTGACGTCCGGCACAGCGGTAAATTGCCTTAAAAGCGGCTTGACAATCTTAGAGGATTGTGATGTAATTTAATTGTTAATCCCATATTTTCATAAATTTACCAGTTGCTATGCGGCTGTTTAAAAGGATGTCAAAGATATGAAATCAATTGAACGTATGCCGGTGGTAGAACAAGTGACTGCCAGGCTAAAGGAATATATCCAATCGGATGAAAGACAGGTGGGGGAAAAGCTGCCTACGGAAAGAGAGCTCTGCGACGACTTGAACGTGGGCCGCTCTACCCTGCGGGAAGCCGTCCGTATTTTGCAGGCCAGCGGGTTTGTGGAGAACCGGCCGGGCAAGGGCGCTTTCATTGCCAATAAGGAGGGCTACGTCGTTAAGGATGCGGTCCAGTGGATTTCGGAAAATAAGGTTTCATTAAGAGACTTTATTGAGGTCCGCATGGCCATCGAGGAGCTGGCGATCCGGCTTGCCATCGAGCGGGCCGCGCCGAAAGAAATCCAAGCCCTGGCCGATATACACCAGGAGTTTTTAGATGCGGTCAATCAGAATAATTATGATAAGGCGCCTAAGCTGGACGCTAAATTTCACGGTCAGATCGCCAAGATGACCCACAATAATCTGTTAATCAGCA
>OJRV01004071.1_pt1 | contig 11263 bp, 10 predicted proteins | sample 1599241 | NCBI WGS metagenome assembly OJRV01 (sample SAMN04168656, study PRJEB22393) | human gut metagenome | biome: human gut microbiome; feature: stool | host: Homo sapiens | collected 2014-03-17 | reverse complement strand
AGAAGGTTGGTTCTGAGGCAGATCCGACAAACTTCCTTCTGATGCACGCAATGGGCCCGAACGTTGCCGGTGTTATCGGTACAGCCGTAGCAGCCGGAACATTCATGGCTATTTTCGGTGTATAATTGAATGAAATGAGTTCCCTGCTTTTATTGCGGATGCAATAAGCAGTGGAACAGCTATTCGATATAGAGCCACAGGGTATGACAACTGTCTGAACCCTGAAGTAATATTGGCTGAGTTATTGAGAACAAAATGATCAGTAACGAACAAACTATAAAGGAGATTTAATAATGGCAGAATTAGAGAAAAAACCTGTTAAAATTGTGGAAACCATTCTCCGTGATGCTCATCAGTCCCAGATCGCAACACGTATGACCACAGAACAGATGCTTCCGATCGTAGATAAACTTGATAAAGTCGGCTATCACGCAGTAGAGTGCTGGGGTGGTGCAACATTCGATGCATCCCTTCGTTTCCTTCATGAAGATCCATGGGAAAGACTTCGTAAATTACGTGACGGCTTCAAAAACACAAAACTTCAGATGTTATTCCGTGGACAGAACATCCTTGGATACCGTCCATACGCAGATGACGTGGTAGAGTATTTCGTACAGAAATCTGCTGCAAACGGAATCGACATCATCCGTATTTTTGACTGCCTCAATGACCTTCGTAACCTGCAGACAGCAGTAAGCGCTGCAAACAAAGAGAAGGCTCATGCACAGGTAGCTCTTTCCTACACATTAGGAGATGCTTACACACTGGAATACTGGACAGACATTGCAAAACGTATTGAAGATATGGGCGCTGATTCCATCTGTATCAAAGATATGGCAGGTCTTCTCCTTCCAAACAAAGCTACAGAGCTTGTAACAGCATTAAAAGAAACAGTTAAGATCCCGATCGACCTTCATACACATTACACCTCAGGTGTAGCTTCCATGACTTACTTAAAAGCAGTAGAAGCAGGTGTGGATATCATTGATACAGCAATGTCTCCATTTGCACTGGGAACATCCCAGCCTGCAACAGAGGTTATGGTTGAGACATTCAAGGATACACCATACGACACAGGATTTGATCAGAAGCTTCTCTCCGAGATCGCTGACTACTTCCGTCCGATCCGTGACGAAGCTCTTGACAGCGGACTGCTCAATCCGAAGAACCTTGGTGTTAACATCAAGACTTTACTGTACCAGGTACCGGGCGGTATGCTCTCCAACCTGACTTCCCAGTTAAAAGAACAGCACGCAGAAGACAAATTCTACGATGTTCTCGAGGAAGTTCCGCGTGTACGTAAAGACCTTGGTGAACCGCCACTTGTTACTCCGTCTTCACAGATCGTTGGTACACAGGCTGTATTCAACGTACTTATGGGCGAGAGATACAAAATGGTTACAAAAGAAACAAAAGATATCCTGTTAGGAAAATACGGCGCAACTGTAAAACCGTTTAATCCGGAAGTACAGAAGAAGTGCATCGGCGATGAGAAACCGATCACATGCCGTCCTGCAGACCTTCTTGACAACGAGCTTGAGAAACTTGAGAGCGAAATGGCTCAGTATAAGGAACAGGATGAAGACGTATTAACATACGCACTGTTCCCACAGGTAGCTATGGACTTCTTCAAATACCGTCAGGCTCAGAAAACAAAAGTTGACGAGAAAGCAGCTGACAAAAAGAACGGAGCATATCCTGTATAATTGATCAGTAATTAAATATGTCCAAACGAAAAAAGGAGCTTGCGTAAGCAGGCTCCTTTGCGTTATTATGAAAGAATATGATACCCGGGAATATAATGTGCCAATGGGTATATGCTGCCAGTGGTACATATCTATATTGATCTTAGTGAAGCGGAAACGTGGAACTATGATGAAATAGACAATCTGCAGGGTAAAATAAATACAGGAGAATATTCCATGAGCAAAGTTATAATAATCGGCGGCGGAGCCGCCGGAATGATGGCAGGGGTTTTTGCAGCCCGTAATCATCATGAAGTTCATATATTAGAGAAGAACGAGAAACTGGGAAAGAAAGTCTTCATCACAGGAAAAGGCAGATGCAATGTGACAAATGCCTGCGACACAGAAGAACTCTTTCCTGCAATGATGAGCAATCCCAAGTTCCTCTACAGCAGTTTCTATTCATTTACCCCTCAGGATGTAATGGAGTTCTTTGAGAAAGCAGGTGTCCCTCTGAAGGTAGAGCGTGGAAACAGAGTATTCCCACAGTCTGACCATTCTTCAGACATCATCCGCGCTCTGGAGCGTGAGCTGAAGAAAGCAGGAGCAAAGATTCATCTTCACACTGCTGTGCAGGAAATCGTAAAGAAACCTGTAACAGATTCGGCAAATACCCTGGAATCAGAAGCTACATTAACAGAATCAGGATCTGGTGCAGGAAAAGGCAGAAAAGGAAAAAAATCACCTGACATACCGCAGGAGAAGATCACAGGAGTCATCCTTACAGATGGAACCTTCATGGAAGGAGATGCAGTCATCGTGGCAACCGGTGGATTCTCTTATCAGAGTACAGGCTCCACAGGTGACGGATACCGCTTCGCAAGAGAACTGGGACTGAAAGTCACGGACATTGCTCCCTCCCTTGTGCCATTAAAGACAAAAGAAGACTATATCCCTAAGCTTCAGGGACTTTCCCTTAAGAATACAGGACTTACCATAAAGAATGGAAAGAAAGTACTTTACGAGGATTTCGGAGAGATGATGTTCACCCATTTCGGAGTCACAGGTCCAATGATCCTCTCCGCCAGTGCCCACATCGGTGCAAAACTGGCAAAAGCACCAAACGGCGAACTGTCCGCATATCTGGATCTGAAGCCTGCACTCACCAGAGAACAGCTGGATGCCAGGATCCTGCGTGAATTTGAAGCAGGACCAAACAAACAGTTCAAGAACGTGATTGGCGTACTTTTCCCGTCATCTCTGACTCCGGTAATGCTGGAACTGGGTGGAATCCCCGCAGAGAAGAAAATCCACGATATCTCCAGAGAAGAACGCCAGCACTTCATTGACCTTATCAAAGCTTTCCCCTTCACAATCACAGGAATGGGTGAGTTCAAAGAAGCCATCATCACCAGAGGCGGCGTTTCTGTCAAAGAGATCAACCCCGGAACAATGGAATCAAAGAAAATCTCAGGGCTTTACTTCGCAGGCGAGGTACTGGATCTGGATGCAGTGACAGGTGGATATAACTTACAGATTGCCTGGTCTACCGCATATCTGGCAGCGCAGGCTATACGTTACTGTTCACTCCGTTCACAGTAACGGCTATACAGTAAGCTGAAACAAGCAGATGATGAGTACCTTGTAGATGGATTATATCTATGATATGATTCAGCTATACGTTATTTACCGATTCATAAACATCAATCAATAATAAAACAGAGAAAATCTGTTTGAATAATAGAAACAGGAGGAACCACGAAAATGGGATGTAACATAGCCATCGACGGACCTGCAGGAGCAGGAAAGAGCACCATCGCAAAGAAAGTAGCGAAAGAATTATCATTTATCTATGTAGATACAGGTGCCATGTACAGGGCAATGGCTTTATATCTTCTGAACCATGGCGTAAACGGAGAAAATCAGGAAGAGATCGAGGCTGTATGTTCCGGCGCTGACATTTCCATCGAATACAAAAACGGAGAACAGATTGTCATCCTTAACGGAGAGAACGTAAATGCTATGATCCGCACCGAACAGGTAGGAAACATGGCATCCAAAAGTTCCGCAAACCCGAAAGTCAGAGCTCACCTTCTGAAACTTCAGAGAACTCTGGCAGAGAAAAATGACGTAGTCATGGACGGCAGAGATATCGGCACAACCATCCTTCCAAACGCAGAAGTAAAAATCTACCTCACAGCAAGCGCAGACACCAGAGCAAAAAGAAGAGCACTGGAATATGAACAGAAGGGAGAATCCTTCGACCTGGACCAGATCCGAAAAGACATCATCGAGCGCGACGAACGCGACATGAACCGCGAAATCTCCCCTCTGAAACAGGCAGACGACGCAGTGCTCGTAGATTCCTCGGAAATGGGAATTGATCAGGTTGTAGATGCTATTCTTGATGTGTATAATAAGAAGATACAGAAATAACGGTCAGGCGGACAGATTATCTGTTTCAGACTACGCTATTTGCCCGTCAACTACCTATCACCTAAAGTGGTGCTGCATCATAGGGTGGTTGACAGCACCCTTTACAGACAAGATATACTCATCTGTAACTGTAAACTTCCCATGCTATACAGCAAACATTCTTTTACGGGTAAGGAAAGGATTTATTTATGAAAGTTAAAGTAGCAGAGACAGCAGGCTTCTGCTTCGGCGTCAAACGTGCAGTGGACAAAGTCTACGAGCTGATCGACACAGAACAGAAACCAATCTACACTCTGGGCCCGATCATCCACAACGAAGGCGTAGTAGCGGATCTGGAAGCCCGTGGCGTCCATGTTATCACAGAAGCAGACCTGGATTTCCCGGATGATACCCTGCAGAACGGAACAGTAGTCATCCGCTCTCACGGTGTAGGCAAAGCCATCTACGATAAGCTGAAAGAAAAAAACATCTCTTATGTAGATGTGACCTGCCCCTTCGTTCTGAAAATCCACAGGATCGTGGAAAAAGAAAGCCTTGCAGGAAACCACATCATCATCATCGGCGACAAAGACCACCCCGAAGTACAGGGCATCTGCGGCTGGTGTCAGGGACCGTACACGGTGATCAGAAACAAAGAAGAAGCCGAAGTATTTGTACCCCCAAAAGGCAAAAAAATAAGCATCGTGTCCCAGACGACATTTAATTACAACAAATTTAAAGATTTAGTTGAAATTCTTTGCAAAAAGAGGTATGATAATAATGTTTTAAATATTCTCAATATTTTAAACACTATTTGTAATGCTACCGAAGAACGGCAGAGAGAAGCAAAAAACATAGCCGGAGAGGTAGACACTATGTTGGTCGTAGGTGGCCGGCACAGTTCCAATACTCAAAAGCTGTTTGAAATATGTAAAAAGGAATGTGGAAATACTTACTATATACAAACACCTGTAGACTTGGATTCTGAAATGTTCCAATGCAGTAGTTATGTAGGTATTACAGCAGGGGCTTCCACCCCAAACAAAATTATTGAGGAGGTTCAAGAACATGTCAGAATTAAGTTTTGAACAAATGCTGGAAGATTCCGTAAAGACTATCAGAAATGGAGAGATTGTACAGGGTACTGTCATCGATGTAAAAGAAGATGAGATTATTCTGAATATCGGTTATAAAGCAGACGGTATTATCACAAAGAACGAATACTCTAACGATGCAAGCCTTGTACTCACAGATGCTGTTCACGTTGGAGACACAATGGAAGCAAAAGTTCTCAAAGTAAACGATGGAGAAGGTCAGGTTACTCTTACTTACAAGAGACTGGCAGCAGAGAAAGGCAACAAACGTCTTGAAGAAGCATTTGAGAATCAGGAAGTATTAAAAGCTCCTGTAACTCAGGTACTTGACGGTGGACTTTGTGTAAACGTAGACGAAGCAAGAGTATTCATTCCTGCAAGTCTGGTTTCCGACACATATGAGAAAGACCTTTCCAAATATGCAGATCAGGAGATCGAATTCGTTATCACAGAATTCAACCCGAGAAGACGCCGCATCATCGGTAACCGTAAACAGCTTCTTCTCGCTGAGAAAGCAGAGAAACAGAAAGAATTAATGGAGAGAATCCATGTTGGCGACACAGTTGAAGGAACAGTTAAGAACGTTACAGATTTCGGTGCATTCATCGATCTGGGCGGAGCAGACGGACTTCTTCACATCTCCGAAATGTCCTGGGGCAGAGTAGAGAACCCGAAGAAAGTATTCACTGTTGGCGATAAAGTTAAAGTTCTTATCAAAGAGATCAACGGAGAGAAGATCGCACTTTCCCTTAAATTCCCGGAAGCAAATCCATGGCTCACAGCAGCTGAGGACTTCGCTGTAGGAAACGTAGTTAAAGGTAAAGTTGCACGTATGACAGACTTCGGCGCATTCGTAGAGCTTGCACCTGGAGTAGATGCACTCCTTCACGTATCCCAGATTTCCAGAGAGCACGTTGCCAAACCTGCAGATGTACTGTCAATCGGACAGGAAATCGAAGCTAAGGTTGTTGACTTCAACGGAGAAGACAAGAAGATCAGCCTGAGCATGAAAGCTCTTGAGGCACCGGCTGAGGAAGCTGCAGAAGAATAATAAGAGATTACTCATAAAAGAATACTCATGAATATTTATCAACCGGCTTTGTATGAGATTGATCATACGGAGCCGGTTGATTTTTCGGATTATAAATATGGTCAGCAGTTACAGGAAAATTATAAATAACATTGCCGACAGAAAATATATTCGTTTACAGGTGATCAGGAAGGAGTAATAGAATGTCCGGAAAAGGAATTTATGATATACATTGCCATATTGTACCCGGGGTAGACGATGGAGCCACAGACATAGAAGAAACAGGAAAATTGCTCCGAATGGAATATGAACAGGGTGTAAGGACAATTATTGCAACCCCTCATTTTCGCTTTCGAATGTTTGAAACATCAGCAGAGAAGGTAAAAGAGCAGTTTAAACTGGTGGAGAAAGCAGCAGCAGAAGTCGCTTCGGATCTTCATGTATATCTGGGGTGTGAATTTCACACAAATATGGAGATGATCTCCATGCTCAGAGAAAATAAGGTCATGACAATGGCAGGCTCCCGATATGTTCTCACAGAATTTTCTCATAATTCAGAAGAGAATTATATACGCGAACGTCTCAGCACACTGCTGTCAGGGGGATATAAGCCAATCGTGGCGCATATAGAACGTTATGAGGCCACACGCACCAGTATGGATTTTGTGGAAGAACTGGTAGATATGGGTGTCTGTATGCAGATCAATGCAGACAGCATCACAGGAAAAGACGGATTTTTTACCAAACGATATTGTAATAGGGTAATGAAACAGGATCTTTTGCATTTCGTCGGTTCAGACTGCCATAACAGTACAAAGAGAATCAGCAGGATTGGTGAGGCATACCGTGTGGTTACTGCGAAATTCGGTCAGGACTATGCAGATGAATTGTTTATTCGTAATCCTGAGCGAATTTTGGAAAAGAAAAAATAAGACGACAGGTTGACTTTTTTTGCCTGCTGATATACAATAAGCTAGATTTATGTCATAGTTACTGTTTGTTTTATTCTGGGTAATATATCGTGTAATGTTATATGCGGACAGTAACCAACAAGAACTATAACTATAAGAAAAAGGAAAAGGAAATTATCAGATGTTAGACAATTTGAATAATAATGTTGAGAACAGCAGGGCGCAGGGACTGGATGTCAATGATGATGAAGTTGAAATTGACTTACTGGAAATATTTTATGCGCTTAAAAAGAAAATCCTGCTGGTACTGATGGTTGCTCTTGCAGGCGGCTGTATCGGAGGGGCGTGTACACAGTTTTTGATGACACCAATCTATAGTTCTACATCCAGCATTCTTGTACTTTCAAAGGAAACTACACTGACATCATTGGCGGATTTGCAGTTAGGTGCCAGTCTGACAAGTGATTATACGGTATTGATTACAAGTACTCCTGTACTGGAACAGGTAATTTCAAATCTGGATCTGGATATGAAAGCGGAAGATCTGAAAAAAGATATAACGATCAACAATCCGACAGATACCCGTATCCTCGAGATCACTGTTGAAAATGCAGATTCCGCAATGGCAAAGAAAATTGTAGATGAGCTTGCAAATGTTTCCTCATCCTTTATTGGAGATAAGATGGAAGTTATTCCACCTAAGATCATTGAAGTCGGTAAGATTGCTACAGAGAGAACATCCCCAAGTGTGAAGAAGAATGCAGTACTTGGTTTCCTGCTTGGTTTCCTTGCATGTGCGGCAATCGTAGTTGTATATGCAGTAATGGATGATACCATTAAGACGGAAGAAGATATTGAGAAATATCTGGGCGTTTCCGTTCTTGCCAAGGTTCCTGACAGAAAAGACTATGTACATATGAAGAACAGGAAACCAAAGAGCAATAAGAAGAATAAGAAGCACCGTTAGACCAATGGAGGAATCTGAGCAATGAAGAAACTCAATTTAACAGATAAAAGAAAATCGGATTATTTTTACAGCGAAGCGATTAAAACTCTGCGTACCAATATCCAACTGTCAGGTCAGAGCATAAAAACAATTCTGATCACAAGCTGTTTCCCAAACGAAGGAAAGAGCGATGTAGTGCTCAGCCTTGCCCAGGAGCTTGGAAGCATCGGTAAGAAAGTTCTCCTTCTTGATGCAGATATCAGAAAAACGGCATATGCCGGTCGACTGGGTGTGGAAGAAGAAATAAAAGGTCTTTCACAGCTTCTGAGTGGTCAGGTGGGATTACAGGATATTATCTATTCTACGAATTTCCCGAATATGGATATTATATTCGGAGGTCCCAGTGCACCGAACCCGTCGGGACTTCTCAGCGAGAATATTTTCAGAGTATTTCTGAAGGAAATCAGAGAATATTATAATTACATACTGATTGATACACCACCCATCGGAACAGTCATTGATGCAGCAGTAATCGGAAGGTGCTGTGATGGTGCAATCTTCCTGGTCCAGCCTGGCAATGTCAGATACCGGGATGCACAGAAAGCATTCAAACAGCTGGAGAGAAGTGGATGCCGGGTTTTAGGTGCTGTTATGAGTAAAGTAGATACCAGTGATGACAAATATTACTCTTCTTATTACAAACACTATGGTGAGTATTACAGCAGAAGTGATGAAGAGTCCGGAAAAAAATAAATTCGATATTTACTCGGAAATGGGACAGGAACCATAGTCAACAGTAAAGGAAAATTGGGAAAAGTGAGCAAAACAAGGAAGAAAAAAAGGAAAAAGACAAATATACTGCTTGGCTTTGTGTGTATTCTGCTTGCAGTTCTTCTGGGATTTATTCTTGTAACGAATTATAAGACAGAGCAGGAAGAATCAAAACATCTGTCAGAGATTGCAGGTGCTCAGCAGAATGGCATTGAAGACTACGAAGCAGTAAAAAAACATGCGGAAGAGCTGGAAAAAACAGCTCCCGAAGATACAGAAGACACAGATGACAGTAAATCGAAAAACGATAAAGAAAAATCTGCGGAAACCGAAGCTGATACAGATAATAAAGAAAATACAGATCAGGCAGAAGATACAACGAAAGAAACGGCAGCAGCTTCCGGTATTGTGTGCTGGGGTGATGATCTGATCAATGGCGAAGAGTCTGCTACATATTCCTATATGGCAGTACTTCAGAAGCTTCTGACAGATAACGGGTACAATTTGCCTGTAATTAATAAGACTCTTCAGGGAGGAGGAACCCTTTCCATGATGAAAATGGCTGGTGTAAGTGATGAAACTCTTCAGGGCTATATTACGAAACATCAGCAGGCTGCAAATGGTGCCCAGCTGAATGTAACTGAAACCGGAATACGTGATCTTACAGAAGAGCAGACCACAAGAAATGATACTGGTTATATTCCTGTTATTTTCATGGGGTATTATGGAGGATGGAATCATGATCCGGCTGAACTTGGAGAGCAGCAGGAACAGATTTTAAACACATTTCCGGACAAATCCCGTTTTATCGTTGTAGGAACACGTCCTATGGACAGTAGTGTAAGCTCTGATACACTGGATCAGGTACTCAGCCAGAAATGGGGAGAACATTATATAAGTCTTGCAAATGTAACTGCACAGCCGTCTGCAACCTATGAAGCACAGCAGGCAATGGCAGAGGCGGTCTTACAGAAATTACAGGAACTTAATTATATCAGCAAAGGCTGACGAGATAAATGAAACACGGAAATTGAAGGAATGAAAATGAGAAAAACAGCTTTAACAATTGCAGGAAGTGATTCTTGTGGAGGCGCCGGAATACAAGCAGATATAAAGACAATGACAGCAAATGGAGTTTATGCCATGAGTGCCATTACAGCTTTAACTGCTCAAAATACTACCGGCGTATCAGACATTTATGAAGTAAGCCCTGAGTTTTTAGAGGCACAGCTTACAGCTATTTTTGAGGATATTAAACCAGATGCCATTAAAATTGGTATGGTATCATCAAGTGAATTAATCAAAACAATAGCTGTAAATCTTAAAAAGTACAATGGAAAAAATATTGTATTGGACCCGGTAATGGTGGCAACAAGTGGAGCAAAATTAATTAGCGATGACGCTATTGCCACATTAAAAGAAGACCTCATACCACTGGCAACAGTGATTACACCAAATATTCCGGAAGCAGAAGTATTGTCAGAAATGACTATAAGCAATGAAGAAGACATGATAAAGGCAGCAGCATACATCAGCGAAAAGTATAATTGTGCTGTATTGTGCAAAGGTGGGCATAGTATAAATGACGCAAACGATTTGCTATATAGCAATGGAACATATCACTGGTTTTACGGAAAAAGAATAGACAATCCAAATACTCATGGAACAGGATGCACTCTTTCCAGTGCCATTGCCTCAAACCTTGCAAAAGGAAGAGACTTAAATGAATCAGTAGAAAAGGCAAAAGCATATATTTCAGGAGCACTTTCGGCAATGCTTGATTTGGGAAAGGGCAGTGGTCCAATGAATCACGCATTTGCAATTAAAGGCGAATATTAAAAAGGAAAGAGGACGGATAAATGGAAAAAAAAGGAACATCAGTATTTAGTAACAGTTTGATCTGGTTTGGTGCAGGAGTATCAATTGCAGAAATAGTAACAGGAACATATTTAGCAACCCTTGGTCTTACAAAGGGAATTTTGGCAACAATAGTGGGACATATTATTGGTTGTACTTTGTTGTTTTTGGCAGGTATCATTGGTGCAAAAACAAAGAAAAGTGCAATGGAAACTGTAAAAATCAGTTTTGGACAAAAAGGCAGTATAATATTTTCTATATTAAACGTAGTACAGCTTGCAGGTTGGACGGCCATTATGATATATGATGGTGCAATATCAGCCGATGGAATATGGAACACAGGAAAATGGGTATGGTGTATAGTTATAGGCGCACTTATTATTTTGTGGATTATTATTGGAATAAGTAACATTGAAAAAATAAATGTTGTTGCGATGACAGCTTTGTTTATTTTAACAATTATTTTGTGCAAGGTTGTGTTTATTGATAATCATACAATGACAAAGGTAGCAGCAGATGGATTGACATTTGGGGCAGCAGTAGAGCTTGCCGTT
>OJRV01004063.1_pt1 | contig 11278 bp, 8 predicted proteins | sample 1599241 | NCBI WGS metagenome assembly OJRV01 (sample SAMN04168656, study PRJEB22393) | human gut metagenome | biome: human gut microbiome; feature: stool | host: Homo sapiens | collected 2014-03-17 | reverse complement strand
ACATAAACATTTGTATTATCTAACCATGAAAAAGTATTATTTACTATCTCTTGTGGCAGCTTCTTTGATGGGAGCAACTTGTATTCAATGTACTTCTCCGAAACAAAAAAGTGATGAGAATGCTCTTCCGCAGAAGAGCGAATTGTTTGCAAATTTACCGGATTGTTGTCCGACACCGGACGGAATGGCTATCGCTCCTAATGGAGATTTGATTCTGGCCTGTCCGAATTTTGCAGATATCACACAGCCTGCTTGTCTGATGCGCATCACTAAAAATGGCGAGATTACGAAATGGATGGATGTTCCGGTATTGGAAGAAACTGGCTGGGCTTCTCCGATGGGGATTGCCTTTAATGAAGAGGGTGATCTGTTTATTTGCGACAATCAAGGTTGGAGTGGAGCAGAGAAAGCACAGAATAAAGGACGTGTTCTTCGTCTGAAGTTTGAAAACGACCAATTAAAAGAAACAATTACTGTGGCATCCGGTATGGAGCATCCCAACGGCCTGCGTATCCACAACGGGAAACTGTACGTCACGCAGAGTTCATTATCGCAGATAAAAGATCCTTCGGGATTGTTGGTCAGCGGGGTATATTGCTTTGATATGAATGACCGTGATGTGGCAGTGACTAATACATTAGAAGATAAAAACCTTATTACCACCGTTATCACAAAGAACCCAGAAGTACAATACGGACTGGATGGAATTGTTTTCAACGAAGCGGGCGACCTCTTTGTTGGAAATTTCGGTGATGGTGCTGTTCACCGCATAAAGATGGATGTGGAAGGGAATGTACTTAGTAATGATGTATGGGCAAAAGATACCACCCAGTTGCGTACCACGGACGGAATGTGTATAGACGATAAAGGTAATATCTGGGTAGCGGATTTCTCGGCGAATGCAGTTGCACGCATTGATAAAGACGGAAAAATTCAGCGTATTGCTCAAAGCCCTGACTGCGATGGCAGTGACGGAGGTCTGGATCAGCCGGGCGAACCTATCGTATGGAACGGACAGGTGATTATATCCTGTTTCGACTTGGTGACTGGACCGGATAAGGTAAACACGAAACATGACAAGCCTTTCACATTGGCTAAGTTGTCTTTGGAATAAATAAACAACCCCGAACTACTATTATAAACCTAAAAAACACATTATCAATTATATGAAGCAATATCTATCGACCTTTGCCGGCTCTGCCATCTGTGGCGGATTTGCTTTTGGCATCTGGCCGGAACTTTGGAAGACATACGGTCTGATGGGAGGCTGGTTGGCGGCCACACTGATTATCGGCATTATGTGGTATATGAACCATTATCATGGAGCTATTCTGAATCCTCCGGGAAAAATATGGCTGGATCAGGGCTGGTGTATCGGCTCTGCGGGAATTGCCTGGGGGATTGTCCGCTTTCAAGGCGATATCACCAATTTCTTTTATGCAGTACCTACCTTAATCTGTTGTCTGATAGGAGGTGCCTTGGCAGGAATATTAGTATGGAAAATCCGTTCGTGCGATTGTGCCCGGAAGATAAATTAAGGAGGAAAGAACAATGAGCGAATGGTTACAGACTTATAATGAGTTTTTCGGTATGTATCATGCCGGAATCATCACTTCTATTTTCGGAGCTTTTGCCGTCACCTTTACAGTGCTGATGAGCTGGCCTAAATTAGTAAAGGACTTTGGTCCGATAGGTGGATTTATGGCAGCCGCCCTTATTATCGGTACTTTTTGGGTGGTCAATCACAAACTGCCCGGTTTTGGTTTCTCCACCGGGTTGCTGAATGACGCCGACGGTCTGCCGATGCAATTCTGCCTGATTCATCAGGGAAATCGGGGCAGTGCTCCCTGGGTAGATATGGGATGGGCGATTGCAATGGGCTTCATTCTGGCCGACGTACTTTGCGCACCGAAAGGCACGCGTGGCGGATTGCTGAAAGAAGCCTTTCCCCGTTGGCTGGTGATTATCCTGGGCGGTATCGTCGGTGGTATTTTCGTCGGACTTACCGGATACACGAATGCGGCACTCTGATCCTATTAATTGAAAAAGAAAAAGAGATTATGTATATATTAGCACATGACTTGGGTACTAGTGGCAACAAAGCAACCTTGTTCGATGAATCGGGACTACTGATTGCTTCACGTACAGCCGCATACCCTACAGATTACGCTTCCGGCAACCGGGCGGAACAGAATCCGCTCCATTGGTGGAAAGCGATTGTAGATACCACGCAGGCACTTCTCAAACTGGTATCTCCCAATGATATTGCCGGTGTGGCACTTAGCGGACAAATGATGGGTTGTCTTTGTGTGGATAAAAACGGTCACCCGCTTCGTCCTCACATGCTTTATTGCGACCAGCGTTCGCAGAAAGAAGAAACTATTCTTTCCGAAAAGATAGATCCGCTTCATTTCTATGAAATCACGGGACACCGGATCAGCGCTTCCTATTCCATCGAGAAACTGATGTGGGTAAAGAAACACGAACCGGAAATCTTTGCACAGACAGCCAAGATATTGAATGCCAAGGATTATATCAATTTCCGTCTCTGCGGTACTCTAGCCACTGATCCCTCGGATGCTTCGGGTACCAATGCATACGACCTGAACCGTTGGCAATGGAGTGAAGAAATCATAGAAGCTGCCGGACTTGATCTTTCCCTATTCCCGGAAGTCCGTTCATCTATCGACGTGATCGGTGAGGTGACCAACGAAGCTGCCCGTGAAACAGGACTGCTTGCCGGAACACCCGTAATCTGTGGTGGAGGCGACGGTAGTTGTGCCGGAGTAGGCGTCGGCTGTGTGGCTCCGGGTAGCGCATACAACTATCTGGGTTCTTCCTCCTGGGTAGCTCTGACAGTAGAAAAACCGATTGTAGACGAACAACGCCGTACCATGAACTGGGCGCATGTAGTGCCGGGCATGCTGCATCCGTCGGGAACGATGCAGGCGGCAGGTTCTTCCTACAACTGGATGATTAACCAACTTTGCCAGCACGAGCAGGCATTGGCTACTCAACTCGGACGTAGCGTGTTCGAACTGATTGACGAACAGATTCTTTCCTCTCCGATAGGAGCCAATAAACTTCTATTCCTACCTTATATGCTTGGTGAACGTACTCCCCGTTGGAATGTAGACGCCAAAGGAGCATTTATCGGTCTGACGCTGGGGCATACACATGGTGATATGCTACGTGCTGTGATGGAGGGAATTACCCTCAATCTGGGATTTATCGTCAATATCTTCCGCAAACACGTTCCCATCGATCAGGTGACGGTGATTGGAGGATGTGCGCAAAACCCTGTATGGCGCCAGATGATGGCAGACATCTATCAGGCAGAAATCCGTGTACCTAATTATCTGGAAGAGGCAACTTCGATGGGAGCGGCTATTCTGGCAGGTATCGGTGCGGGAGTCTTTAAAGACTTCTCTGTGATAGACCGCTTTGTCCGTATCGAACAGACCGTGCAGCCGATTCAGGAAAACGTGAAGAAGTATGAGGCTTGGATGCCTGTTTTTGATAAAGCTTATCACGCTTTGTGCGATATGTATACTGAAATTGCAAAAACTGAACTAGATTCTATATAAAACCTAATAATCAAATGAAAACAGTAATAGTGCCGGCTCCCGGCAAAATTGAAATACGACAGGTGGAAACTCCTGTAATCAATGCTTATCAGGCATTGGTGAAAACAGAAATGGTTGCTTTGTGTAATGCGACTGACAGTAAACTGATAGCCGGAAAATTCCCCGGAGTGGATACTTATCCATTGGCTTTGGGACATGAGAATGCCGGAATAGTAGTGGCTGTCGGTGAAAAAGTACGTAACTTTAAAGTAGGCGACCGTGCTATTGGTAGTCTTATTTCCGATTTTGGTGCGCAAGGTGTCGATAGCGGCTGGGGTGGTTTCAGCGAATATGTAGTAGTGAATGACTTTGAAGTACTGAAAGAAGAGGGACTAGCTACACCTGAACAGGGATGCTGGGACAGTTTTGAGATTCAGAACACAGTCCCTTCACATGTGCAACCGGAAGAAGCAGTCATCTCTTGTACCTGGCGCGAAGTGTTGGGAGCTTTCAAGGATTTCAATCTGACTCCGGGGAAAAAGGTGATCGTAGTAGGCTCCGGTCCTGTAGGATTGAGCTTTGTGAAGTTGGGTAAATTGTTCGGTCTGGGACAGATTGATATTGTCGATATGCTTCCCGCTAAACTGGAAGTAGCCCGTCGGATGGGAGCAGACAACGGATATACACCCGCCGAAATCAGTACTCCGGAATTTATTGCCGCAGCTAATCGCTCTTATGATGCTGTCATTGATGCGGTAGGACTGGATGTAGTCGTAAATTCCGTATTACCATTAGTGAAGATGGGTGGAGATGTTTGTGTCTATGGCGTCATGACTAAGAATCCAACTTTCGACTTATCGAAAGCTCCTTATAACTTCGACCTGCACATGCATCAATGGCCTACCCGTTCCGAAGAAAAGGCGGCAATGACCACATTGGCACAATGGATTGAAGAGGGCAGACTTTCTGCATCCGACTTTATCACGCATCGCTTTGCGATAGAAGAAATAGAACGGACCGAACACCAGCGCCGAGAGGCACATGGAGATCTTGGTGTGCTGCAGCTGCATCCGGCTGTAATCGTTCAGGTAGACGGGCGCGGCCTTGCCAATATAATCGTTCCAGTCGCTGTAAGGGATGCCGTCGATCAGCTCTTCCTTGCCAAAGGCCGCCTGCACGTTGCGGCGGGTGGGTTCCTCCACCGTCTGCTGATACTGGCGGTAAAGGTCGTTGTAATCAAAGCGTCCGTCTGCGTCGGTGCCGGGCTGGCTCTGGGTGGGCGGCTCCGGGCACTGGCCCTCCGGCGGAAGAACGGCACCGCAGCAGCGGCAGCGCTCTTCGGTGCGCAGGGTGCGCTCACCGCAGCTGGGGCAGGTGCGCAGAGCATCGTCTTTGTACGGGAACGTCCATTCATAGCCCGCGCCATGGGCGGGGGTGTGGATGCAGCGGCCAAGCTTTTCGTAGCACTCGCGGTGATAGGGTGCGCCGCAGTCCGGGCAGACCACGATATCATCGGTCAGCGCCAGCGGTCTGCCGCAGCCTTCGCAGGGACAGCCATAATATTTCGGCATGATTTCCTCCTGTTGTATGGTTCATACTGGTATTATACTCCCCTGAAAGAGAAAAGAAAAGGTGAAAATCTTCAAAATTCCAGCAGGATAATCCATTTACCCCTTTACTTTAGCATAGATTCTCGGTATACTAATGAAGTATCTGTGTATAAACTGTGTCTTTTGGCAAGTACAAAGGACTTTACCTTATTTATCATTTCGAGAGGGATTTAGAGAATGATCACGATTGACGAACTGAAGGTGCAGCTTGCCGATTACGGCAAGGCGGTCAAGGACTTGGAAGAAGCCCTTGCCATTGATGCCTCCCGCAAGCGCGTGCAGGAGCTGGAGCACACCATGAGCCGCCCCGGCTTTTATGATGATGCAGACCTGAGCAAGAAGGTCTTTGACGAAGTGGGCGACCTGAAGGGCAAGCTGAGCCGCTTTGAAAAGCTGCAGGGCCTGTACGATGATGCCGAGACCATGCTGGAAATGCTGGATGAAGAATACGACCCCGCCATGATCCCCGAAGCAGAGGAGTCTGTGAACGCTGTGGGCAAGGCAGTGGATGAGCTGCAGCTGATGACCATGCTGAACGGTGAGTACGACCACAGCAACGCCATCCTGACCTTCCACGCAGGCACCGGCGGCACCGAGGCACAGGACTGGGCCGAGATGCTCTACCGGATGTACAACAAGTGGGCGCAGGCTCACGGCATGACCGTCGAAGTCCTGGATTATCAGGACGGCGACGAGGCCGGCATGAAGAGCGCTTCCATGATGGTAAAGGGTGCCAACGCCTACGGCCTGCTCAAGAGCGAGAACGGCGTCCACCGTCTGGTGCGCGTCTCTCCTTTTGACGCCAACGCCCGCCGTCAGACCAGCTTTGCTTCGCTGGAAGTCATGCCCGAGCTGGACAACACCATCCAGGTGGACATCCGCCCCGAGGACATCGAGATGCAGGTCTACCGCTCCTCCGGTGCCGGCGGCCAGCACATCAACAAGACTTCTTCCGCTGTCCGACTCATCCATAAGCCCACCGGCATCGTGGTCAGCTGCCAGACCCAGCGCAGCCAGTTCCAGAACCGCGACTACGCGATGGAAATGCTGAAGGCAAAGCTGTACCAGATCGCCAAGCAGCAGCACATGGATAAGATCGACGACATCAAGGGCGTCCAGAACGAGATCGCATGGGGCCACCAGATCCGCTCCTACGTCTTCATGCCCTACACGATGGTCAAGGACCACCGCACCAACTACGAGACCGGCAACGTGGACGCTGTCATGGACGGCGACCTCGACGGCTTCATCTTCGCTTACCTCAAGGCTGCAAGCCGTGGTGAGCTGCAGGATACCTGAGCCGGAGCACGACCCTGAAAAAATCAGCACCCGCTTTTCTGCCCGATAGGGGAGAGAGGCGGGTGCTTTTTTGCTGCTTTCTACGTGAATGGGCCCAAAACCTGCGCGAAAAGCGGGCGAGGGCGTATTGACAGACTTCTTTGCGGGGTGCTATAATTTTATTGCAAAAAGCGTATTCCGCACGACTGCGGCTAAAGTGTGTAGGAAGCGCACGAGTAGAGCTCCGTAAAAAGGAGGAAGCGTTATGAAAAAGAAACTTGCAGGTCTTTTGGTTACGGCGGTGATGCTGTGCGGGTGTCTTGGGCTTTCGGCGATGGCGGCGAAGACGCCAAGTCTGGAAATGATGGACTTTCATGCTACTGTAACCCAAAACTCCGCATATAATCCGGTATTGTATTATCGAAATAATACGAACAAAACGATTAAATACATAGATTGGTATGTATCGGCACGCAATCGTGTTGGCGATAAAATTTCAGGAGATGCTGCGAAAGTTTTGAGTACAGTAGGACCAGTAGAACCTTTTCAGGTGCTGTGGAATGCAAATGCGCCGTTAAATACACGAGTTGAACTGGAAGATAACAGTCCGTTCAAAAGATATAGAGAAACAAACTATAAAATTTCGATTGGTGATTATCAGCAGTCAGTCTATCAAGATGAATACGGTAATTTTTTTGTTCAGAGTAATAAATATAGCGGGAATACAGGCATTTATCTGACTAAAGATGAGGTAGAAAATGCAATGTATATGCAATGGTGCGAATTTCCCGACACATGGTGGTTCAGTAATGTGATTGACCATCTAAATGTAGATGGAGTAATGATAACTTATATGGATGGAAGTATAGAACTGATTAGTGATGTGGGTTCTAAGTATCGTAGCATGACCCTCCAAAACCCGCCCTTCGTCCAGCAGCTTGCCCAGTATCAGGCAGTCTACAACTACCAAGACTACCTCACCTACAACCCCGACCTCGCCGCCCTTTACGGCGCTGACCAGAAGAAGCTATTCGACCACTTTGTGACCAGCGGCATGAAGGAAGGCCGCCGCGGAAGCAGCGAGTTTGACCTGAATACCTACAAGGCAAACAACCCCGAGCTTGTGGCCATGTTCGGCGACGATAATGTGAAGTATTACGAACATTATATCGCAAGCGGCAAGGCAGAGGGAAGAACAGCGGCATAAAAACTGTATAGCGCGCATAAGGAAGCCCCCGGCACTTCCGCATGGTGCCGGGGGCTTTTTGTACCTATCTTATTGTAAGTCGCCCAGGATCCCCGGCCAGAGCGCTTCCTCCTGCCGCATGGCGACGAAGCAGCAGTCGAGGTACATCTTGTTCACGGCGGCGACGATGGTGCCGCGCAGCAGACGCTTTTCGTCGGCGGCATCCGGGTCGAGGTCGCGGATGGTGCGGCTGGCCCCGAAGATGTAGGGCAGGCAGTTCTCCACCTCGTCGCAGAAATAGTCGTAGGCTTCGGCGGCGGTGCAGTGAGCCCGCTGCATCTGGAACAGGGCGTCGATGTTTTCCAGCGAGAGGACATTTTTAGACAATACGATATAGATGAGAGAAGCCAGCTGTTCGCGGGAATACTTCTTTTTGACGGGGTGGGAGATGACTCCTTTCTTGACGTAGTTGCTCACCATGGAGGGGGTGAGCTCCACCCCGGGGAAGCCCCGGAAGCAGCTGTTGACGAGCTGCACGGTCTGGTCGAGATACAGCCCCACGGAGGGCAGCTCCCGGTAGCGCGGCAGGGAAAACCCGGCGGCGCAGGCCGTGACACGGCGTTTCATTTCCTGATTCATGGTGGTAGTATAGCGCATTTTTGAGTCGGGGTCAACCGTTTATGAAAACGATATTAAGAATTTTACAAATCGCTTGACAGGTTTTTGAAAAACTGATATAGTGGACTCGCAGAACGTAAAAAATGCGGCGGACACCCGCCGGAATGGAGATAGATGAGATGAAACGAATCGTTGTGGACTCTTCCGCCAGCCTGTATCAGCTGGACGGCGTTGATTTTGCTGCTGTGCCTCTGAAGATCGTGACCGACGAGAGGGAATACCTCGACGACGGCACGCTGGACGCCGTGGAGATGGCGACTGCCCTGCGCACCTATAAGGGCAAGACCAGTACCTCCTGCCCCAACATCGGCGACTGGCTGGAGGCTTATGAGGGCGCAGATGAAATTTATGCCATCACCATCACCGGCACCCTGTCGGGCAGCTGCAACGCCGCCCAGCTGGCCGCAGAAGAGTATCAGGCAGAGCACCCGGGTGCTCAGGTCTTTGTGCTGGACAGCCTGTCTGCCGGCCCGGAGCTGGTGCTGCTGGCAGAGCATATCCGTGCGCTCATCCAAGAGGGCAGGGACTTTGACGATGTCTGTGAGGAGATGCTGCGCTACCGTCACCACACCCATCTGCTGTTCTCGCTGGAATCGCTGGCGAATCTGGCCCGGAATGGCCGGGTGAAGCCCGCTGTGGCCGCTGTGGCGCGGATGCTCAACATCCGGGTCATCGGCAAGGCCAGCGATGTGGGCGAACTGGACGTCCTCTGCAAGACCCGGGGCGAGCACGGCGCTCTCGAGCGCCTCGTGCTGGAGCTCAAAGGCCACGGCTACACGAACGGCAAGGTCATCATTGCCCACTGCGGCAACCCCGCCGCCGCCGAGCGCCTGATGCACATGGTGAAAGCTGTCTTCGAGGGCGCACAGGTGCGGGTGACCGAGTGCGGCGGCCTGTGCAGCTACTACGCCGAGCTGGGCGGCCTCATGGTGGGCTTCGAGGACGCGGACGCCTGAGCTTGAAATCTCCGCATCTCTGCGCTATACTATTCCCATAAAATTGCTGCCGAAGGGCAGCGGGGGAGGCGCAGATGTTCTTTCGGCTGCCGGTCGTACGGTTCTTCAATCGTGTCATCAACAGGGCCACGGTCACAGTGGCCCTTGTTTTGCTGCAGATCGGCTGGCTGCTCTGGGCCTTCTTCTCCCTCACCGCCGGAAAGGTGTGGGTGAATGCGGGGCTGAACGTCCTCAGCCTCTTCATCACCCTCTACCTCGTGCGGAAGGACGAGAACAGCGACTATAAGATCATCTGGCTCGTCCTCATCGGCATGATGCCGCTGCTGGGCGGTGCGCTCTATCTGGCCTTCGGCAACAAGGCCCCCGCCAAGCGGATGCGCCAGCGGATGCAGGCGGTGGAGCGCCAGCACACCGCCGATCTCGCCCAGCAGCCGGGCCAGACCGACGCCCTCGACCCCGCCAGCAGGGGACTGAGCCGGTATGTTTCGGAGTACGGGCCGTACCCCGCATGGAAAAACTCCACGGCAAAATACTACCCCTGCGGTGAGGCCATGTACCCTGACCTGCTGGCCGACCTCGAAAAGGCAGAGCGGTTCATCTTCCTCGAGTTCTTCATCGTCCGCACCGGCAAGATGTGGAAGGGGGTAGAGGACATCCTCCTCCGCAAGGCGGCGCAGGGGGTGGACGTCCGGCTCATCTACGACGATTTCGGCAGTCTGCTGGGTCTGCCGTCCGATTTCGTGGTAAAGATGGAGCGGGCGCATATCCGCTGCATCCCGTTCAACCCGGTGGTGCCGCTGGTGTCGCTGGTCATGAATCACCGCGACCACCGGAAGATCGTGGTCGTGGACGGAAATACAGCCTATACGGGCGGCATCAATCTGGCCGACGAGTATATCAATGAAGAAGAGCGGTTCGGCTACTGGAAGGACGCAGCTCTCCGCACCGAGGGCGCGGCGGTCTGGAACTTCACGGTGATGTTCCTCGACCACTGGAACGCCTTCCGCCCCAGCGAGGAGGATTATACGCCCTTTATGCCTCAGGCTGTGTCCCTGCCCGCCCAGTCGGACGGAGTGATACAGCCCTACGGCGACAGCCCGCTGGACGAAGAGGCTCTGGCCGAGACGGTCTACCTGAATATCATCAATCAGGCCCAGCGGTACGTCTATATCTACACGCCCTACTTCGCGGTGGGCGAGACCATGCTGGAAGCCCTCAAGGCGGCGGCAAAGCGGGGCGTGGACGTCCGGCTGGTGCTGCCGGGCATCCCGGACAAGAAGCTCGTCTTCCGGCTGACCCGCTCCTATTATGTGCCGCTGCTCCGGGCGGGGGTGCGCATCTACGAGTTCACGCCCGGCTTCCTCCACGCCAAGTGCTACGTCAGCGATGACCGCGCCGCCGTGGTGGGCAGTATCAACATGGATTACCGCAGCCTCTTCCTCCACTTTGAGTGCGGGGCGCTGCTGCTCTATAACAGTCAGGTCATTGCTCTGCGGGACGATGTGCTCCGCACCCTGCCGGAGTGCCGGGAAGTGCAGCTGGCCGACTGCCGCACCTCGCTGGCCGGGACGCTACTGGACAGTGTGCTCCGCCTGCTGAGCCCGCTGATGTGAGCGATGCTGCGGTGGAATAAGTGGCGAAGTTCTATAAAATAAACGATATATAGTTTAATATTGGATGTTCGCCAACTTGGCGAAGTTCCCCTGATTGGCGAAGTTCGAACTTCGCCAGCTGACCCGAAGTTCGCCACTCTGGCGAAGTTTGTTTTACAGCGTTGCTGCGTCGTTATTTTGGAACTTTGCCAGATAACACGTCGGTCTCAGAGCACAGTTGTAAATTTTCCGTGCGGTGCTTGACTTTTGCGGGGAATCGCATATAATAAAGATGATAAATGTGGAAGCCGATATGTCATTGGCACACCCAAAAGGAAAAGACCCCCTCCCGGAGCGGCAATCTCCGAAAGGGGGTCCTTTTTAGTGCTTACGGCCCTTCAGCCATCCGTCA
>OJRV01004059.1_pt1 | contig 11297 bp, 10 predicted proteins | sample 1599241 | NCBI WGS metagenome assembly OJRV01 (sample SAMN04168656, study PRJEB22393) | human gut metagenome | biome: human gut microbiome; feature: stool | host: Homo sapiens | collected 2014-03-17 | reverse complement strand
GCCGACAACAGGCTATCTGCTCGGTCTGGCAGGAATTCTGGTGGCGAAATTCGGTAATGACATACAGATAAAAGGAGACTTCACGAAAGCAACCGTGGAGGATATTGAAATACGGGTAAAAGGAAAAATTGTACTCGGCAGACTGCTTTGGGCAGTGCTTGCCTTTGGGCTGACGAAGCCCGTCAGAAGGGCAATCCGAAAGGAAATCAGATATTTCAGAGGGAAAAAGGCGGATGCGAAAGGAGAAACAGCATGAGCAAGGATTTTAATGAGGCGGTAGATGTATTATTTCATAAAGTAGATGATTTGGTATCCACAAAAACGGTTGTGGGGGATGCTATTGTAGTTGGCGATATGACGCTTCTGCCCCTGATTGATGTGGCAGTGGGCGCAGGGGTCGGCGCAAAGGAAAGTGCCAATGCGGCAGGCGGCATGGGCGCAAGAATTACCCCCTCCGCGATTCTGATGATTCGCCCCGACGGAGTGCAGCTGATCAATGTGAAGAATCAGGATGCGCTTTCCAAGCTGGTGGATATGGCACCCGGAGTGGTCAATAAGCTGAATTTCGGTGCTGTGTTCAGTGGCAGAAACAAAAAAGACAGGGCACAGGAAGAAGTGAAATTTGAGGAGGAAACCATTATAGAGGAATAAATTGCCGAAAGGAGAGAGTCCTGTATGAAGGTTTTGATTGAATTATATGATAAGGATACGCTGAAAAATATCGTTGCGCCGCTGACCCTGCGGCCCGATAGGGTGGTGTATCTCTATGATAAGGGAATGGACGATAGGGATGCGTTTCGTTCTCTGGTGACCTGCTTTCAGAAAAACATGCCCAATATCGTTGTGGAGGATATTCCTGTAGACATCAGCTCTGTGAAAACCCTGTGTGCGGCGGTCTGCCGTGTGGCAGAGCGGTACGAGGCGGCAAACTGCACGCTGGAGCTGACGGGCGGCAGTGAGCTGATGATGATTGGCGCATATCAGGCAGGGCTTGAAATGGGAATTCGCATGGTACATACGGATTTGGTGAAGGGCTGCATTACGGATATTGAAACGGATGAAAAGCTGACGGATATCGCAACGCTGACGCTGGAGAACTTCATTGATGCCAAGGGCGCGTGCTTTATGGGGGAATCCCATCAGCCGCCGAAACCGGAACGCTATGATGCCATCAACAATATGGCACGGTTTTTGTTCCGTCATCTGCGGGATTGGAAGGTAACCTGCAGCTGGCTGCAGACGGTAGCGGCGAGAGGCTTTTCGCATGATTTGCAGATGGAAAGCCGCAGAAATATCCATACCAAAAGCGGAAAGCCTGTTTCCCCGAAGGATGAAATTCTTCTGGAATTTGAGAAAAACGGCTTTTTCAAGAAGCTGAGTCTGGATAAGAATGGGATTTGGATACGGTTCAACTCCTTGCAGGATAAGCAATACTGCATCAACTACGGCGTATGGCTGGAATTATATGTCTATGTGGCGGCGGCAAGCAGCGGTGCGTTTGAGGATGTAAAGCTTGGAACGATGATTGACTGGAATGTGTATGACGGGCTGAAAATCGGCGGAAACGAAATTGACGTTATGCTGATGGAGGATTCCCTGCCTGTTTTCATTTCCTGCAAGCTCAAGGATGCGGATACTGCGGCGCTGAATGAGCTGCTGATTGCAAAAAAGCGGTTGGGCGGTTGGTTCTCCAAGGGGATTATTGTAACCTTCAGCAGAGAAAAGCAGGAGGGCACGGGGACGTATCAGCGATGCAAGATGCTTGGGCTGGAAATGCTCGATGAAAGGGATATTCTGGCGGTGGATTTTCGGGAGCGGCTGGTGCGGACGATTCGTGAGCATGATCTTATCAGTCTGAAATGGAAGAAGGTATAAGGGGGAAGCCCCGGGTCGAAACAGGGTTTCGGCTTTGATATAAAAGGAGGCGGATGCCTTGGCAAAAAAGAATACCAGAAACACCAAGAGCCGTATCGTTTCGGCGGCATGGAAGCTATTCTATGAAAACGGCTATGATGATACAACGGTGGAGGAAATCGTAGAGGAGTCTGGAACCTCCAAGGGCTCCTTCTATCATTATTTCAGCGGCAAGGATGCTCTTTTAAGCTCCCTTTCCGATTTATTTGATGATAAATATCAGGAGCTGATTCCGACGCTTGACCCCGAAATGGACAGCTTTGAGCAGTTGATGTATCTGAATCGGGAGATGTTTCTGATGATTGATGACAGCATTTCCCTTGATTTGACGGCAAGGCTTTATGCCTCTCAGCTGATTACCACGGGAGAAAAGCACCTGCTCGACCATAACAGAATCTATTACAAGCTGCTGCGGCAGATTGTGACGGAGGGACAGAAGAAGGGCGAGCTCAGAGAGGATGTTTCCGTGAACGAAATTGTAAAGGCGTATGCGCTCTGTGAGCGTGCGCTGATTTATGACTGGTGCATCAGCAACGGGGATTATTCCCTTTGCCAATACGCAAAAAGCATGATGCCTGTTTTTTTGAACAGTTTTCGTGTGAAAAAAGCGAAAAACGGCGAATAATAAAAAAGATTTTTTTTCGGATAGAAATAAGTTCTGGAAATCGTATAGTCAGAAAAGATTGAAATTGCAGTCTTTCTGGCTATTCTTTGTTTTGTCGTTCTGTTTTTTGTTCGGACTTTGTTCTGTATTTTGTTCTGGTAAAAAGTATGATAGAATAGCCGCAAAAGCAAGACGAAACAGAAAAAACAAGAAACGAAGGAAGGGTAAAGTAACATGATTTCAGCAAAGGTTTTAATCATGCTCACAATTCTGGTCTATCTGGGCGGCATGATTATCATTGGGATTTATTGTTCCAAGAAAAATGAAAATGTAGGCGATTTCTATCTGGGCGGCAGAAAGCTTGGCCCATTTGTTACGGCAATGTCCGCAGAGGCATCGGATATGAGCAGCTACTTATTGATGGGGCTGCCCGGTCTGGCATATTTAAGCGGTGTGGCGGATGTTGGCTGGACGGCAATCGGGCTTGCCATCGGTACATATCTGAACTGGTTGGTTGTCGCAAAGAAAATCCGTATTTATACACACAGACTGGATGCCATTACAATTCCGGATTTCTTCTCCCGTCGATATCATGATGAGAAGAATATTCTGATGTGCATTGCGGCTGTGGTTATCATTATTTTCTTCATCCCCTATACAGCAAGCGGCTTCGCTGCATGCGGCAAGCTGTTCAGCACCCTGTTCGGTGTGAATTATATTCCTGCCATGGTCATCAGTGCGATTGTTATTGTGCTGTATACCGCGATGGGCGGCTTCCTTGCAGCAAGCACCACAGACCTGATTCAGGGGATTGTGATGAGTATTGCGCTACTGATTATCGTATTCTTCGGGATTCATATTGCAGGCGGCTTTGATGCCGTAATGGATAACGCAAGAAGCATGACAGGCTATCTGAGCCTGACCATGACACACGATCCCGTCAGCAAGACCGCATCTCCCTACGGCTTCCTGACCATCTGCTCCACATTGGCGTGGGCATTGGGCTATTTCGGTATGCCCCATATTCTGCTGCGCTTCATGGCGATTGAGGATCATAATAAGCTGAAATTATCCAGAAGAATTGCGGTTATCTGGGTTGTCATTGCGATGGGCGTTGCCATTCTGATTGGTATCATCGGGAATGCGATGACAAAGGTTGGCGCGGTTCCCCTTCTGGAGGGCAGTGCATCCGAAACGATTATCGTATGCATTTCCGACCTGCTGAGCAAGCATGGCTGCCTTGCGGCAATCGTTGCAGGTATTGTGCTTTCCGGTATTCTGGCGGCAACCATGTCCACGGCGGATTCTCAGCTTCTGGCGGCATCCTCCAGCATTTCCCATAATCTTTTGGGCGGCTTCTTCCGTGTGAATATTTCCGAAAAGGCGGCAATGCAGGCGGCAAGAATTTCCGTTCTGGTAATTTCCGTGATTGCAGCCTTCATTGCGAGAGACCCCAACAGCTCCGTTTTCGGTATCGTATCCTTCGCATGGGCAGGCTTCGGCGCGGCATTCGGCCCCGTTGTGCTGACAGCGCTGTTCTGGAGACGCTCCAATAAGCAGGGCGCACTGGCAGGCATGATTGTCGGCGGTGTGATGGTATTCGTATGGAAATATCTGATTCGTCCCATGGGCGGTATCTGGGGCATTTATGAGCTGCTGCCCGCATTCCTGCTGGCTCTGGCGGCAATCATTATTGTCAGCCTTGCAACACAGGCACCCGAACAGGCTGTTCTGGAAGAATATGACGCAGTGACAAAGGAACTGAAAAACGAAAAATAAAAAATAAGCATTGAAAATCCCTCTGCTGAATGAATGCGGCACAGGGATTTTTTGTTTGCAGAAAAAATTTCTCTGCTTGTTCTTCTTTAAAAAATTGAAAAAGAGAGAAGGTATCTGTATAATGGATACAGATAAAGAAAATGACAAAGGGAGGAACTGTTGTGAAAGCATTGATTACGGGCGCAACGAGCGGAATCGGGCGCGAAATGGCGAAAATATTAGCTGCACGGGGCGTGGATTTAATCATTGCCAGCAGGGATGAGCAAAGAATGCGGCACATCGCAAAGCGTCTGCCTGTGGCAGTGCGGACGATAGCAGTGGATTTATCCAAAGCAGAGGACTGCTATCGGCTGTATGATGCGGTGAAGGCGGAAGAAATTGATATCCTCATCAATAACGCAGGCTTCGGTGCGTATGGCGCAACATGGGACGTTCCGCTGGAAACGGAGCTGAATATGCTGGATTTGAACGTGCGCGCGGTGCAGATTCTGACAAAGCTGTTTCTGGCAGATTTCTGTAAGCGTGGCAGTGGGCGTATCCTCAATGTGGCATCCTCTGCGGGCTTTCTGGCAGGGCCGCTGATGTCCGGCTATTATGCGACAAAGGGCTATGTGCTGCGGCTGAGCGAGGCCATTTCCGAGGAGCTGCGGCAGGAGGGAAGTCGGGTGACAGTGACGGCTCTCTGCCCCGGACATGTGGAGACGAATTTTGATGCGCGCGCAAAGGTACGCCGTTCCATTGGCGGCGTTTCCGCGAAAAGAGTCGCGCAGGCAGGGATAGAGGGGATGCTCCGCGGCAAGGTGGTTGTCCTGCCTGGGGCATTGATGAAAATGACCTATGTCGGAGAAAAGCTTTTACCTGAGTCATGGATGCTGAAAATTGCCTATCGGGCACAGTCAAGGAAGGGTTGAACCGTATGCAAAGAGTAAGGCGAGTTTTGAAAAATACCGTCCGCGGTTATATCACGAAGGATGTCGGCAAGCGAGCAGCTTCACTGACGTATTATCTCCTGTTTGCGATTTTCCCCTTTCTGGTTGCGCTGATTTCCATTTTGGGTCTGCTGCATCTGCCGATGATTTCGCTTGAGGGCGAGGCGGCGGCGTTTCTGCCTGCGGATGTAATCACGCTGCTGAACCGGACGATTACCCACATGACGGAGGCATCCAATGGGGCAATTTTCACCTTTGGTGTGGTGTTTGCGCTGTGGTTTCCGTTTCGGGCGGTAAGAAATATGACAGAGGAGGTTTCGGATATCTATGGCGGCGAAAAGCCGACGCATCATACGCTGCGGGTGCTGCTGCTGGCAATATTCATTCTGTTTCTGATTCCTGCAATGCTGTTTCTGATGATTATCGGGGACTCTGTTTTGAACTATGTGGCGCAGTTTCTGCCGATTACGGTGGAATTTATCTCCTTCTGGACAAAGGCGCGTTTCCTTTCCATGGGCTTTGCGCTGATTCTGTTGACCTCGGCAGTGTATTATCTTTCGCCGAGTCAGCCGCCGAAGTGGCGGTATATTTTTCCCGGGGCGCTGCTTTCTACATCCTTCTGGATGCTGTATTCCGTATTTTTCTCGTATTATGTAGACCACATGGGGAACTATTCCGTGATTTACGGCTCTATCGGGGCAATTATCGCCTTCCTCATCTGGCTGAATCTTTCGCTGACGGCACTGCTTCTGGGGGCAGTGTTTAATCAGGCGTTGCGCGAAACCGCCGCTCATGAAAAACTTTCTTCCGAAATCTGAGGATTTTACTGGATTTTTTCAGATTATATGGTATAATTAGTTTTAGTTTAAAACGAAAAACGGAGGTTGAGCAATGAAAAATATGTTATATAAGGCAAAAGGCGCACTGGCGCTGACCCTTGCGGTGAGCATCTGCGGGGCGCAGTGTGTGCCTGTGTTTGCGGCTGAGGCTCTTTCCGCGGCGCAGCAGGGCGTGCAGGTGACACCTGTGAAGGAGCTGACAGAGGAGGAGAAGGCGGCATTGCAGCTGCCGAAGCTGACCGCAGAGGAAGCATTGGCGAAGGCGAAAAAGCATAGCCCCGACCTGAGAGAAATTCAGGATACCTTGGATTATCTGGATGATACGCTGGATGACATCGACAGAAGCGCAGGCGGCACGGTTACTGTGCCAAATGTGGAATATAAAAAATGGGTGAATGATGGCTGGCAGAAGGTTGTTTCTGCCGTTTATCAGGCAGAGCAGGGCAAAAAGCAGGCAAGAATCGGCGAGGATCTGCAAAACCTTGGTCTGGAGGTTTCCGTAAAATCCTATTTTACCTCTATCAAGAGTAATGAGGATACCTTGTCTCTGACGAAGAAAAACGCTGAAATCCAGAAAAAGCTGTATGAACAGGGGCAGGAAAAGAACCGTCTGGGCCTTCTGAGTAAGTATAACCTGAATCAGCTGGAGATTGCGGCAAAGCAGGCGCAGGATAATGTGGCACTGCTGGAGGCAAGCATGGAGCAGCTTTACATCAAGCTGAATGACCTGATGGGGGAAAAGGCAGATGCCCGTTTTGAATATGTCTATGACGTTACCTATACGCCTTATAAGCTGAGTCTGCCGATGGAGCAGTATCTCAACGCGGCACTGAAAAAGGATCTGACCATTCAGCTGAAGGAGCTTGCGTTGGATTCTGCGAAGTTTACGAAAAACTATGTTGGTGAATCGAATACGCGTCTGGATTCCAATACACAGGAATATAATTATGACACCGCAAAGCGTAATCTGAAAACGGCAAAAACCGATAAGGAAATGGCAATCCGCAATGCGTATCTGCAGCTGCAGCAGATGGAAACACAGATTACCTCTGCACAGTCCTCTCTGACAAAGGCACAGGCAGATTACCGTGCGGCGCAGATTAACCTGCGGGCAGGCAATGTGACAAAAACAGCTGTAGAGCAGGCAGAAATGGGCGTTGTTTCCGCGCAGAACAGCCTGAATCAGTTAATTTATAATTACGATATGCTGGTATTTACCTTTGAAAACCCCAGTCTTCTGGGCAACACTGCACAGGCGCAGTAAAATAGAAATAAAATGCAAAGAAGTCTTGAGCAAATATGCCCAAGGCTTCTTTTTTTGCATAGATTTCCTTTTCCTTCACAAACTAGGAAAAATGATTGGGCGGTGAAAAGGGATGCAGATAAAGAAGGAGTTGCAGAAAAATAAACAGGCGATGCAGGAAGCCTTTCGCGACTGCGGTGATATCATTATGCGTGAGTTTCGCATCCGTGGCGGCGAGGGGACGCTTTTTCTTGCATATACGGATAATATCGTGAATGGGGATGCCATTCAGAATTTTATCATGACAAATGTGATGGCGCGCTGTGAAATGCAGGGAACGGAGGGACTGCTGCAAAGCCTGATGGAGGAGGTCATTGCCATCGGGGAGCTGACAAAAATCACCACAATGGAGGAGGTTTTTGATGCCGTTCTTCTGGGGGATACGGTGCTTCTCATGGATGGGGATGATTTCGCCTTGCAGGCTTCGACGAAGCATTTCCCCACGCGCGGCGTGAATCAGGCGGAAACCGAGGTGGTTGTGCAGGGGCCGAAGGATGCCTTTACGGAGCTGATGTCTGTAAATGTGGTGCTGACGAGAAGGCGAATTCGGGATACACGGCTGAAGGTGAAGCGGAAGAAGGTGGGCAGAAGGAGCAAAACGGATGTGGCACTGCTGTATATGGAGGATTTGGTGCGTCCTGAGCTGCTGCAAAAGATAGAAACGCAGGTGGATCGTCTGGATTTAGACCATCTGCCCGACAGCGGCTATGCGGAGCAGCTGTTGGAGAAGCGGCAGTATTCACCCTTTCCGCAGCTACAGATGACGGAGCGCCCCGATAAGACCTCCTCCGCCCTTCTGGAGGGGCGCGTGGCACTTCTGCCCGATAATACGCCCTATGCCATCCTTCTGCCGGCAACACTGAATACCTTCTTTCAGGCGGCAGAGGATTATTATGACCGCTGGGAGATTATGAGCTTTATTCGGCTGATTCGCTTTGTGGCGGCGTTTCTGACGGTTACGCTTCCGGGGCTGTATATTGCGTTTGCGGTCTATCATCCGGAGCTTTTGCCAACCGCGCTTGCCCTCAAGGTTGCGGCAACGAGAGAAACCATTCCGTTTTCTGTCATTGGTGAGGTGCTGATTATGGAAATCGCCTTTGAGCTTCTGCGTGAGGGCGGAATTCGCCTGCCATCCCCCGTCAGCTCTACCATTGGCATTGTCGGCGGTATTATCATCGGTTCGGCGGCAGTGGATGCAGGGATTGTCAGTCCGACGGTTGTAATTGTTTCCGCGCTGACGGGCATCTGCTCCTTTGTGATTCCGAATGTTTCGATTGTTTCGGGTCTGCGCATCAGTAAATATGTTGTAATTTTCTTCGCGGCTGTATTCGGACTGTTCGGGGTCTGGGCGGCGTTGCTGCTGCTTCTGGCGCATCTGGCAAGTCTCACCTCCTATGGCATCCCTTATCTGTATCCCTTCTGTTCCTCCTCCGTCAATGATGACATGGATTGGGAGGACAGCATTTTTCGTCTGCCGCTTTCCGAAATGAAGCGCAGACCGATTTTTACACGTCCCGATGTACGGCGGCGGAAGGAGGAGGAATGATGTTTGCGGAGAATCGGAAAATTTCTATCAGACAGCTGCAAATGCTGTTATTACTGGATTGCTTTGGCACTGCTGTCCTTTTTCTTCCGGCGGAGTTGGCCGAGATAAGCGGCAGAGGGTGCTTTTTTGCGGCTTTGCTTGGCGGCTTGGGGGTGTCGGCTGCTTCCCTTCTGCTGACGGCAGTAGGAAGGCGCATGCCCAATGGCACGGTGGTCGATTGGTGCCGGAGCGTCTGCGGCAATGGTATCGGGACAATCCTTTTGCTTGGCTTGGCAGGAAAGCTTTTGCTTGACGGGATGCTTGAGCTGCGGATTTTCAGCGAAATCATCTGCCGTTTTATGCTCCCTGCAACGCCTGTCTGGGTGCTTTCCCTGGTGCTGCTTCTGGTCGCAGGTGCGCTTGCGGCGCAGGGAACGGAATGTCGGGGCAGAACGGCGGAAATCCTCTTTTTTCTGGTAGCAATTCCCTTGCTTCTGGTGCTTCTGGCGGTGGCGGCTTCTACGCGGTATGCGCGTGTTCTGCCGCTTGCCTTGCCTTCTCCTTCGGGCATCGGGGCAGGGCTTGCAGAGATGAGCATTGTATTTAGGGGGCTCGTTTTTCTTTATTTTATCTATCCGGATTTGAAAAAGCCTGTCGGCTTCGCAGTCTGGAAAGGCTGTCTTTTGATAACGGCAGTGGTGACGGTCATCGTGCTTCTCTGTCTGGCGAATTACGGCGAGGGGATGCTTGCCGCAAAGCTTTTGCCGACATTGCAGATGTTGGAGCGTGTCAGCTTTACGGGCGTTTTTCTGACCAGACAGGATTTGCTTCTGCTTTGGTTCTGGATGGCATCGGCGGTGCTGTTTCTTTCGGGTGTGGTGTTTTTTGGCTCCCTTCTGGGGACGCAGCTATGCAGACAGGCGGAAAAAAAGCGAAAGCTTTGGCTCTGGGTGGTGCTTGCGGCTTTGTTCGCGTTGTCATTTCTGCCCGAAAGCCTTATGGAGGCACAGCGTCTGCGGCTTGCCGTTTCGCCTTGGCTGAATCTGGCGTATCTGGTGGGACTGCCGGTTTTATTGCTCTTGCTTGGCAGGAAGGGAGAGAAAAAGGATGTATAAAAAATTTGTTTTGCTGGCGTTGGCAGTCCCCTTTTTTCTGACCGGCTGCTGGGATAAAAAGGACCCGGAGGATAGGGCATTTATTATCACCCTTGGGGCAGATGCGGCGGAAAACGGCTGTCACTTCACCTTTGCACCTGCGAATATCGAAACGGGCGAGGCAGAAATTTATGCCGCAGAGAGTGAAACTCTTTCGGGGGCGGTCGCGCAGGTGGATACCTACACCTCTCGTAAGACGGATTTGGGGCAGCTGAAAACTGTTATCCTGGGGGAAGGTCTTTTGCGGGACAGCGCAAGGCTGGATGCCCTTCTGGGGGAGTTGGAGCGCAGTCAGGCGGTTTCGGAGAAGGTGATGCTTCTGGCGGCGGATTCTGCGGCGGCTTGCGTGGAAAAGGCCATGAAGGAGGACAGCAAGACAGGGCTGTTCCTCTGGGATTTTTATAAAAATACCGCCGAGGAGGTGGCGGTCACGAAGGGGATTGATTTGGATACCTTTCTGACGGAGCGTGTGGAGCGGGGCGGCAATGGTGTGCTTCCGCGGATTCGCGCAGAGGGGGAAAGGCTGCGGCTTGGCGGCGGCATGGCAGTGTCCGCAAGGGGTGCTTCTATTCTGAATGAGGAAGAGGAGCGCGGTTATCTTTTCCTGCTGGGAGATGCCGAGGGGGCGGTTCTGGAAGGAAGGTATAAAGCGGCGGTTTTGCCTTTGGCGGTTACAAAAACAAAGGCGGACTACGATTTTCAGGTGGCAGGGGACACCGTTCTCTGCACCGTGACGCTTTCCGTAGAGGGAACCCTGCAGGGTGGCAGGGGCGAATTGCTTTCCGCAGAGCAGAAAACGGAGTTGGAGAGTATTTTTTCCGCAAGCATAAAAGAGGAAGTGGAGCATACGATAAAAACAGCACTGTCCGAAGGGGTGGATTTCCTCGGTATTCTGCCAAGGGCAGAGCGTGCCCTGCCGCAGCTTGCAAAAGCCTGCACACGAGAGCAGCTTTGGGAGCGGATGGCGTTTCGTGTTGTCCCAAAGGTGCAGATTACGGATATGGGGCGCAAGCGTTGATTAAAATTTGGAAAACTTGGAAATCCTGTATCTGAACAAATCAGAAAAGGGGAGAACGGGATGGCTTGGAAACAGACACTCAGGGAGCTTTGGCAAAAGGAAAAATGGTATTGGCTTGCGGCGGTGGTGCTTGGGGTACTGCTGAGTCTGCTGTTCGCCGCCCATTGGACAGAGGGCTATGCGGATATGATTCAGAAGGGGATTGGCGGCAAGGTGGTGCGCTTTCATGTGC
>OJRV01004057.1_pt1 | contig 11297 bp, 10 predicted proteins | sample 1599241 | NCBI WGS metagenome assembly OJRV01 (sample SAMN04168656, study PRJEB22393) | human gut metagenome | biome: human gut microbiome; feature: stool | host: Homo sapiens | collected 2014-03-17 | reverse complement strand
GTAGATGAAGGTGGTAGCCAGCTTCTTGTGCAGCTTGATGATCTCGGTGCGCATGCTGGTACGCAGCTTAGCATCCAGGTTGGACAGGGGCTCGTCCAGCAGGAAGACTGCCGGGTTACGAACCATTGCACGGCCCAGAGCAACACGCTGACGCTGGCCGCCGGACAGAGCCTTGGGCTTGCGGTCCAGCAGGTGCTCGATCTCCAGGATCTTGGCAGCCTCGTGAACGCGGCGGTCGATCTCGTCCTTCGGGGTCTTGCGCAGCTCCAGACCGAAAGCGATGTTCTTGTAAACGGTCATGTGGGGGTACAGAGCGTAGCTCTGGAACACCATGGCGATATCACGATCCTTGGGGGGAACGTCGTTGATCAGGCGGCCGCCGATGTACATTTCGCCCTTGGAGATCTCCTCCAGACCGGCGATCATGCGCAGGGTGGTGGACTTGCCGCAGCCAGAGGGGCCGACGAAGATGATGAACTCCTTATCCTGGATCTCCAGGTTGAAGTCGGTAACAGCAGGAGCAGTAGCGCCCGGATAGATCTTGTAGATGTGCTGGCAGCTAATCGAAGCCATAGGTCATTGCCTCCATTAAAATTTTTCTATGTTACGGCACCTTGACGGTGCACGCTCTCGTTGGTATTATAATAACAGATAACTTTGTGATATAAAATAGCATTTTATTGATTTGAGGTGTCAGATATTGCTTTATGATTGGACAAGCACCGCAGCCCTTGGCGTGGTGCGGGATATCCAGCCCAAAGAACCCCTGACCCTGACCGGCGAGGGGCTGTGGGTCTGCCTGATCTCCAGCGGCAGATGCACTGCCAGCCTGACCGATGCCTCGCCCTCCCCGGCGGGCAGCGCACTGATCCTGCCGCCCCAGAGCGCGGCGGCGGGTCATCTGGTGCTGAGCCGCGCCCCGTTGACCCTGACCCCGGAAGGGGAGAGCCACCTGCTCTGCATCCAGCTGACCGGACAGGCGGCGGTGCAGTTCCTTGCCGGGCTGACGGAGCTGCCGTTCCTGGCCCGGGGCGAGACCTGCCCCGCCGCCGCAGAGCTGCTGGGCCGCCTTGCCGCCGAGGCCGACACGCCCCGCAGCCGGGCTGCCAGCCAGCTGGCCTTTGCCCTGCTCTGTGAGCTTGCGGGGGCCGACAGCGCCGCCCCGCCCCTGCCGCCGCTGGTGGAGGCCGCCATTGAGGATATCCGCCAGAACTATGCTGGCCTGTACGGCGTGGAGGAGCTCAGTGAGCGGCTGGGAGTCTCCAAGAGCCACCTTGTCCGCACCTTTACTGCCGCCGTGGGGGTGCCCCCGGGGCGCTACCTGACCACCGTGCGGGTGGAAGCTGCCATGCGGCTGCTCCTGCACCGGGAATACACGCTGGATGTCATTGCCAGCCTGTGCGGCTTCTCAGGGGCCAACTACCTGTGCCGGGTGTTCAAAAAAGAGACCGGCCAATCCCCCGCACAGTGGCGGGCCTTGGCCGGTCAGACAGCGCGGCCTCTCAGCCCGGCGGAAAGCCAGCGGGAGCAGGCACTGTATATTTAAAATGTTCAGGAGCCGGGGCAGCACCCGGCTCTTTTCCGTGGAGGCGCTCAGCCGCACACAGACTGCGGGCGCTTGAGCAGGAACACCGTCAGGGCCAGCGTGATGGCCTCGGCGGCGGGGAAGGCCGACCACACGCCGTTCATGCCGAACAGGGCGCTCAGGATCAGCGAGCAGGTGACGATGGCGGCCACGCCCCGGCTGACCGAGGTGATGGTGGCCTCGGTGGGGCGGTTGACCGCACCCAGATAGCCCGCCGCAACAATATTGCAGCCTGCAAAGAAGTAGCCCAGGAAGTAGATGCGCATACCGCTGTGGGCATATTCGGCCATCAAAGCAGAGTTCTCGCTGTTGAAGAGGGCAACAAAGGTATCGGTAAAGCCAAACACGGCACCGTACAACACCGCCGCCAGCGCCAGCGCGGTACCGCAGCCCAGCAGAAGCAGCTTTTTTGCCCCGGCCATCTCATTTTTGCCGTAGCACTGGCTGATCAGCGGCTGGGCACCCTGGGCCACGCCGTTGAAGATGGCTGTTGCCACCAGCGCAAAGTTTGCCACCACGCCGTAGGCGGCCACGCCCACGTTGCCCGCCAGCCGGAGCAGCAGGAAATTGAACACGGTGGTGGTCACGGCAGAGGAAAGCTCCCCGACAAAGCCGGAGATGCCCAGCTGGCAGCTCTGCACCAGCAGCCGGGCCGAGGGGGCCTGCCGGACAAAGGTGAGCGTGTTGCTCTTTTGAAAGAAGTGGCGGCTGCAGATGGCGATGCTGAGCACCGGCGAGATGGCGGTTGCCAGCGCCGCGCCGGGCAGGCCCAGCCCCATGGGGAAGATGAAGATGTAATCGAACACCACATTGAACAGGCTGCCGCTCAGGGTGGCCACCATGGCAAGGGACGGGTCGCCGTCGTTGCGGACGAAGGCCGAGAAGATGTAGTTGCACATGAAGAAGGGGGTGAACAGCAGGAAGATGCGGGTGTAGTTCAGGCCCAGCGCCACGATGTCTGCATCGCCGCCCATGAGCTGCAGAAGCGTGCCCGGGCAGAACGCGCCTGCCAGCATGAACGGGATGGCGATCAGGCAGGCGCAGAGGATGGCGTTGGAAAAAAACGCTGCGCCCGCGCCTCGCCCTGCGCCTGCAGGATGGCGTACCGGGTGGCCGCACCCAGGCCGATCATCGAGCCGAAGGCAAAGATCAGGTTGTACATGGGCAGGCAGAGGTTCAGCAGGGTCACGCCGTCGGTGCCCGCCGCCTGGGCGATGAAATAGGTGTCGGCCAGAATATAGCACGATGTGCCGATCAGACCGAAAATATTCTGCGACACATACTTGAAGAACTGCTTTGTCAGGTTCATGGAAGCTTCCTTTCCGCAGGGAGAATAGGGGAGTGAAACGTAAAAACGACTACTACTATATCATAAAACCTGGCATATTTCAACGAAAAAGCGAGGAAACACGCCGCCTTTTCCCAAACGGAACACTTCTCCCCGGGGCGATGCTGCTATCCGAAAATGCCATACAGATACTTCCTCTTTTGTGCAACTCACCAAAGATGCTTTGGGGTTATTGACAAAAAAAAAAAAGTTTTATGATTTTTATGTAAGATGCCACATAAAAACAGAAGAATCGGCAAACCAATCGAAAGGCTGCGACGCAAAGCTAAAGGGCCTGTAATATGGCAGCCAGCTGAACTTTCTCAACCATACTGCACATGGGCATCACCTCAAGGGCGGTAGGTCCCCAAAGTACAAAACGCAGAGCGTTGTACCAGCCATTTGGCCGGTGCGGCGCTCTTTTTGCTTTGTGCAGGCATGGTTATATTTTGGGAGTAACTCATAAAAGGAGGATTTTTATGAAAAAGCGGTTCGTCAGCTTGTTGGTTGCAGCATGTATGATATTTGCACTGTTGCCAGTGAGCGCAATTACGGCGTTTGCAGAAGAACCAGTGCTAACTGGTTATTGTGGTGCTGACAGCTCCTGCGATAGTCAGACGTATAACTATTCTGTGAAGTATAACTACATAGGACATACCTTTACTGAAACATATTACAGTAATGCTATTTGGACATTGACACCGAATGGTGAAAATACCTATAAGCTTACGATTTCTGGTACTGGTGCAATGGGAGATTTAAAAGGCGGGGCCTTTGGAAACCCTTGGAATTTTGATTTGATTTTAAAGCTAAAAGTAGCAGTCGATAACGTGTATGATGCAGTTACAGTGCTTGAAATCGCCGATGGTATTACTGAAATCGGTGCACATGCCTTTGAAGCTTACAGAGCAATCACGCGTGTTGCTTTACCGCAGAGTGTAACGAAAATTGGAAATTCAGCCTTTGCTGGTTCAGGGCTCACCGGAGATCTGGTAATTCCTGAGAACGTAGAGAAAATTGAAGAGGATGCGTTTAATCGTACTCCAGATAAAATTGACTTGGGTAATATTGGACTGTCTAATATTATTGTTGAGAATAAGGATGCGAGACTTCAACTCTCAAAACGAGCATTTGCTAACCTGAAGGATGGCACGAAACTGTACTTTATGTCTGCAATAGAAAATCCTACGACCACCGCAGACAAATATTGGGACGATTCGCAGGTTATCGTTCTTAATACGAATGGAGGTACAGTAAAATCTAACAGCACTCCGGATGCCAAAACTGGTTTGTATATTCCTGAAAAAGCAGGCTACACCTTTGCCGGCTGGTATGATAATGCCGGACTGACAGGTGAAGCAGTAACGACCCCTGCTGAAACTGGTAAGACTTATTATGCTAAGTGGGAAAAGAACAAGTACACTGTGACACTTGAGAATAATAACCACGGAGTAAAGCCTGCTGACAAAACTGTTGAAGATGGTGATTTTGTTACTGACCTGCCTAAGCTGAGCGACAGTGAGAACGAATGGGTCTTTACAGGTTGGTACACGGATGCAAAGTGCACTACTGCATACAAGAACGAGCTTATTACCAAGGCAACTACTCTTTATGCGGGCTGGCGTAAATATACGAACACTTCGCTGACCGCAAAAGTTTCCAAGAGTGACTATCTGGTCAACACCCCTGCTGATGTGAATGTTACGGTTACTCCCGGCGATGATTTTAGTAAGCTCATGCAAGATAAGGACAACATCAAGATCTCGCTGACCTACGATGATGATGTTACCAGTGTGATGCTGAACGGCAATGTGCTGGACAAGAAAGAATACACCATTTCCGAGCTGATGCCGCTGATGGGCCAGAATCGCAAGCTGGACGTAACCTATGGCAAGGCTGGTACGCATACCTTTGGTATTGCCCTGAAAAATGGGAACGAGATTGTGAGTGAGTGCAGCACGGATATCGTTGTTGCCGAAAAGGCCGCCGAACTGACCCCTGCAACCGAGCTCTACACCCTGACCGTCAAGAATGCTGATGTTACCATTAAGAATGGTGACGAAGAGATCAAGGCTGAGAAGAACGACAAGGGCGAGCTGATCGCCAAAGTGCCCGAAAAGGCTGACGTGACCGTGACCTACACCAGCCAGAGCGATGCCGTTGCATTTGACCAGTGGACGATTACCACCGATGAAACGCTGGATGTGGATGTCAAGAACAACCCCCTGAAGTTCCAGATGCCTGCCGGTGGCGTGACCATCGAAGCCATGACAAAGGATGCCTCCATTGAGGAGGACGAGCCCAATATTCTGGGCACCGCCGCCGTGGTCGGTACTGCCGCTGCTGGCACCGCCATTCTGGCATGGCAGGGCTACCAGCTGGGCACGGAGCTGTACCTGAAAACCGCTCTGCCCGCTGGTACTGCCATCCCCACAAACCGTGCCGAGCTGGCCCTGCTGGTGTGGAACCATGCCGGTAAGCCCACACCCGCCGCAGTTCTGCCCGCTGATGCCACCGATACCCAGAAGGCCATTGCCTGGGCTGTGGAGAACGATCTGCTCAAGGCCGCAAAGGACAACGGCGAGACCTATGTGGATACCGATTCCGTGAGCCGTGTTGAAGTGATCCGCGTGTGGAATAAGGCACAGGAAAAGTAAACCCCACCGTCATCCCTTCGGGATGCCACCGCCCCTAATAGGGGCGGCCTTGGCAAAAAGGTGAAACTATCCGCCATGCCAAGGGCCCCCGATCAGCGGGGGCTGTCGCTGAAAGCGACTGGGGGCTTGCCCCCACAACCGAACCATTCTCTATTCCCAAATAACCTGTGGAAGCGCCCTGCCGGGGAACCGGTGGGGCGCTTCTGCATAGGGGCGGGAGCCGAAACCGCCGCTTTTTCCGCTCTAGCGCCGTGGTTTTTATTGACAAGCTCCCGGCTTGCTATTATAATAGAACAGTCATAATAGCATTCGTGCGCGGCTTTGCGGCTGCGTCAATCCAATAGACAAGGAGAAGATCCAAAATGGCACAAGAAATCAAGATGTCCGCTTCCGGCCTGAAGGCGATGCAGGACGAACTGGAATACCTCAAGACGGTCCGCCGCAAGGAGCTGGCCGAGGAGATCAAGGAAGCCCGCAGCCACGGCGACCTTTCTGAGAACAGCGAGTACGATGAAGCCAAGAACACCCAGGGTCTGGTGGAGAACCGCATCACCGAGCTGGAGCAGATGGTCAAGAACGCTGTGATCATCGACGAGAGCGAGCTGAGCGTGGACAGCGTTGCTGTTGGCACCCACGTTTCCATCAAGATGATCGGCGATGATGAGGCCGAGGAGTACGACATCGTTGGCCGCACCGAGGCTGACCCCATCAACGGCAAGATCAGCGACGAGAGCCCCGTGGGCCACGCTCTGCTGGGCAAGGCCGTGGGCGAGAAGGCTGAGGTCCTGCTGCCCTCCGGCCAGACCGTCGAGTACGAAGTGCTGGCCATTACCCACGCCGCAAACTGAGCCTGAACGGGAGGAAACCATGGAAGAGCAAAAGAGAAACCCCGCTCAGGGCCTGTCTGAGAGCGAGCAGGTGCAGGTGCGCCGCCAGAAGCTGGCCGACCTGCAGGCTGCCGGAAACGACCCCTTCACCCTGACCAAGTTCCCGCAGGACGCATACTCTGCCGACCTGAAGGAAGAATTCAAGGATCTGCCCAACGAGACCGACAGCGGCAAGCAGGTCGCGCTGGCTGGCCGTATGATGTCCAAGCGCGTAATGGGCAAGGCAAGCTTTGCCCACCTGCGCGATGACAAGGGCGATATCCAGCTGTATGTCCGCCGCGACGAGCTGGGCGAGGAGGCCTATGCTGCCTTCAAGAAGCTGGACGTGGGTGATATCATCGGTGTCAAGGGCGAGGTGTTCCGCACCAAGACCGGCGAGCTGAGTGTTCGTGCCACCGAGCTGACCCTGCTGGCCAAGAGCCTGCGCCCCCTGCCCGAGAAGTTCCACGGCCTGACCGATACCGAGATGCGTTATCGTCAGCGCTATGTTGACCTCATCGCAAACCCCGAGGTCAAGGAGACCTTTGTCAAGCGCAGCCAGATCTTGAAGGAGATCCGTGCTTATCTGGACGAGAAGGGCTTCCTCGAGGTCGATACCCCCATCCTGACCCCGTTCGAGATCGGTGCGTCCGCACGTCCCTTCTACACCCATCACAACAGCCTGAACATGGACATGGTGCTCCGCATCGAGACGGAGCTGTACCTGAAGCGCCTCATCGTGGGCGGCATGGACCGTGTGTACGAGGTGGGCCGCATCTTCCGCAACGAGGGCATGGACCCCAAGCACAACCCCGAGTTCACCAGCATCGAGCTGTATCAGGCCTTTACCGATTTCCACGGCATGATGGACCTGGTGGAGGAGCTGTACAAGCGCCTGGCCCTCAAGATCTGCGGCAGCATGGTCATTCCCTATCAGGGCAAGCAGATCGATATGAGCCACTGGGAGCGCCTGACCATGGTGGAGGCCGTGAAGAAGTATTCCGGCGTGGACTTCAACGATTGGAAGTCCGACGAGGATGCCATTGCCTCTGCCAAGGAGCATCATGTGGAGCTGCCCGAGGTCCCCACCAAGGGTGCCATTCTGGCCGAGTTCTTCGATGCCTTTGTTGAGGACAAGCTGATCCAGCCCACCTTTATCTATGATTATCCTGTCGAGATCAGCCCGCTGGCCAAGCGCAAGCCGGACGATCCCGCCTTTACCGAGCGCTTTGAGTACTTCATCGACTGCACCGAGTACGGCAACGCCTTCAGCGAGCTGAACGACCCCATCGACCAGAAGGGCCGCTTTGAGCGTCAGGTCGCCGAGCGCAAGGCCATTGAGCCCGACTGCAAGGCTCAGGTGGATTACGACTACGTCAACGCTCTGGAGTACGGTCTGCCCCCCACGGGCGGCCTGGGCTTCGGCGTGGACCGCCTGGTCATGCTGCTCACCGACAGCGCCTCCATCCGCGATGTTCTGCTGTTCCCCACGATGCGCCCGGAATCTAACTAAGCTACGTGGTAATCCTTGTGTCTCCGACAGTCCGCACGAACTGAAAATCCGACCCTGAATGTACCAAAAACCTGAATGTTCAGACGGATTTCTTAGGGGCTTGTCGGAGAAGGCAAAAATCCCAAACGGAGCGTGACGGATTTTCGCCAGTTCCACATCCAGCAGAAAACTGTAAACGAGAAAACAGTCAAGAGGACATTTCACCATCGGCAAAAGCCGAAAGTGGAGTGTCCTTTTTCTATATCCTGATAATGCAAGTATACCACATAACCTTGACAAAGGAGAAGAATACCATGGCACATAAGCGAAACTCGGTTGAAGTTCCTGAACTGGAAAAACTGCTGGCTGGAAAGAAAAAGAAATACGTTCGCTACGAGGAAGGGGCAGTCCTCTACTCGATGGGCAAAAACTCTTTCCGACAAGTCGCACAGGATGCTCACGCTGTCGTCCGGTTGAAACGCATTGCACTGGTGAACGTAGAAGTGCTGGACGAATATCTGGAATCCTTTCGTGAATAATTGAATTAGTTTTACATAGCGCACTTTCAGTTTCCACAAAATTGAAGGTGCGTTTTTTCTTTTGCAAAAATCAGACAAGGAGGTTTTGCACATGATCACACACTCACAGTTGAAAATCCGAGGCCACACCAAATGATGCTCGACTACTTCTATGGGCAGTCAGGTGAACTGTTCGCCTACTTCCGCATACCGAAAGCACTCTTTCAGGACAGCCGTTTCCGGCAACTCTCTACGGATGCCCGGACACTGTACGGCATCCTGCTCGATCGTATGAGTCTGTCTGCAAAGAATAGCTGGGTGGATGAACATGGGCGTGTGTATATCATCTACACCGTCCGGGAGGTGCAGGAATCTCTCTGCTGTGCCGAGCACAAGGCGGTCAAGTTGTTCCGGGAGCTAGAACAGGCAGACCTCATCGAACGCAAACGGCGTGGGCTGGGCAGACCCAGCTTGATCTACGTCAAGAACTTTTCATCTGGACTGCCAAAAGCGCAAATACAGAATTGTGCAAACAGCAATTCTTGTGCTGCCGAAAGTGCAGTTCAGGTGCGGCCAAAATCGCAATCTAATAAGACTGATAAGAATAAAACAGAGAAGAACCATCCTTTCCTCCCGGATGAAACGGACAGGCTGACCCAGCGAGAACAGCTTGAAGATTATTTTTATCAGGCATTGGAGGTCGAACTGCTGCTCCGGCTCTGCCCGGATGATGAGGACGCCATTTATCAAATCGTGGACTTGCTTGTGGACACTTGCTCCACCAAACGCAAGATGTTGAGGATTGCCGGGGATGATAAGCCTGTCGAAGTAGTGCGCAGTCGGTTGAAAAAGCTGAACGCAGACCATATCCGCTTCGTGCTGGGCTGTCTGGCAGAGAACACTTCCCCTGTGCGGAACATGAAGCAATATCTGCTGGCGGCATTATTCAATGCGCCTACGACCATGAATCTCTACTATCAGAACAAAACGAACCACGACTTTGCGCGTGGCTCTCCGGGGAGGTGATATTATCGCAAAGAAAGCAACCACAATCGCCATCGTCAACCAAAAAGGCGGCACGGCCAAAACCACCACCTGTGAAAATTTGGGCATCGGTCTGGCTATGGAGGGGAAGAAAGTTCTGCTGGTGGATGTTGACCCGCAGGGCTCACTCACCATCAGTATGGGCTGGCAGCAGCCGGATGAACTGCCCACTACGCTATCCACTCTCATGCAGAAAGCTATGAATGACCAGCCCATCCAGCCCGGTGAGGGCATCCTGCACCATGCGGAGGGTGTTGACCTTATCCCGGCCAACATTGAGCTGGCGGGAATGGAAGTTGCCCTTGTCAACAGTATGAACCGGGAAAAGATGCTAAAGCAGGTGTTGGACAGTGCCAAACGCGAGTACGATTATATTCTACTGGACTGCACTCCTTCGCTGGGAATGCTCACCGTCAATGCGCTGGCTGCGGCAGATACCACGTTGATTCCGATGCAAGCGCAGTACCTCTCTGCCAAAGGACTGGAACAGCTCTTGCAGACGATTGGAAAAGTGCGGCGGCAGATAAACCCAAAATTAAAAATCGAGGGTATTTTGCTCACCATGACGGACAGCCGCACCACCTATGGAAAGCAGATCGACAATCTAATCCGGCAAGGCTATGGCCGGAAGATCAATGTATTCGAGCAGACGATTCCCCGGTCTGTCCGTGCCGCTGAAATCAGTGCGGCAGGAAAAAGCATTTTTGCCTATGACCCAAAAGGAAAAGTGGCAGAAGCCTACAAATCTCTGACGAAGGAGGTGCTGGCCGATGCCGATAGACAGCGGAAACTTAGCTCTGAAAGGGCTAGATGAACTTTTCTCTACTGAGGAAAAGCGACAGGAAGAGCAGAGCGAACAGGTGCAACAGATTCCCATTGATGAGCTGCATCCGTTCACCAACCATCCTTTCAAAGTCGTGGACGATGAAGCCATGACCCGGACGGTGGATAGCATTGCCCAGTTTGGTGTGCTGGCACCGCTTATCGCAAGACCGCGTCCGGATGGTGACGGATATGAGATTATCTCTGGCCACCGCCGCCAGTTCGCTGCAAAGATGGCTGGTCTGGAAACGCTGCCCGTCATTGTGCGTGACATGGATGATGATGCTGCTACGATTTTGATGGTTGATTCCAACTTGCAGCGAGAACACATCTCACCCAGCGAAAGAGCGTTCGCATACAAAATGAAGCTGGATGCTCTAAAAAATCAAGGTGCTAGGTCAGATTTAACTTCCCGACAAGTTGTCGGGAAGTTGGAAGCTGCTGACGTGATAGGAAAAACCACCGATGAAAGCGGCAGACAAGTACAGCGGTATGTCCGACTTACGAACCTTATTCCTGAACTGCTCAATATGGTGGACGAAAAAATGATTTCATTCAATCCTGCCGTAGAGCTGTCTTACCTCTCGCCTGAGCAACAGCAGGAAATGATAAAGGCGATGGACGATACCCAAAACGCACCTTCCGTTTCACAGGCAAAGCGCATCAAAGAACTGGCACAGAAAGGTCAATTCACCTCTGATGCCGTTGTTGCCATTATGGGAGAAGAAAAGAAAGGCGAACTGGATACAGTAACTATCAAAAACGACATCCTGCGCAAATACTTTCCGCGCAGTTACACGCCCCGGCAAATGGAAGAAAAAATCATACAGCTTTTGGATGCGTGGCAGAAAAAACGTCAGCGTGGCAACGAGCGTTGACGGCGTATACGCCGAGAAGACCCGCTTGGGTCTTTTATTTTTGCAAAAATTTTGGAGACTAACTATTAAAAGTCAAGCCCCAAAATGAAAAAATCCGTCTGCCGACCG
>OJRV01004048.1_pt1 | contig 11317 bp, 10 predicted proteins | sample 1599241 | NCBI WGS metagenome assembly OJRV01 (sample SAMN04168656, study PRJEB22393) | human gut metagenome | biome: human gut microbiome; feature: stool | host: Homo sapiens | collected 2014-03-17 | reverse complement strand
TTCGGATTCGCTGATTTTCTTTGAAAATCGCTGCATCCTCATGTTTTTGCGGGTCCCAAGCTCAAAAGCCTTATCGTGCAAGCACGAACGGCTTTTGGAGCTTTTGACCCTAGTATCATAATTATAAAATCTGTTGTATTTTCCCTGAAAAGTGTCCTGTCATTTGTCAATTTTCATGGTATACTTAATATAAGGGATTTATTATCCAAATAATTTTTACGGAGGTTTTATTATGTTTGTACACAACAATATGGTAACTGCTACACCATGTGAGCCAGGCGTTTCACGCAAGGTAATGGCTTATAACGATCAGGTTATGATGTGCGAGATTACATTTGAAAAGGGAGCAAAGGGTAATTTCCACACTCATCCACACATTCAGACTACTTACATCGTAAAGGGAAGTTTCGCCTTCACAATTGATGGAGAAACTCAGGTAGTAAACGCAGGTGACAGCATTTTAATGCCGTCCAATAGTCTTCACGGATGTGAATGTCTTGAGGCTGGTGTTCTGTGCGATGTTTTTACACCAATGCGTGAGGATTTCATCAAGAAATAAGGATCAATTTTTAATAAAGAGAAAGGATAACGCCATGAAAGAATATATTGAAAATGTTCTGGCTCCAAAGCTCCAGGGTGATGGCGGCTGGGTCGAGTTCGTCTCCTATGAAAATAAAAAACTGACTCTGATCTTCCGCGGCGAGTGTTCTAAATGTCTGATTTTAAACCGCTGCGTAGACTGGATTGCCCAGCAAATCAAAGAGGCAAAGGGTGAAACTGTTGAGATCACTGCTGTCCGCAAGAAGCCATTCTTCTGGGACAACGTGTGATGCCAGAGTCTCAAAGTCGCAAGCTGATCATGTTTGCATGAGGAAGTTTGTGACCTTGAGACCCGAATGTTTTTAGAATTGCGAGAGATGCGAAGTATCAAAGCATTCGTAGGCATCATAATTAATTACATATATGAAAGGATTTTACTATGGCTCATGTAAAAGTTGTCCGCCGCAGTATGAGACCGGAGGAATGGACTGACCTTCGTTTTGTATGGCTGCAGCGCGGCATTTATGAAGAGAAATTTGAAATTACAGATCTTGAAATTCGCGATGCTAGACAGATTTCAGAAGATCAATACGAATATTATTCTGATGAATATCGTCCGTTAAAGAAAGACGACATGTATTTCACCCCAGATGGAACTGCCTTTATCCGCGGCCATGTGCAGATTCCAGCACATATGAAGGGAAAAAACATCTACTTTACACTTCATACAGCAGCTGAGATGATCGTTAAAATTAATGGAAAGTATGTTGGCGGCGTTGACCCGAACCGTGAACGCATCCTGCTTAATCCATATATTGATTCTGACGATCTTACAATTGAGATTGAAGCATATAACCGCTCTAAGCCGGACGACGAGAGAAACCCTGCCTCTCTTGCACATCGTGGCTGCCGCCAGATCTTCGAGGGAGCTTATCTTTCAACTATCCGTGATAATGTACAGTCTCTTGTTTATGACTATATCTTATTTATGGATATCGCTCACAGCGAGTATTTTAATGAAGACTACCGCAAATTTTTGTTCCGTGAACTGAGCAAGGCGCTTGACTTCATTGATTTTGACACCTATGAAGGCGTTGATCAGGCTGCTGAGTATGTAGAAAAGAATATCTACTCTAACACGGACTTCAAGGGCAGCGGTGATGTTGCTTTAGTTGGTCATTCTCATCTTGATATAGCTTATTATTGGCGCCGTATCCATGCTGTACATAAAAATGCAAGAACCATTCTTATTCAGCTTCGTCTTATGGATCAGTATCCAGAGTTTAAATATACTCACACACAGGCATACACCTATGAAACACTGGAAAAGTATTATCCAGAACTGTTTGCTGAATTAAAGGAAAAGATTGCAGCTGGTCAGTTTGAACCTGTTGGTGCTATGTATGTTGAGCCTGACTGTAATATTCCGTCTGCTGAGAGTTTAATTCGTCAGTGTCTGTATGGACAGATGTACTTCAGAAAGGCATTTGGACGCACCATAGACAATGCATGGCTTCCAGATGTTTTTGGAAACAGCTGGATTCTTCCTCAGATCTTAAAAAAGAGTGGTGTTGATTACTTTGTTTCTAACAAGATGTCCACTTGGAACGATACAAACCGTTTCCCACACAACAACTTTATCTGGAAGGGTATCGACGGAAGCAGCGTATATGCCTGCGTTCCTCCGACACACTTTATTACCTGGAACATGCCAAGTCAGATTCAGGAAAACTGGGAAGCTTATCAGGATAAGGAAACTGGCGGCCAAACACTAAATATGTATGGCTACGGAGACGGTGGTTCTGGATGTACCGAGGAAATGCTTGAAATGATTCGTCGTTTTGACAAGGTTTCTGTTATGCCAAAAATCGAAGTCACTGGCGGTGACGCATTCCTTCACAAGAACTTAAAGGATAACACAAACCTTGCAACCTGGGATGGTGAGCTGTATCTTGAGATGCACCGTGGTACCTTCACTACAAAGTCTAATTTAAAGAAAGCAAACCGTACTCTTGAATTTAAGCTTCGTGAGACCGAGCTTCGCGCTGCTCTCGCATCCTTAACTGGCACTTCTTATCCATCTGAGGAACTGACAGAGTGCTACAAGAAGTTCTTATTAAATCAGTTCCACGATATACTGCCAGGTTCTCATATTCATCCAGTATATGAGGATGCAATGAATGATTATCGCAGCGTTTCCGAGCGTCTTGATGCAATGCTTGCTTTAACTGCTGGCAATGAATATTTCAACTCATTAAACTTCACTCGTTCTTCAATTACCTTCATTGAAGATGAAAACGGATCTATTACTCGTCACGGTGTAAAGGGATTCTGGAGCATTCCTACACTTGCCGGTCTTAGTACTGGCACTGTCGCAGCTCTTCCATCCAAGGAAAACTGGCTGAGCACTGAATTTTGTGACAAGTGTGATTGTCTCGTTGTAGAAACTCCTTACTACCGCGCAAAGCTTTCAAGCGATGGAAGCTTTGTAAGTCTGTACGATAAAGAGCTTGACCGCGAGTGGGTTAAGGAAGGCTGTGGCTTTAACAAACTTCATTTGTATGCCGATAACCCAGGTGTTTATGATGCATGGGATATCCTGCCAAATTATAAAGATGTTCAGGTCGCTTTAAACGTAGACAAGCCACTTGCTCTTGTATCTTCTGATGGTTCCTCTGCTGAATTTGCTGTTACTTTCACAACAGAAAAGAGTACCTGGAAGATGATTCTTCGCTTCTTTGCTGATTCTCGTGCAATCGAAGTTGAAAACGTCGTAGACTGGGATGAGAAGCATAAGCTCGTGAAAGTAAACTTTGGACCAGACGTTCTGACAAGAGAGCTCGTTTGTGATACAAGTGCCGGCTTTGTAAAACGTGATCTTACAAAGAACACCTCCTGGCAGCAGGCTCGCTTTGAGGTTTGCCATCATAAGTGGTGTGATATGTCTGAAAGCGGAAGCGGTATTGCAATCATTAACGAGGGCAAATATGGCGTTGGTCTTGAAAAAGATGAGATCTCCTTAAGTCTTCTTCGTGCAACTATCCGCCCTGATATCACATCTGATATCGGTCATCATGACTTCTGCTACACAATCATTCCGCACAGCGGTGACGCTGTAGAGGCACAGGTAAATAAGACTGCTATGGAATATAATGTTCCTCTTTGCAAGTCAAATGTCACTGTTCCTGCTGCTCTTCGTGGCACCTTAAACAACTGTGGACTTTATCTGCAGGCAATGAAGCGTTCTGAGGACGGACAGTATCTGATTCTTCGTCTGTCAGAGCAGGATGGACGCCGTGGAAAGATTGCTTTCCCATTTGAGGTACAGACTATGAATCTCATCGAGGATATCGAAGGCAGTACCAAGGTTGTCTCCTATCATCCATTTGAGCTTATTACTGTTGCAGTAAAGCCAGAGGACCTGTAAATATTTGGATTAAAAAAAGAGGCTGTGCATAAAAATGCGCAGTCTCTTTTTTATAGACAAACAGTTTCATCCATGATACAATAATTATAAGAAAATAGTGCCTTTAACGGCACGGAAAAGAGGTTTCTATGGACGATTCGATTAAAACCTATAAGTGTCCCAACTGTGGTGCAGCACTTACTTTCGACAGCAAAACCCAGAAACTACACTGTTCTCACTGTGACACCTCAATTGATGTTGAGGCAATGAAAGCTCTAAGCGATACACCTTCCGGTACTGATCAGGATAATGCACGTTGGAATACGTCTGATGCCGGATCTAACTGGTCTTCTGGTGAACAGCAAGGTATGCGCAGCTATCACTGCCCTACATGTGGTGCAGAACTTGTCACTGATGAGACAACAGCTGCTTCTACCTGTGCCTACTGTGGTTCTCCTGTCGTATTGTCTGACCATTTAAGTGGTGCTAAGCGCCCTAATTACGTGATTCCTTTTAAGGTCGACAAAAAAACAGCAAAAGAAACACTGAAAAACTTTTATAAGGGAAAGATTTTCCTTCCGCGTGCTTTTTCTGCTGAAAACCATCTTGAGGAAATCAGCGGTATTTACGTTCCTTTCTGGCTTTACAGCTGTGAATCCAATGGAAGCTTTTCCTTTGATGCGACACGCACACATCATTACACAGACGGTGATTATGATGTCACAGAAACAGAACATTATCTTGTTCTGCGTGATGGCGAAGCTCGTTTTAACAACATTCCTGTTGATGGCTCATCGAAGATGGATGATGCCTACATGGATGCAATTGAACCATTTGATTACAGCGCTATCACTGATTTTCATACTGATTATCTGCCAGGCTATGCAGCACAAACTTATGATGAGGATGCTACTGCATGCGCACCGCGCGCAACAGCTCGCGTAAAAAACACAACAATTGCAGCTATCCGCAGAACATGCGACTACACAACGCTGACACCACGTACCAGCAAAATCAGCACCACACAAAACAGCGTTGACTATGCACTCCTTCCTGTATGGATGCTGACAACTAACTGGCATGGCAAATCCTACCATTTTGCCATTAATGGTCAAACCGGTAAGCTAATTGGTGATCTTCCGATTGATAAGGGACGCTTCTTTAGTCTTCTCGCTGGCATTACGATTCCGCTCGGCATTCTGCTGAAGCTGTTTATCTTTTAATTTGTCGTTGGACATGAAAGGAGTGATCATATGAACACAATCTTACATAAAAAACACAGCAAGCGATCGTTATTTGCTGTACTGTGCACTTTCTTATTATGCATCAGCTTAACACTTCCTGTTCTTGCCAGTGCTAAGGTTGACCTTGCCAGCATTGAAGTTGCTAATAAATCTGAGATTTTAGGTGATGTCTATGATGGTGCCGGACTTCTCTCATCAGATCAAATCACTGCATTATCTAATAAATTGGCAGCAATTGAACAGCAGTATCAATGTGATGTTGTTGTCTTTACATTAAAAGATACAAATGGCTATGATGTGCGTAATTACGTTGAAGCAATCTATACGCAATGTGGTTACGGCTACGGAGACGGTCATGATGGTATTATCTTTGCAGTCAGTATGGCTGAGCGCGACTGGCAGCTTTTAACATACGGCTATGGATTAACCGCAGTCAGCAATGAATACGGTTTTGACTACATCTCCAGTCGTGTTACTTCGAAGCTTTCTGATGGTGATTACTATGATGCTTTTACCACTTTTGCTGATCTGAGCGAAGCCTTTTTAAAGGAAGCGCGTGAGGGAACACCTTACAGTGATGATAATCCGGCAAAACTTACCTTCTTATCTCGCGCTTTGCCATATCTGATGTCATTTGGCATTGCATTTATCGTTGCACTTATCATCTGCAGTGTAAAGGCAGCCTCCATGAAGACAGCTGTTAAGAAAACAAGTGCTGCAGATTATATGGAACCTGGAAGTTTTCATCTTACAAAGAAACGTGATTATTATCTTTATACCACTACGCAGCGTATAAAGCGTGAAAAACAAGAAAGCTCCTCTGGTGGCGGTGGTGGTGGCGGTGGCCACGTTGATAGTCATGGATGCAGTGGTGGAAGTGGAAAATTCTAATACCGTTACAAAAAAAGCAGGACCTGTATGGATTTATCTCCAATTGCAGGTACCTGCTTTTTTATAGTCAAGCGGATATTCGCAATCCGCTTCGCTACTTCCTTGATTTATTAATTTTCTTCTGTGTCCTCAAGCGGATCTTCTAACGGATCAATATTCTCTGGAATGATTGTCTCTGCCGTTTCAACATTCTTAGATTTTCTTCCCTGCTGTAGCTGCTGCTCCTCTAATAGAGCCTTCATCTTTGCCTTCTCCTGCTGTCTTTCTGACCAAGCTTCGAAATCATCAATACTATACTTTTGCTCATACTCCTCAAAGTAACGCTTATATTCAGTATTTCTCATCTCACGCACGCTCTTTAAATACTCATGCGTATCGAAGTTTCTTGACTCAAGCTCAATCATCGCTACGGCAACATTGGAACAGTGATCTGATACTCTCTCAATATTTGTCAGCAAATCGTTAAATGCAAAACCCTGTGAAATTCCACATTTTCCAGACTGCAAACGATCTACATGACGCATTTTTAGTTCATCACACAACATACCAATAAGCTCACGAAGCGGCTCGATTCTAGCTGCCATCTGTAAATCATCACGGCTAAAAGCCTGTACTGTACTAGTAACAATCTCCTTCATTGCAGCAATTAAGACATTTAATTCATATCGCGCTTCATCTGAAAAGACAATCTTCTTATCATAAAGCTCCTTTGCAGTTCTGGCAACATTCAGTGCATGATCGCCCATACGCTCAAAGTCACTGATTGTATGCAAAAATTTGGATACCTGCTTAGTCTGATCTCCACTTAATTCCTTTCCAGTCAGCTGCATCAAATATGTTCCAAGCTTATCCTCATACTTATCAATCAGCACTTCTTTTTCTTCAATCTTTTGATATTTCTCATCAGAATATTTTTTCAGAAGGCTTACTGATCTTGATAAATTCTTACGCGCCTTTCTCGCCATACCATTCATCGCAGTATGACTCTGTGCAATTGCGATTGCCGGATAATTTAAGAAACGTTCCTCAAGAAGATCAAAATCCTTTTGCTCATCAAGATCTTCCTCGTCATCCTTGATTAAAATGTAAACAAGCTTCTCAATGTATTTAATAAATGGTGACAAAATACAAATTGTTGCTGCACGGAAAACTGTATTCATCAGCGCAATATATACTGGCGTCATGACAACATTCATGAATTTAAAATGGAAAATTGCATTTAATGTGTAGAACACAATTGACCAGAACAGCATACCAAATAAATCATTCAGCAAATAGATAAGAGCTGTACGTTTACCATTTTTATTTGTACCGATTGCAGACATTAAAACTGGACATGCCGCACCGACACCAATACCCATAACAATTGGAAGTGCTACTGCAAAACTGATTCCTCCTGTTACAGACAGTGCCTGCAAAATACCAACTGATGCAGATGCACTCTGTAAAACTGCTGTGAAAAGAATACCAACCAAAATTCCAGCTGCCGGATTTGTGAACATTGTCAGCATGCTTCTAAAAGTCTCACTATCCTTAAGCGGTGCTACAGCTCCACTCATTGTCTGCATACCAAACATTAAAATTGCAAAACCAAGCATAATCTCACCGACATGGCGATAGCTGTCCTTTTTCATAACCATACGGAAAATAATACCGATAATGGCAACAACTGCTGAAATCGTTGCTGTTGAAAGAAGCTGTGCAATGCCGCCTGATCCCTCAATATAGGACAGACAGAGGATCCAGCCAGTGACACTCGTTCCGATATTGGCGCCCATGATAATACCAATTGACTGCGCAACCTTCATCATACCAGAATTTACAAATCCGACAACCATAACTGTTGTCGCCGATGAAGACTGAATAATTGCCGTTACTGCTGTTCCAAGCAATATTCCCTTCAGAGGGGTACTGGTAAGCTTATACAAAATCAGCTCCAGCTTGTTGCCTGCCACCTTTTTCAGGCTATCGCCCATGATCGACATGCCGTAAAGGAATAGCGCTACGCCACTTAACAGTGACAATATGGATGTTACTCCCATGTTTACCTCTCATTCTTTTGACTTAGCACATTTTGTGCCCAAGCCTCTGATTTACTTGTTCGGCGGTTTTTACATAAGTTTTACTTTCTTTTTACTCGCAGAACAATTCCAGTATATCAATTATCTGTCGAAAATGGAACTAGCAAAATGACAAAAAATACAATATTTTGCTATTTATTTTGCAAAATATAAGAAATCGCTTCATCAATGTTATCACTCAGGCGATTATCTGACACACCAACCACATGAAACATACATGTATTTACCGGCAATAGCACCTTTTGTGCTGTACAAGATGCAACTGCCTGTGCCATCTTTGGTGTTATCTCGCCAAGCAGTGCATCTGCTGCAATGATTCCTATTGGACCTACTACAAAATCTGCTCCTGACGTATTGACAACTACTGGATTTTCTCCTGTCGCAGCCTTCACAGCACCTGCCTTCATCATTGCTGATGTTGCCATCACATTTGTGCCAACTGCAATCAGTTCCTTTGGATCACCTCCAGACTTAATCCATTTGTCAATAAATGCACTTCCCATACGGCCACCCTGACCGTCAATTACTACAATTTTCATATTCTTTCACCTGCCAAATTTTCTAACTAGTCAAGCGGATATTCGCAATCCGCTTCGCTACTTGCTCATAACCAAATAACTGCTTCGCAGTTTATCAGGAGGGGCTTATACCCCTCCTGATACAAGGAAGTCCCCACCCACTGCTTATTGCTCTTCGCAATTGAAGCGGGGGACTTCCTTGATTTGTTAAAAAATACGTTATAAGTATACCACAAATCATCCATTAACGCTTCACCTTTTTTATGCATATTCTAATCACAAACAGCTCTCTGAGGTTTTCCATGAACAATTTTTCTGTAAACAATTCTTTAGTAAAAAGCAAACTAAAAACAGGTCTTCTTCACCTCGTTATTCTTGCTTTCTCTATTTTGATCTGCTCCCTTATAGGCTGCTCTTCTTCAAAAAATAATGCTCATTCAACTGCATCATCAACTGAAAATAACAAGGAGCTTACTCCTGTAACATTAAATGAAGTTGCTCACTCTATCTTTTACGCACCGCAATATACTGCTATTGAACTTGGTTATTTTGAAGAGGAAGGTATTTTGCTGACACTCGACACCGGTTTTGGCGCTGATAAAACAATGACTGCTCTCATTTCCGGAAATGCTGATATCGGTTTTATGGGCAGTGAAGCCAGTATTTATACGTATAAAGAAGGTAATGAGGATTTTGCTATCAATTTTGCCCAGCTTACACAACGGGCTGGAAACTTTCTTGTCAGCCGAGAGCAATATGATAGTTTTTCTTGGTCACAATTAAAGGGATCAACTGTAATTGGAGGCAGAAAAGGCGGTATGCCAGAGATGGTTTTTGAATATATCTTAAAGAAAAACGGATTAACTCCGCAAAAAGATGTGACGATAATACAAAATATTGATTTTGGTTCTACAGCTGCAGCTTTCTCGTCTGACACATCTCTAAGCGATTATACTGTCGAATTTGAACCACATGCAACGCTTCTTGAGCTGTCTGGTGATGGATATGTAGTGGCATCTCTAGGAGTTGATTCAGGGTACGTTCCATATACCGCCTACAGCGCCCGAAAAAGCTTTTTAAAGGCTCACCCTGATACAATACAGCATTTTACAAATGCTATTCAAAAAGGGCTTGAATATGTCAATTCTCACAGTGCAGCGGAGATTGCAAACGTCATTGCACCTCAATTTCCAGAAACAGATATCAAAACAATTACCATCATTGTAAATCGTTATCTTGAGCAGGATACTTGGAAAAATGATACCATATTCACGAAGGAAAGCTTTGATCTGCTTCAGGATATCCTGCTTGATGCTGGGGAGCTTGAACAAAAAGTGCCTTACGATGATCTCGTAACCACAACATACGCAAAAAATGCTGTCACAAAATTTGAATAGCATCATAAATAATTCTTAATAAATGGCGTCTTTCCTTTGCTTTACAATTTGATTAAAGTATGATATTTTATAAGTAACGCTAACAGAAAAGAGAAGCTTGTATGAAACGATTCAATATGCTGCACTGGGCAGCCTTTATATTAATTATCATTGCTCTACTCTGGCTGACCATCAGCTATTACTCACTGCGGGTTATTCCTTCCTATGCTTTTTTAGTTTTATTTGCCGGAGTTTTTTTATTAATTCTGGCAGAATACAGACGATCTAAAAAAAAGTAAGCACCATGGTGCTTACTTTTTTAATTACGATTTTCCCTCTTCGTCCAAATGAATTGTTGGAAGATTCCATCTTAGCTGTGCCGCTAATGCTCTAATTACAAGCACTGCAATTGCTCCCACTATCATAGATATATTTAGCGAAATGTTCAATTTCCTATAAAAAATAACGCAGATCACTGCACCAACAATACATGCTGTCGCATAAATGTGCTTTTGAAAAATGTACGGAATTGACTCTGACATCATATCTCTTAGCAATCCGCCTCCAACACCAGTAATGGTGCCGACAAACACAAGCAGGAAGTTGCTCGCATCAGGCCTCGTTGCCAACGCCACCTCAATACCAATTACTGTGAAAATTGCAAGACCTAGCGTATCCATTACAAAAAGTACAAGGCTATACATCTCACGAAAGCCTACATGTGTCTGCTTTTTCTTATTTGCATAATGAATTACTATAAATGTGATAATAGCCGTGACTGCCGCTATTAAAACATCTGTCGAATTGGTAAACATTCTCGGTGGATTTATTCCCAGTACAATATCTCTTGTCATGCCGCCTCCAGTGGCTGTGACAACTCCAAGCACGCAAACACCAAACAAATCCATTTTCTTTCGTATGCCAACCATCGCACCTGAGATTGAAAATGCGATAGTTCCAACCACATCCAAAATCCAAATAAATACATCCATATTCTTTTTCCCCTTAATAAAAAAACTCTCTGGCAAACCGTCAGGGAGCTTCGTAAAGATAAGCGCGAGACGGGATTCGAACCCGCGGCCCTCGCCTTGGGAAGGCGATGCTCCACCACTGAGCCACTCGCGCATTCTAAAATGCAAAAAACAATGCCCTGACCTAAAACTAATCAGAAGCATCATCCTCGCAATCATTTATTTTAATTCCATATACCTTCAAAACTGCACACAAACTTTTCATCCAAACCTATTACCATTTCCTACCC
>OJRV01004046.1_pt1 | contig 11324 bp, 6 predicted proteins | sample 1599241 | NCBI WGS metagenome assembly OJRV01 (sample SAMN04168656, study PRJEB22393) | human gut metagenome | biome: human gut microbiome; feature: stool | host: Homo sapiens | collected 2014-03-17 | reverse complement strand
GGGAGTCCTTGTTGGACTTCATCTTCGGAGCGAAGCCGCCCTCGTCGCCGAGGCCGGTGTTCAGGCCCTGCTTCTTCAGGACGTTCTTCAGGGTGTGGTAGACCTCGACGCCAGCCTGCAGAGCCTCGCTGTAGGTGTTGAAGCCGTACGGGGAGATCATGTACTCCTGGATGTCGGTGGCGAAGTCAGCGTGGGCGCCACCGTTCATGATGTTCATGTTCGGGACCGGCAGGATGTGGCCGTTGGTGCCGCCGATGTAGCGGTACAGCGGCTGATCCGCGGACTCGGCGGAAGCGTACAGAGCGGCCAGGGACACGCCGAGGATGGCGTTGGCGCCCAGACGGCCCTTGTTCGGGGTGCCGTCGAGCTCGATCATGGTCTCATCGAGAGCGCGCTGATCGGAAGCGTCCATGCCGATGACCTTCGGAGCGATCTCCTCGTTCACGGCCTTGACGGCGTTGAGCACACCCTTGCCCTGGTAAACGGACTTGTCGCCATCGCGACGCTCCCAAGCCTCGGCTTCACCGGTGGAAGCACCGGACGGAACGAGGCCCAGGCCCTGAGCACCGTCATCGGTGTCAAGAACGACCTCGACGGTCGGGTTGCCGCGGGAATCGAGAATCTGACGCGCGTAAACGCTTTCAATTACTGCCACAACTACTCCTTATAAACGTTAGGTTGTGATGACATTGCCTAGAATAGTGCGTTTTGTGGACGTATGGCAAACTTATCCGACACGTTTTATGTGAACGCTCACATAAAACGTGTCGGACGCGTCCGGAACTTTGCCTGTTATTTCCTTGGCGTTGGTTTCCAGTCAAGATCGTCGAGAAGTTGGTTGGTCCATCCAACGATCTCATCGGAACTCATTGGCCCGGATCCAAGCGAACCCGCAAACGGGGTGGGGATCACATACGTTTGAGTGACAGGCCTGTACTGGATGCCTTTGTAGATTCGCGCCATGCGCATCTGTACGGATTCACGTGGCTCGAATTTGGACACACGAATGTTACGTCCTTGACCGATGATCTCCGTAATGCCAAGCTTTCTTGCTTTGAATCGCAATCGCGCCACATCGAACAATGCTTCGAAATCGACCGGAGGTTTGCCGTAACGATCCGTAAGTTCATCGCGCAACTCGTCAAGATCGGCTTCCGTACGTGCCCCTGCCAGCTTGCGGTAGGCTTCCAATCGCAATTTGTCGGAATCGATGTAGCCGACGGGGATGGACGCTTCGATCGGCAGATCAATTGTGACAGCAACCGATTCCGCACGTTCCGGCTCCTTGTACTGTTCGACAGCTTCGGAAACCATGCGCACATACAGATCGAAGCCAACACCCTCGATATGCCCGCTCTGCTCGTCGCCCAGCAGATTGCCAGTGCCACGCAGCTCGAGATCCTTCATCGCCACGTCAAAACCTGAACCAAGCGCAGTGTTCTGCGCGATGGTGGCCAGTCGGTCATGCGACTGCTGGGTCATTGGCTTGGTCGGATCGTACAGGAAGTACGCGTAGGCACGCTCACGGCCTCGCCCGACACGGCCACGCAGCTGGTGCAGCTGGCTTAGGCCGAAACGGTCGGCATGATCGACGATCAACGTATTCGCATTGGAAATATCAAGACCAGTTTCGATGATGGTGGTGCATACGAGCACATCAATGTCGCGATGCCAGAAGTCTCGGATCACACCGTCGAGCTGCTTCTCCCCCATCTTGCCATGGGCGATGCCGACATGCGATTCCGGCACCAGCTCGTGAATCTTCGCGGCAACCGAAGCGATGTCTTGCACTCGGTTGTGCACATAGAACACCTGGCCACCGCGCAACAGCTCACGCCTGACCGCAGCAGTGACCTGAGCATCCTCATACGCGCCAACGTAAGTAAGCACCGGCAAGCGGTCTTCCGGAGGCGTGGCCAACGTGGACATTTCACGAATGCCTGTAACGGCCATCTCCAACGTTCGCGGAATCGGTGTTGCCGACAGACTCAGCACATCCACATTGGTACGCAGCGCCTTCAACGTCTCTTTGTGTTCGACACCGAAACGCTGCTCCTCATCGATGATGACCAGGCCTAGATCCTTGAATTTGACCTTCGGCCCGAGCAGTTTGTGCGTACCGATCACCACATCAACGGAACCGTCTTCAAGTCCCTTGATGGTGTCGTTGATTTCCTTGGTGGTTTGGAAACGGCTCATCGCCCTTACTTCCACCGGGAATCCTTCAAAACGTTCGGTGAACGTCTCGAAATGCTGTTGCACCAGCAATGTGGTCGGCACCAGCACAGCCACCTGTTTGGAATCCTGCACCGCCTTGAATGCGGCACGTACGGCGATTTCGGTTTTGCCGAATCCCACGTCGCCACAAATCAGGCGATCCATCGGCACGGGCTTTTCCATATCGGATTTGACTTCGTCGATGGTAGTCAGCTGATCGGCGGTTTCTTGGTATGGGAAAGCGTCTTCCAGTTCTTTCTGCCAAGGGGTGTCTTTGCTGAAGGCATACCCCTGCATGCGTTGACGTGCCGAATACAGTTTGACCAGATCTTCGGCGATTTCGTGCACATGCTTACGTGCTTTCGCCTTGGTAGCAGCCCAGTCGGATCCGCCCAGTTTGTTGAGTTTTGGAGCGTCGGCACCGATGTATTTGCTGACTTGGTCAAGCTGATCGGTGGGGATGAACAGTTTGTCGGCAGGTGCGCCGCGCTTGCTGGATGCGTATTCGATGACCAGATATTCGCGTGTTGTCTGGTTGGCGCCCGCTCCGATGGTACGCTGTCGCATTTCGAGGAACCGGCCGATGCCATGCTGCTCATGCACCACGTAATCGCCGGCTTTGAGCTCCATAAGGTCAATGGCCTTACGGCGACGTTTCGGTGTTTTTGCCTGTCCCGCGGCCGATGTGCGTCCGGTCAGGTCGCGTTCGGTAAGCAGTGCGACTTTCGCAGCATTATCGACGAATCCGTCGATGGCACGCGATCTGATGCAGTCGAAGTTGGCGATTCCCGTTTCGTTGATGGCACGCTTGAGTCGAACAAGAGTACCTTGCGCTCCTGCAGTGACGGTGACGGCATAGCCGGCATCAAGAAGACCTTCGATACCGGATGCGGCTTTGGCTTCATCTCCGCGATATTCGCCGGGATTGGCAGCGTCGAGCTGAACGTGTCCTTCCCTGCTTGGGTCCACGCCGAAACTCGTAAGCTTCCATACGTCGTGCCTTGAGAAAACCAGCGATGAAATCGTTTCTTCAAAATCGTAGAAATTCGCCTGATCGAACGTGATCGGAGCGCCGGCGCCATGACCGGATGCTGCGACATGCCAGCTGGCCGCAAGAAACTCATTGGCGGTTTTTGCGAGATCGTCAGCCGAACGACGCAATTTTTCCGGATCAGAGAGCATGACCAGCGCATGCTTGGGCAACATGCCCTGCACCGGCTCCATGTCATCGACCAATGCGGGAAGTAACGATTCCATGCCTTCGACCGGAATGGCGTTGGCAATGGATTCTAGCATGTCTTCGGCATTGGGAATGGATCCAATCAGGGATTTCGCACGATTGCGCACCTTGTCAGTCAATTGCAGTTCACGGCATGGCGTGGCCCAAACAACAGGAACATTCCCGCCATACGTACGCTGATCCGAAGCGTGGAACTCCCTGATGGTGTCAATCTCATCACCGAAGAACTCAATACGCACAGGATGTGGCAATGTCGGTGGGAACACGTCGATAATGCCTCCTCGCACCGCGAATTCACCACGATCCATCACCAGATCGACTCGAGTATAAGCATTTTCCACCAGTCGACGCGACGCCTCGTCGAGCGCCAATTCCTCGCCTTGAGAAAACACCAAAGGCTCCACGTCGGCCAAACCTGCAACCACTGGCTGGATCAGGGATCGCACCGGCATGACGAGAATGCGGATGGGGCCGAACAGCTTGCTTCCCTCTTGAGGGTGCTTCAGCCTGCGGAACACCGCCATACGGCTCGCCACGGTATCGGCGCGTGGCGAGAGGCGTTCATGAGGCAAGGTCTCCCATGCTTCGAGCTGTGCCACGTCGTTCGGATCGCCGGAATACCACGAACGAATCGTCTCGACCGTCTCTTCGGCTTCGCGGCCGGAGGCCACCACAAATACAACCGGCCGTGTTCCCGATGCGCCAGCGGCCAGTGCCGGGCGCAATCCTTCGGGAATGCCAACGGTAATGCTGGGGTCTATGTCGGATTCCGGCACCTCGATCTCACCGGAAATCAGCGCACGAAAATCCTCGTCGGTTTCGAGTACGTCAAGAATGCCAGCCAGGGAACCTGAAGTCGGCAACTGCACCGGTTCAGCGGCCATTGAATTGCTCCTGAGCTTTGGCGAGGCCATTGAAAATGATAGTTTCGGCGGCATCAGCGCCATCAGCGAGGAATTCCGGAAGCTGCTTGCGCTGATCCGGCCCGAATCCGCCCAGCACCCAGTTCACGGTATTGTCGTGGGCGTGGGCACCTCGCTGCGCGTGTCCAACGCCCATGCGTACACGGGCATACTTCGGAGTTCCCAAGGCGCGGTCAATCGACTTGATGCCATTATGTCCGCCTGCGGAGCCGCCTGCCTTGACTTTGATACGTCCAAAATCAAGATCCATGTCGTCGTGAATCACCACGATATGGTCCGGTTCAATCTGGTAGTAGGCGCTGATGGAAGCCAACGCATTGCCTGACTCGTTCATGTAGGTGAGCGGCTTTGCCAGGAAGAATTTGACGTTACGACCAGACAGGTTCATCACACCCTTGCCGAGCATGGCAAGCCCTTTATGGTCGGAAAAGTTGACCGACCAACGTTCAGCAAGCAGATCAGCTGCCATAAATCCCATATTGTGACGGGTGCCTTCATATTTGGAACCCGGATTGCCGAGTCCTGCGATCAGCCAGAAATCAGATGCCATTGAAATCGTTCCATTCATTCATACATACGATTGCGCGCATTCATATTGCGCCGCGTTGTCTCGTCTTGATAACCGCAAAGATTGTACTTACAGGTCGAGATACCAGTAACTCATGTCACGCATGGTGCCGGTGGAATCGGTGGCGGCGGTTGGCATGAGGCCAAACTGTGTAAAACCGAACCGTTTCATCAGTGCAATCGAACCGGCATTGTCTGCGAAAATAATGCCGCATGCCTTACGCATATTACGCTTTCGGCATTCTTCAAGCAGTTTGGTGAGCGTATATGTGCCGACTCCCCTGCCCTGCCATTGCGGGTCGATGTAGTAGGCAAGATCGGTGACGCCATCATATCCCGCGCGATCATAGAAAACGGAAAGCGCGCTGAATCCAATGATCTGTCTCTCTCCGTCATCATCTGCCGTTTCCGTAACGAACACCGCGTACGGATCATGATGCGATTCAACCCATGCTTTGCGCTGTTCGTATGTGCGTGGGGTTATATCGGCCGATGATCCACCTCGTATGACTGCAGCGTTGTAAATGTCGGTGATTGCTTGAATGTCGTTTTGCGTGGCGATGCGGTAGGAATACTCACTCATGTTTTTGAGCATACCGGGCATATGCAGAAGGCGGAAGACCGGTTCCATATATGAGGAACCAGACTCCCGCCTTACGCAAACAGCAATCGTACGGAACTTGTGCGGAAACTACTGCTCGAGTTCGAGCGCCTTGTTCAACGCTTCCTGAAGTTTCTTCTGCGCTTCGCCATAAGCGGACCAATCGCCCTTCTTCATGGCCGCGTCGGAATCCTTCATTGCCTGGGATGCGTCGTTGAGGGCGCTCTTCAGATCGCTGCTCATCGTGCTGGAACCGCCAGTATTGCCGGAACTGCTGTCATTGTCGGAATTCGATCCAGATGACGAGTCAGTACCGTCGGTTCCGGAAGAACCGTTAGCGGAGGCATCCCCACTGGTACCGGCAGCATCGCTCGTGTCGGTCTTACTGCTGGTGGAACCGTCGACGTTTTCGGCATCGCCCGCGGACGCGCCGGAGTTGCCGCCGAACACCTGATCGAGCGCTTCGTCCAATGTGTTGGCGAATCCGACCTGGTCGCCGAAGGCCACCAACACCTTCTTCAACAGCGGGAAACTGGTGGAACCGGAGGACTTGACGTACACCGGCTGCACGTACACCAATCCGCCGCCGAGCGGCAGTGTAAGCAGATTGCCTCGCTGCACGTTGGTGGAGCCGGACTCAAGCAGGTTGAGTTCCTTCGACACGTCGGCCGACGCATTGAAGTTGTTCTGCGCCTGACCGGGACCTGGCACATTGGAATCCTTCGGCAACTCCTGCAACCGAAGCGTGCCATAGTTCGCACCGATCTTGCCTTTTTCGTTGCCCGCATCGGAATCGACAGACAGGAATCCCGTCAAAATCTCTCGGGTTGACGTACCTGCGGGAATATATGACGACGTCAACGAGAACACCGGCTCGTTGGACCCACCGGTCTGCAACGTCAAATAATACGGCGGCTGCAGAATGTCGCGTTCCTGAGCCTGCTGAGATTCGGTCGGGTCGACCGGAGTCTGCCAGAAATCCTCACCGGAGAAGAACTGGCTGGCGCTCGACACATGGTACTTGGTCAACAGCTCGCGCTGCACTTTGAACAGGCTTTCCGGGTAACGCAGGTGGCTCATCAGATCGCCGGAAATTTCCGACAACTGGTGGTACTGGCCGGGAAAGATCTTCTGCCATGCCTTGATCACCGGATCGGATTCGTCCCACACGTACAGGTCCACGGAACCGTCATACGCATCGACGGTAGCCTTCACGGAGTTGCGAATGTAGTTGGCGTTCTTCGAAGCCAGCTCACTCACCGTGGCCGAAGATTCCGTGGTGGAATCCTTGGTTACCTCGCCCAGATCGGTCATCTGCGAATACGGGTAGGCGTCAGACGTGGTGTAACCGTCGACGATCCACTTGACACGACCATCCACGACCGCCGGGTACACACGGCCGTCAAGCGTCAGGTATGGTGCGACCTTGGCCACACGCTCCTTCGGGGAACGATCGTAGAGAATCTGTGATGCGGAATTCACACGGTTGGAGAACAGAATCTGGTCGGAGCCGAAACGGATGGCATACAGCAGTCGGGAGAAGATATTGCCGATCTTCGGGCCGCCATTGCCGCCGAACGTGTTGGTGGCGCCTTCAGAACCGGTCGGGTAATCGAACTCCCACGACTGCGTGCCTTCCGGAGCGCCCACGATCGAATACTCGGAAGCGTTCGGCGAGAAGTAGATACGCGGCTCATACTGTTCGGATTCGGTGAGCTTGCCTTGGGTTGGGATGCCCGCCTCGAAGAACTTCGGCTGGCCGTCGGCCGTCACCTTGTTGCCGTAGGCGGCCACCACACCATAGCCGTGCGTGTACACGGTATGGTCGTTGACCCAGTTGCGATTGTCAAGACCGGCAAGGTCAAGTTCTCGTGCTGCGATCACCGTATCTTGGCTCTCGCCGTCGACCTCATACTTGTCGACGGCGAGAGTGTCGGCAAATGTATAATACTGCTTGGATTGCTGCAACTGTTTGAACGTTGGGGAAACGATCTGCGGATCGAGCAGTCGGATCTGCGCGGTCGATTCCGCGGAGTCGGCCAGTGCGCCTTCCTCGCCTTCGGTAGTGGCCTGGTATTGTTCCGTCTTCACATTGTTCAGACCATAGGCTTCACGAGTGGCGTCGATATTGCGCTGAATATATGTTGATTCCATCTCCTGCGCGTTCGGGTTCACACGGAAACGCTGCAGCAGCATCGGCCATGCCACGGTAAGCACCAGGCTCACCACAATGGCGGATGCGATGGCCACGGTCGGCACCTTCCACGCCTTGAGCGCTTCGGAGGCGCGCACCGCGATTGGGGCCTGGCCTTCCAGCGCATGCGATTTCATGATCCACACGCCGAGAACCACACCAAGAGTGGCGGTGATGGCGGCCATGATGAAGGTAACGGGAATCGTGGCGTTGACCGTGGTGTAGGTGGCGCCGGTGATGCGGCTACCCTCCTGCGTGAGGTGAGAGAACACACCAAGCACCTGATTCGCCGCCCATGCGAACATGTTGAGCATCAGCCAGATGCCGATCTGCCTACGCGCACGCTTGATGATGTGGAACAGTCCACGACCATGCACTGGCATGGTGATGCGAATGCCACCCATCATCACATGCGTGACGATGGAGAAGATAATGCCTGCAAGCAACAGCAGCGACACCGCCGACATAATCAACTTCAAACCAGGCAACACGAATACGTAGAAACCATTGTCAATGCCGAATTGCGGATCAGTGGTGCCGAAACTCTGCGCATTGAACATCAGCAGAATCTCAGACCAATTCGCATTAAACTGCGATCCGAACATCAAACCGACGATCAATGAAATCACCACTGCCACACGACGTGCACTCTTTGAGCTCACGCCCTTGCCCACTTCGATGGTGTCGCCATTAATACGAATGGTAGAACCATCGGCAGCATCGGGGCGAGCCCAGATCGCCAGCGACGCGGAAAGGAATCCGACCGCAGCGATCAGCAGCGCATACGCCACCCACAGGCCTACCCTGGTACCCAACTGCGTCCAAATCACGCTTTGGAAGCCAAGCTGCGCATACCACATGACATCGGTGATGAACTGCGCCAAGCCAAAGAACAGTCCGACGATGATGGCAAGCGCCAGCACCACACCGATTAGAATCTTGCTGCCGTTCGACGATTTGCGCGGACGGTTCGGCTGGCGTGTGATGTGCGGACCGGACGGACCTCTTGGAGGCATGTTCGCCGAAGACCGGGTGGTGTTATCGCCATCGGTTTCGACATTGAGAATGATGGGATCATCGTTGCCGGATTTATTGGCACGCTGCCCTTGGGAACGGCTCGGGCCGCTTTCCGGGTCGAACATGGGACCAAACATATCAAAAAAAGACATACTAATAGCCTATCGACAGGCACGGAACGTGCTTTATGCCACTGGCCTAATGTTTACGCAATTCACGAACACGAATCCACCCGTTCTTTTCTTATGCGATCGTATTCGCCATCACTGGCATGTGATAGATAATGACACTATGAAGAGGGTCCACGTTCATTTCGCTCGTTGTGCTGCCGCACTGTGCGCCATCGCACTGCCGCTATCGTTCGCTGGGTGTTCATCCAGCGCGAGTTTGAATGCTGGCTCCAACCAATCCGAGCAATCCAATTCGCAGCAGTCCGGCGCATCACATGATGCGCTTGACAAATCCAACGTGCCAAGCGTGATGGACGACTCTCCGCACGGCAAAGCCGTGGCTGCAGTCAATGCCATGAGTCTTGCAGAGCGTGTCGGTCAGCTCGTCATGGCACCTCTCTACGCGGGATCCGATCCTTCCTCATTGCAGGATCTCATTATGAACCAGCATGTCGGTTCGGTGCTGATCATCGGCAACTGGAATTCTGGAACGGCCGGTGTCGCCGCAGCCACATCCGCATTGCAATCGTATGCGCCGGCCAATAATCGGCTGTTGATGACCACCGATCAGGAAGGTGGTTTGGTGCAGCATCTTCAAGGCTCTGGTTTCGACCAGATGCCTTCCGCCACCGATCAGGGAACGATGTCGACCGATCAGCTTCGTCGGTCGGCGGCCGTATGGGGTTCCCAGCTTAAGTCAGCTGGCATCAATGTCGATTTGGCGCCGGTGGTGGGTACGGTGACGGTGGATCGCGCCACGAACGACCCTGTCGGAGCGTTGGATCGTGATTTTGGATTGGACGCGGACGGTAATGCCGACCATGCCAAAGCGTTCATTCAGGGCATGGCGGATTCGGGTATTGGCAGCGCCATCAAGCATTATCCGGGACTTGGTTCGGTAACCGGCAATACCGATTTCACCGCCGACGGCATTCTTGACACCACCACCACGTTGGACGGTGCGGAAATCAACGCGTTCAATAGCGCGTTGGAGGCGAACCCTTCCATGGTGATGATGTCTTTGGCTACCTATCAGGCCATTGATCCGAACAATCCCGCCGTGTTTTCCAGCACTTTGGTAACGGATTATCTACGTAATACGGTTGGTTTTCAGGGTGTCATCACTTCGGATTCCCTCTCCGCCACTGCCCTGAGCGGTGTTCAGCCGAGTGATTTGGGTGTGCGATTGGTTGAAGCCGGCGGTGATCTTGCCTGTATTGGCGCTTTCGATTATGTTCAGCAGGTTTTGGATGGTTTGAATGCGAAGGCCGCGGCTGATTCTGCTTTTGCGGACAAGGTGAAGCAGTCCGCGATTCGCGTGATGACGCTGAAATACGATATGGAACTCGCCAAATAATCACGGCCCACTGCGACACGGCCGAAAGCCGCGCTGTTACGCAAAAGCTTTCATGAGAATACCAGCTGCACCAACAGCATGTAAGCAGCGGTGCCACCGGCGATCGACAGCAGCATGTTTCTTTTCCATACGTGCAGCAGAACGATCACCATAATCGCAAGCAATTCGGGAATGCCGTGGCTGCCGGACAGCAGATGCACGCCCTTGAGCGAATACACGACGAGCAGACCGGTCATGGCGTATGGCAGCACCGTGCCCAGATAGGTGATGAAACGCGGCGGTTCCTTCGATTCGGGGAATACCAGAAACGGCAGGAAACGGGTCAAAATGGTACCAAGTATCGCCATGATAATAGTGACGACGCCCTGCCAGGTGGTCATGATCATCATGCGCGTGCCTCTTTCTGCATATCGTCGGACGTTACGCTGCCAGCTCCGCCGGCTTCATCCGTCTTGTCGTTTTTCAGATCGTTCAGATACGGCCGCAGCAGAACGAACATGACCAGCATGCCGGCAAGCGAGGGAATCATGAAATTGTCGGCGCCGAAAACTCCCAAACAAATCGCAGGCACGACGATGCCGGTCAACGCCGCCATATGGCTCTTATGTTTCGTAGCCAGCCACTGGTCTGCGAAGATCACGGCGAACATGGCGGTCATAATGAAATCGAGTCCGGAGGTATCGAACGTGATACGTCCGCCGAGAATGCCTCCAACCGTGGCACCAGCCACCCAGGAGAATTGGTTGAGGAATCCCACGAAGAAGTAGAACCAGCCTCGGTTGACGCCTTTAGGAATGACAGTGCCGTTGTCGATGGCGAAAGTCTCATCACACAGGGAGAAGATGAGATACGGTTTTTTCACCCCCATGTTCTTGAACCGGCCAAGCATGGAAATGCCGTAGAACAGATGCCTTGTGCCTAGCATGACGGCAAGCATGAACGTGGCGAACGGATTGAACGCGGACACCAGCAGATTCACCGTCACGAATTCCATGGAACCGGTGAAGATGAACGCGCTCATGCACATGGGCCACAGGA